>Ga0209671_1001315_pt1 | contig 20408 bp, 9 predicted proteins | sample WorMetHERISLAND2_2_FD_187401 | JGI IMG/M metagenome (GOLD analysis project Ga0209671, IMG submission 187401) | Marine gutless worms symbiont microbial communities from Max Planck institute for Marine Microbiology, Germany - Olavius geniculatus... | ecosystem: Host-associated > Annelida >... | reverse complement strand
ATCGTCCTTCGTGATGAAATCTGGACAGCTGGTCCGCAGCCAGTTCTGTGTGCTGTGTATATTATGCTGGCGCGCCGTCCTGCTGGAAGATGAATCAGGTGGGCAGCCGGCGATTGCTTTAAAAGAACGATAATTTAGTAATAATTTATAAACAAAATAAATTATTGCTTATCAAAGCGTCACTGTGACGTCATCGGCAGTAACGTGGTAACCGGTTTTTAAATATTAAATAACATTTTTAGTTTAAACATTTTTAATGCTAAAAATCGGTAGCCAGTCATGTTAAAAAGTATATAACTTTGTCGTTTTTCAACAGAACCATATTTCACTTGACATTTAGATGTAGAACGTATCAATCAATAAATCTATAAAAAGAATTTTGAATTAAAATTACAAACGAGTGCTGAGAAAACAGCGAAAAACTGTAGGGAGCTACTTTTTTGCCGCACCCTATAGAATGACTTCCGTATGTGTTTCTTTCATATTCTCAATTTCTTTCCTTTTTTCATTTTTTCCTCTCCTTTTTCCTCGCTTTCTTTTCCCTTTTGCCTCCTTTGTTCGTTATTTCTTTACCAGACGCCCAGATGCAAAAATTGGTTCATCCGTCTGTTGCAGAAATCGTAGAAATCGAATGTCTGTTAAGGTGACGCTTCCGCAAGAGTCACCATCGAGTCGACACCAGATCTGCTACTAGCACAGAATGCCGCTGAAAGCGTACACAGTTTTTCGACCACTGTGAAGCGACACTGACCACTTGTACAGTATAGGAGGCAGCCGGGTCGACAACATTCACTCGAACTCAAAGTCGACGTACATTCGGGCAACAGGAATTTCGAAGAGCAAGACAACGTAGAGCAACATGAACGCCATCATGACCAGTAGACAGAGCAGACCGCCTATAGATGGCGCCACCCAGTATCCCACGCTCGAGTACATTGATGCTTTCTCGCTGGACTGGCGATCGTCAACTTGCACAAGCCAGTACCAGATCGAGATGACATAGTCGCATCAGAACCACTTGCATTCGCTCAACATTCCGCGACCCGTGCACCTCATTCAAACGAATCGATCGTCACTACAACTCCAGATGTTGTTCCCCACACCTAGGCCTCTGTCGTCCGTCGCCATCATCGCGACTTAGGCCTACATCTCGCTGCATGGTTTCCATGACAGTGACGTCACGAAGTCCAGAAACGGGAGTGCAACGTCAGCAACTAAACTGCATTTCATTGACTAATTATCATTGTAGTGCTGGAAAAAGTAGTGCAGTGAAGCGTTTGATGTGCGGTAGGATCGTTGATGATCGCTCTATTGCAAATGGCTGAGTTTGCCAATAAAGAAAGACAAGAATCGGTTAAGCTTAATATGCTATGGGATTGTGCAATCGTAACAAGCTACGGATGGCTTACTTTCTATAGACTACCCATTCCCCAGTTGAACACATCGTTAACTCACTGCGTCCAAAAAATAACGATTATGATTAGTACTGTTGTGACTGAGCATAATAACTTGCATTTGTTTTGTGAAGCATATTAACATTCTGTTGTCAGCGCTCCTGAGGCGTTTCTCGTAAATTGCGCTCTAAAAGTTATTGCATCGTATTGTAAGCTTATTGTGTTGTAAATATCAGTTGCGTCGTAGAGCAATGCAGCTAAAAAGGCACGACCGTGTATGGGCCTACTGAGCTATATGAAACGACGTCAACTAGGAAAAGCATGAAAATCGCTGAAATCTCATCTGAAGTGGTTCAAAGGACAGCGAGTAAACGGCCGGTCACGCTCGATTGGCGGTGACCTCAGAGTTCTGTGAGTGCAGATAAAACACAATGTTTTATGACGTCGTCGTTTTGCATCAGTAGCCAAGCTGTCAGCATCACTCCAGGGACATGAAGGACCACGGCAGGAGAGGTTATACGGGGCAGCACCGACGATGGTCCAGTATCGTAGCCGAGTAGATTGATATAATAAATAAAATAAAACAAATATAACCACAACTAATAATAATTATTATTAATTTTTTAACTAAATAAATACTTTACTAACAAATCTTGTCTTTCCTCTTTTAAAATATTATAATTATACGTTATTATTATTATTAATCAGTATATGTAGTATAAAAACAGTATCACATGCATGCGCTCCGTGTCACAGATCATTTTGTCTATAGACTGAAATAGTACATATGACACGAATGTACATTACCTGGCACGGCTCTATCAAGACTTGGAACGACTGTAATGTAATCCGTCGGCCACGCGGCTGGACCTTGACTTCGGTCTGCCGAATCTGCAGACGCAAGACCGTTCCTGCCAGCAAGTTCTGTCAACATTCAACAGCAGAAATTCTGTTTTTACTACTGTTTCTATTGTACACGACCATCATCATCATCATCATCATCATCAGAACGCATAGTCGGCGGTGGACCGATGCGCTTTCCATTCCTCCCGCTGTCCAAGCCTCCCGAGCAGTTAAACGTGTCTCATTCAGAACGTCACGTGACCAGGTACATCGCGGTCTTCCTGGCTTTCTTTGCCAACCAAAATGTGGTACCATGCCGTTTTCTGGCAGGCGTCTGACATGTCCGAACAGAGCCAGCTTTCTCTCATTGATTACTGCACGTATGTCTGTTAGACTTGTCTTTTCGGTGACCGCCGAGTTGGTTACAGAGTCTGACCACCGGATGTCTAAAATGCGTCCGGTACACGACCGCGACCTTTAAATGGTACTACGCATAACTTTGTATCTAAACATGCAGCAGTTGTCTAATATTATACATTGTAAATTCGCTTCTATTAAGCAACTCAGCCTCCTACCCTCAACGAAATGAAAAACAAGTTATAGCTTACGGACTACAAGGTAATGGCCTAATGTGGCTGATTGGGGCAGTATATGTCTGCAAAATGCAAACCGAAGGTCCAATTATTTGCTGACGCGGGTAATGGATGGCCGCATAGTACGTTGCGGTATCATTAGCTTATGCCAATTAGCTGCCAATTCAGAGATTGTAAAGCGCTTCTGGCTACAAGTCTGCCTCATGCAAAAAGCGCTTTAGCAAGTACAAGATTTATTTTTTAAGTAAGTAAGTAAAAAACTTGCAAACGTACATTTAGCTGTTAGACAGAAATGCGCCGCAATCTCGGCGCCCGAACAAAATTGTTTTAATGGCCGCTTAACCTTGTATTGTTCAAATTAGTCAATGTCGATTTGCCGGGTTTGGTTTGTCTCAGATATACTGGAAGGTCGTTCCACAGTTTCGGGTATGACGCGCACATAGTAGAGTTGTGTGCATTTCCAAACCCAACTTTAAGATAATTTTTAGCACTGAGTTTAAAGAATTGGACAGTTTATTTAACCTATGGTTAATCAATGTGAAAACCGCTAGGCGTGTCTATTGAAACAGTAAAAAAGTTTTGATTATACCGGAAGTAGAATGGCGGCGTCGATGAGCGGGCCAAAGCAGGACAAATCCAGTAAGTAAAGCGGTGGAGACGAGGAACAGTCCGACAAGAACTCCAACCAGCAGGATGATGGTGCGCCTGCGTGCAGCGTTGATGTTCCACGTGGTCGCACAGCGTCTCAGTGGCAACTTGCGACCATTCAGTTTGCCCTTCAGACCAGCTGCCGACACCGGCTCCGAATGACCTAGCAGTAATTAAGTTTTATTACTTCAATAGCAGGAGAATAGATTGCACCAAGTTAAAGTATAAGCTACAAAAGCGTTTACTGCACAGCATAGACACGTAATAAGAAGAACCATACTAGTGATGAAACGAAACCGGGAATGTGTTGTAATGATGTCACGTTACAGATAAGCAAAGGGAATCAGTTTATTGAAAAATTATCAAACAGCGCTCAACCAAAGACGTAGACCTATAACCTTTCGTTCTGCTGACTGGTCGTATTCAGATGCCAGCCTCAATCTAGAAGTAGGCTAATAATGGAAGGAGTAAAGAAAAAGTGCGAAAATGGATAAGACATGGACCTTCATGTGCAGCCTGGATACAGAGGTCGAAGTCCGTAGCAGCGGCAGTACTCTGAGGGTCTCCTGCACTGACGGCGACAGGGTGGCTGTTGGTTCGTCGACGAGTCCAGCAGTGGAAGTAGCAGCGGACTCGCCGACAGATGTCAGTGGCGCTGCGCTGGGCTGGGGTGCGTGATGACGCGCGACTGGACAGTGACGTCGACATGGTTGACACCGTTCGTTTGCCCGCCAAGTCATCGTAGCAGCATTCATCGGTGTCGTCGACGACGTCGTCCGCACGCCGCACACCGACAGCGGAACACCGAGCACCAGTCGTCAACGCCGCGGCACAGTTGGAGGAAGGCTCGTGGCGAGGTAGCACCACGTCGCCGGGTCCACGCGCCTTGACCGCCGCCGGGCGTCTCGACCACGGTAGTGCAGCGGCGGTGATCCCTGGCGGCGGCAGAGGTCCTCGCGGAGGGCTGAAGTAGATTGACGCAGTGTCATCGCGGTCAGCACTGCACAGGCTGGCTGGCCGGGGGTCGACTCGGGGGTGAGAGCAAGAGCAGCACGCGCATTCAGCGATAGCGGCGGCGGCGGCTTGTTGGCTGTGCAGCTGCTGACGATAACGCTGCTGCTGCTGCTGTTCCTCAACGGCGCAGGCATGACACGCTCGGTAGCACGGCTGCTGAGCTCGCTGCAGCGCCGGCTGCGGTCCAGTGACACTGTCGTCTGGAGTCGCCTGGTGAGGCTGGGCCGGTACAGGTCGCGAGGAGGTGCTAGCTGGTGGCGGTGGAGGTGGCGGTGCAATCAGCATCTGTAGCAAGTCGACCGATTCCGACATCGAGTCGTTGATGACCCGCGAAGCAGGACGCGACGACATCGCACTGCCGGTCGATCTGCCTGTACGCACATCATCAGCATTAACATACGGAATAAATAGCAAGCATTATTTCAGGACATCACTGGTTACTTGTGAACACTAAGTTTGTTAAGCAATTAGCATGTCACGAATTAGAGAAAAATTATGTTTTTTTAAAGTTTTAGCCTATGCCGTACGGCATTAAATTAAATGAAAAACACGCACGCATCATCTCTGTGCGTTTTGGTGGTTAAAAGTTTCATCTTTTCTGGATAGTTTTGGAAGGATCCTTGCCTTTTTTCCACGTCTAAATTCTTTAGAAGATTCAGTCAGTGAGCTAGTGAGAAAAATGCATGAATAACATCATGAAACGTTATACGTCACGCATCTGTTTCAAAACCAATCGCAAATCGAATGTATTATTGTTAATTCACGGAGCAGAATACTGACTGCGCTATCGCCTAAGCCTATGCTACATACGGTACCTGTTAATCGATATTTCCTTTACATACTAGATCTTGGTTGTAGTTGTATAGCAAAGTTCTAGTTCCCCCATTGTAGTTGTTATTTTTCTGTTCAAAATTTTGTTTATTTTTCATCAAAGGATTGGCCCATGTTTTGCTGTATAAGCCTGCAATGATCTGTTGTAGCCTACGTGTATAATAAAAAATTTATTTGTCAATTACTATCTAACCTATCTACCTGATAGTCGTTAGTGAACTAATGACGTGAAAGACGAGGTTGTCCTGCCACCTGGCGGGGCGTCAACGTACTACAGAAGTTGCGACTCGGCACTGGTGCAATTACCGTCAGCGTAACGACGCCGTCAAGTGGATCGACGCCAGACTAATGCAACTGCCATGTCTCCCAGCTCACTCAGTGACTCAACTACCGCTGTTATTTTCACAGCCAGATAGAACTTTATAGTCTTGACGTACGCTGCAGACAGGTGGTTAACGATGCTGTTCACTTAGCCGACTGCGTGCAGAGCTTTTAGTCTCATTAAGACAATGTAGCTTATTACGCCTAGTCAGACTATTTCGCGATCGTTCGTGAATGGAGAACCGAAAACCGTAGAAAATAGCAAAAAGTTCAAGTTTGGTGCACAGGTGCACGAGACGTCAGTTTGAAGTCAAAGACTTTACAAAACGCACCACGAATGACGGGGTCTTAAGTAATCATTTAATTCCAAATTTACTACAGAGCATATTGGTAAAAGTTTTTTTTAGCCGACTGCACTTACTGGCATGGTTGTCGTCCGTTTTCTGTCTGTCCGTCCGTCTATCTAACAGATGTACCCTGGCTAACAGGTAGGTTTTAGAGAAAAATTTTTGCATAAATAATTAGCTATATGTGTCAAACTTAGGCATGCAAAATTTCAACGATTTATTGCAAGAAAAACATTTTTAAATTGAGGGTTGAATGGGGGGTATATCTTAGAAACAATGAGAGATACGACTAAGGTTACTATTAATCACTAATAGGAAGTGGCATACGCCCTTGCAGATAAAATGAAAATTATTGACCTTGGATGACGTTGAAGGTCACTAACAACCAGTACGATCGGCTATTCTAGCGACAGCTGGGTTTCTTGTTAAAATAGCAATAGGTCAATATTTCATGCAGCTGCGACAAAAACGCCTGGGCTACTTTGTAGACCGACATTACAGTTAACGCTGGAAGACGGCCGACTGACAAGTTGCGGTCGATGTGGCGGTGACACCAGCTTGAAGTCCCGACGTCCGCAAAATCGCATTAGCATCATGGATGGCCGGCCAGAAATCACATTAGTGCTAATGAAGCGTGACAGATGCCGATGATCGCACACTATAAACCTATACTGCTCAGCGCGGTGGCGCCTTGCATCGGACATGTACACCATACGAACTGGCCGAAGGCATGATTTGACACAGACTAATCTGCGCTTTACGCGTTAAATCGCATACCCGACACTGCTGTATCTGTCCATAAACAATCGACTTTCCAAGTTGTATCCGATGTCTTGCATTTCTCATCTGTTTTCCGTGCATTTCTTGGGCGAACAAGATCGCCATTCAGCACAGAGGGCACTGGCCTATACTTGACACTGTGCAACGATGCACGGTATCGTGCTTCTTAGTTCATTCTAGAAGAGTCCACAAACTTTCTGTTTTCTAAACTATGGTGATCGAAAAATAATTATTCATGTCAAATGACGCAGTTTTCGTTTTCTTTTGTCGCATATGATTTAATTGCAAATAGTCCTACAAAGCTCAAAACGACGTCAAGGTCATTGCTCCGTATAATCTGGCGAAAGAGCCGCGCAGCATCGTTTTGCTGCTTAGCAACGTTTCAAGATGCAAATCACCTTGCAGCGTATCGCGCAGGTGACTGACGCCACTATCAATCACATAGCCCTGTCAAGTGTAGTTTCCACTCGTCCGACATTGCGTTCAATAATGGACAGCTTATATGAGTTAGAACTGCGAGAAACAGACAGACATCCGGGCTTCCGTCGTGCCACACCCATTCTCCATCACGGACTTCAGTCGATCAAATGAACTAGACTGCCTTGCTGTGACGGTCGTGACGTTGTTGTTCAAGACGTTGCCAGACGAGCGAGCAACTTAGTCCCAGAACCACGAAAAGAATCATTCACCCAAAATGTTTTATCTCCATGCCTTTCGGCAGAAAAATGACAAGTTCAAGTGCCACAGCTTCTGTGATTTCTAGACGGTCGGTTAGAAGCGGAGTACAATAATTGTGCAATGGAAACAGAAAAAGGAGACAATGATAGCACAGGGAGTGGGGAAGATGAGCCCCTTCATCGCAAAATCTTGCGTACGCTAACCGCAGTCTTTAGCTGCATAATAATGGCAGTGTTATGAGTCGTAGTTATCATTCAGCATTTTAAGTCGCTGTAGGTAGTCCGGTGAGTAGAGCGTGGGTGGTCTTGAGTACTCGGCGCTGCATGGTGACAGAATCAATTACTTCGTTGTTACGTCGACCTGCAGCCAGCAGCTCTAACAAGTGCGTCGCGCATGCGTGCTGTAAGCGCCACGTAATCAACGGCTTCTTGACGCGTTAACGACTTTCCAGAGAAACGAAAACTCCGTCTAGAGCGGTCACGTCAATCAACCGCATCGCGTGAGACTAAAATACTAAGACTCGGTTTCGCCGCTGCTGGTTCATTAATGTACTGTCTATTATTCTCATTATTATTATCATTATCATAAATCTTATAGTGTTATAAGTGAGACTGATTGTGCAATTAAATGTTTAGAGCTGCAAAAAAGACAAGTCTTGGGAGCATGCATGCAAGAGGTCAGAACAGAATAAAGGTTTCTTGGATCGCAGACAGAGAAAGCCGGTTTTCCAAACTGAGCCCGAGTCCTGGATCCTCAGGACAACAGTAGCTGCACAATACACTGTTTACGATGGAGCAAACATGAAGCAAACTTACAGCACACGTCGTGCACGTGCATTTTGAATACGTTTGCTTCATGTTTGCTTCATCGTGTAAACGGGGTATTAGTTGTAGAGGAACAACCGTTTATTTGTGCAGTGTTTATAGCAACTGATAAATTTGACATGATAATCATAATAATTTTGTCGTCGCCATTTTTTACAAAGACAAGATTTTAGCTGAAAAATAATAAAAGAAATGATCAAAGCACATGGCGGCAGAAAACGAAAAAGGCAGCAGGTCTGCTGTCAGCAATCGTGCCAAGTGAAGATGTGGCCTATATTCGAGTAATTCGACCAATGTTCCGCACGGCGCACGGAACGAGAAAAAACTGCCTAGGCCTAAGTCTAAGTTTGTCAGCGCAGTGATTCGAAAGAGCATCGACCGATCAATGCCTACGAAAGAACAATAAATTTGGTCACAGCTACATTATAATGTCAGCTATGCACTCGCTGGCATACCTACAGATAGACCTTTACGCAAAGCAATGCAGTTACTGGTTTCAGAGTTGAGTGGACTGGATATCGATTGATGTGTCGTACGTTATAGGGTTTTTACACGATCCAGCAAACGTCCAGCAAACTTCCAGCAAATGTATTCAAAATACACGTAAATTGCTGGACGTTTTCTGGATCGTGTAAACACCCCATTACAGTTACTGCGAAATCTTTTTTAACTGTTACGATACTGGGTCCGTTAACAATATTCGGAAGTCTACCTGCGAATAACTATAAACACTTTCTTTTTATCGTTTCCTATCTACAAATGAAAGACAAAATCGCGATGAAAAGATATTGCAAACTGTTTTTAATATTTTACCAAATTTTATACGAAACTAGAAAGCTGACGCAGGTTCGTCAAATTAGGATGCCACTCAATTCTCTCGGCAGTATTTAGGCAGTTTTAAATAAAGAATCTTTACAACTCATAAAAACGCCAGCAGCTGGTGGTGAATACCATAGTTTTTAAATAACGTAAAAAACGTGGCAAAAATGAAAGAAACGTTTAAAAACGTTGAATAAAAAACGTTGACCATAATTTGTTTAACTTCTTGCCTAATGCTGTAGGTGCAGTGTACGTAAAACTGTAGTCTAGATAAAGAGAACTTTATTTAATTTCAATTCAACCGTGTAGTCATAAAATCATGGCACGAAAGTAAGCAAATATACTAAACAAAATTTTTTTATTTAATATATTTGAACTAACTAAGTTAACTACTATCAATATGACATATTAATTCGTTTCAGTGATTTTGAAAGTGCTTCTCTAACTTTTTAATAGGACTTTTAATGCATTTTTTTGAAATAGAAAACGCTAAAAATAATAAAACGTTAAAAAACGTAAAAAAAACGTTTTTTACATCTATGGTGGATACCAACCGTTATCACTCTGGATCCCAGACACTGACCGCAGCCGTTACCGTGGTCCAAATTATTTAAAAATTCAGCAGCTTCCGGCCTTCGATATAGTGATTTGTTGCCATTCGTGCGTCAATCGCAGTCCCAAAGTATCAATTGTTGCATGTTCATAGCACATGCTCACTGTATCATACCGAATACAAAACATGTTCTATAGAAGCCTTTTGCCTGACGCTGATCATAGCCTAGTAGAGTCCCTCGTTCTATAGAAAGAGGGATTCTAGTACAGCTATGTCTATGATCATGCAACAATAGGTAACCCTAGCCCTACACTCCAAATATTAATTTACATTACCTTACAGCTGGCCTACATACACACACAATGAAGATGTTTCTTTTTTATGATTTTACCTAGTTTTAAATGCATCATTTTATTCCCTGTCGACTTCAGCTAGTGCACCTTACCTATAGCGGGCCATTCCCGTTAAAAACAGGACGGATGCGGGTTTCGGCTGCTGAACGAGTAAGAATGATACTCGTTCGGATAGGATCGTTCGTTGGCGGGCCGTTGAGGTCTTTCGTCAATTAGCAGCACGTTTGTCGCATCGCGCACCGTTCGTGGACTGGACATGTCACCGCTAGTTGGCCGTCTCTGCGTCCGACTCTAAGCCCGCTACACGACCATTCCTAATTAGTTTCGTTAGATGCCCACTATTCATGGCTGTCGTTGGCGGTCGACCACTAGCTGGCCCACACGCAGTATACGTCAATGCTACTCAATGTCTCGTCTCGTTCCGGGAGAGTTTTTCTCTCCGCTCTTTTTCCGCTTATTTCTCCGCTCGTATCGGCTCAACGACCAGAAAGGTTTTGTGTACGGCGAGACGAGCTGAAGCTGCCGCCGCATTGGCGACCGGGCTAGATACTCGGACAAGGCAAAGCTTATTGGGAGAGATTACGGACAGCGCCGCGACGCGAGAGCTTTATAATGCGATACCCAGCTCCCAGTGACAAACACAACAGTACATTGCAATGCAAGCAGCTCGTCCTTCCTCTCATGTAGGCGTAAACAGAGTATAGCCCGATAAGAAGTAAACCTTAAATTTTTATTACAAGTGCGTCAAATATTGACCTATTTTTAAAATTCGCAAATAAAATGTTGATTCACAAGATCAACGGTAGATTTAAACGCATTTTAATGTTATTTTATCATTTAGTGTTATTTTATTTTTAAAAAAAACTAATAAAAATGGTCACGGATACAGTAATATCGTCCACTTTTAACGACGGAGGATGGGAGCAGTTCCAATCAATAAAATTAAAAAATGTGCTGCATGTAAATGATTTAAAATAGGGATCTAACCGTATTGATCAATGCTTCAAAGCATGGTTATGCTTGTAATAAAAAAAATCGGCGATTAACTATACCGGCAATGCATTTTGGGTAAGATTACAGCCTAATAAATATATTATTTTTATTTGATAACTGCCGATGGGAGGCAACGCTCTACGGCTAGACTTGGCGTCACACTACAGTAGCTGACCATGCATCACTGTATTATAAGCGTAACGCCTTTGGAAGACAGATGGGACAGTACCAACTACGCTCTTCTGGGAAACAGCATCACTTACTTCTACGCTTGCTGTTAATAATTAAAAAGCTATCCCAGCCAATGATGCGCGGTCATAATTGATAGAAGAAGAAGTTCTACATCATCGGCGTCATACAAAAAGACAGTCTATTTTCATTTTCTCCCTGTCATCACATCAACGGCTTGATAGTAATTGAATTACTATTAATATCAATAGTAGGTCTAATAATTATAACTTTATCTGTACAGAAATACGAAATTGTGTAGTAAATCGGTGCAAAGTAAAAAAAGATATTCCAAACAGTTATCTATTGTATTTTTAACTGCGTCAAAATTGTTGACCAATGTCCCTAATTCTGTCGCCGGCGCATTTACCAATCAATTTGCTATAATTCGATTATCAGTATATTCATCACATCTCAAATCGTAGCTATATATTATAGTAATACTATTTGGCTGTAGTCGACTTTTTCTGACGACAGTCAGTAAATCCAAGTCACTATTTCTCCATTTTGGAGTCAATTTTGAGGAGACAAAATTAATTCTCCTGTCCGTAACAAAATGACGCTCATGCACAACCCCATACCCTGAAAGAAATTTCTCAGAATGCTGAGACAGCGACGATCGTAGCTCATCATTCATCCGCCACGCACCGGAGACAGCGGCACTATAAACCGGAAGTGGAAACGACGCCGTCACAGTAGGTAAGCGCGTGCCGGTATCGATATCTGAACACGGCGGCGGCGATAAAAACATTAACACGATGACGACTTAACGGACGGACGGACTACAGCAGCTGACCAGTGCATAGTCAGTCGTGGTCAGCTGCTGCAGCCGCTGGACTAATAATGACAACAGATGGAGACGACGTCGCGCCAGTGTCCCATTACAGAATCGCCCCCCCCCAGTAAAGTCTCTCCCCGGCAGACAATTTACTGGCAAAAATCTGCCCCGCCCGGCGGCCGCCAAGGCGGCACGGATTTTTACCGGTAAATTATAGCCAGGGGGACTTTTCTGGTGGGGCAATCAGGTAATGGGGAGACTTTTTATAGGGCGGGCGATATTTTAATAAGGGGAGACATATCAATTTCGTGATTATTTTTCACCAGGCGGATTTTTCATGAAGGGGACATTTTAATGTGACACCGGCCGGCCGTGCAGCCAGCGGTAGCGCAATAGATCGCCAATTAAGTCGATGAATGAGACGGCCGGGGGCGGCTGCGGCGCCTGTGATGGTGAATAATGGAAGATGTGGCCTGCGGCTGGCGGCCACTACGACGACGTATAAGCTTAGTCTCACTTGCGTTACGCCTCGATGACTGCGCGCGTGCCGTCCTGCATCTATTGCAGTGTGATAATTATAGCGGACCGACGGCCGACGGACGGACAGACGGAACATTACGTCAAACGAACGTCGTCCAACGGACGGACGCAAGGCGTGAGTGATGCTAAAGAGACGCCTACATCATCACTCATCACTGCATTCCGCTTCAGAGAACATCTCAATGGCAACAGCAATATCCAGCTGCTAAACGACGGCTGAGACTGTGAAATAGTTTTATAGCTTGTTTCCATAACGTCTAATGATTATTAAATACCACACTTTCTTGCCAGATTAACAGAAATTAGATGAATGTGTATATGACGAGAAAACTTAAACTTTAAGGCTACCTCGAAATGGAACATAGTGCATCACAAACTGGGCGCATTAAGTCACACGTACATCTGATATTGTGTTCCATAAAATGGCACATTTTATTTTGTAACACCTTGGTCAGATAATGTCCTATTTTTCTAGTTTTTGGCAGAAACATGCCTGAGTAAATTTGAAACAAACATATATGCAAAGCTCACCACATCTCGTTTGATATGTTTGCACTGCACCGTGTAAAAACTAGCAATGATGTTTTCGGCATGCAGTAAATCGTAAAATATTATGTTACCGATTAGAAAAATACGACCCAGTGCATCATAATGAGATTAAAGCACACTCTATCATTAATAATGTTGAGGTCTAAAGTTGTGGCACAGCAAACCACGCTGAAAACCAAAAAAACAAACATTTTCGGAGCAAGCCACGCACGTTGCAATACAAGCCGCGATGGTGAATGGATTAACAAAAGCAGAATGATTCGGTGATTTTAATGAAAGCCGCTTGGCGGCGCCTTCGCGGCATCAAATCGACGACGTTTCTAATCCGACAGAAATCTGACTTTATAGTCCCATTAGCGACTGTAGTCATAGCTCCTTATATGCACTTCAATATGTATAGAGGACTACTGGCGCTGAATCGCTGGCTGTCTGTGCACTATGCGGCATATGCCTTCTAGTTTCTTTCCGTTACGCGCCATACTGATCACAGAATCGCGCTTAAGTAAGCAACTATATAGCCCACGAAAGCTCACTATAGGCTATCATTCCTCGGATGCTGGAACGTAATGTTGTTTTTTTGACAGCAATGAATTGGATGAACGAAAACAGCGGAAGCGCGCTTTACAAAATAGGCCTAAATTCAATACGATGCGGAGACCTACTTATGTATTTGCGTATTCAGCAATGTTCATGGCTGATGCTTAATGAACGTGCATGTAATATCGTCCGTCGACTCTGAGACATGTCAAAAGACGGCTGCAAAGTTGTGTTTAATCTTCACCAAGACGAAGTCAATCCGACTCCCTGATCATACAACGCTACATTACACACTTAGAATTTCAGTGCTCTCCAGTTACGTGCTCTGTCAGCCAGCACCGGCGGGAAAAAATAATAATACATGGCTTCTAATGCTGACGACATTAAATAAAAAGTCTTTTCACACAGCTCATAATATATGCCTAAGTAATTAAGAATGACATATAGGTCTACCGGTAGGTACGTGTGACGCCACTGTTAGTTGAACGATTTGTTTTGCTATGAAATAGTGAAATCTGTGGACTATGTACGGATGCGACATGTCACAGTCTAGAATAATCTTGCACAGAATGAAATACAACCACCAAAAAGCTAACGCATCCATCCACCCTGTAAGCGTGATGTGACAACTGCCGCTGTCCAGCATGTCTGGAATCTGGATGTCTAAAAACGAAATTAAAAAACACACAAACGACTGAAAATAAATACAAACTCCGCAGTGGGCATACACACTATTAGGCCTATATATTGATCAGCTCAAAACAAAATCACGCTGCAGTAATTAACGGCAGTCCACCATCCCCCAGGCAACAGAGGATGCTAAAAGGTAATTCTGATATAGGTATAGCAGAGCTGATAGGTCTATAGGCCTACGTACGACGATACTTCACGTGCTAAAGTATAGCGTGCTGCTGACAGTAACGAAGAACCCACTGCAGGGCCTAATTATCTGCTATTCGAAAGCGTATAGTGTTTGAAAAATCCATACAGATACAGAAGCCAAAAGTGTTTTATCGGCACACTGATGACGTTCAGCATAAGTCGGTATGCAAGTCACTCGCAGGCTGCTGGAAACATGTACATAGTTACATGCGGCATTTTTATACGGTCATCATGATAGGCCACATTGCAGGTGTTACCCGTCCGTTCGTCTTAAAAACAAAAGGCATGGAAAACTAAAATAAGCGTAAACGCTTCCAACGGAAAAAGTATCCAGTGTGCTAATTTTCAGCTCAAAATCTCAAGGGTAAAAAATGGGGTAGAGTTAAGGTCACGCAACTTTAGGCGGACGACCGCATAATATGCCAGCACAGGGCCGACATATTTTTATATTGTGGAGTATTTTTTTTTATTTTGAGTCCAGTTTCATAACGATGAATATGGCCATAACAGTCTCTAATAATCTGTCAGTAAGTTAAAGCGATCGTCTTAAACAAGCCACTTTAGCCTAATAGTAACCACTAACAGTAATCGATGTAAGAGCTAGCGACACGTTGGTAACCTAGAAGAAGATTTCGCTTAGGTCCTTTGAGTGTGAGCTCATCTTCCCTGTGGCGCTTTATGTCGGCGAGCGTTAAGCCCAATTAAGCTAACACATAAGCCAAGTTAGCCAGATGACCGGTCCTTTAACAGCCAGAGGACGCTTTTGATCAACTGGAAGGGCATGCCTGCAGTCTTGGTAACAGGGCGTAATGTTACGCAGAACTCGCCGTTTTTTCTTCAGTTTCTTCCTACGCACAAAAGTTACGGTGACGCAAATTTTCTTTCTTTCTTACAAGCCTGCCCTCTCACCTGCGGCAAATACTCGATTACGGCAACTTCCGATGCCAGCAGCTAAAGGTAGCCTATGCGTGTTCTGCTAGCAATAGATCAAAGCATAGAGCATTGTAACGTTTGACTTAATTGGCACTATAGAAATAAACTTACTTACTTACTTGGCTACTTACATTTTAATGGTTCGGGTTTTCGCTACAAGCTTATAAATTACCTTCTAAAAGTTCTAAGTACTTGCTTACTTACTTAGCTTACACATAAACCAAACAAGTTCGGTCTATGTGACATGGAGTGACACTCGGCAAATTGATCTGACAACAGCAATCATGGACCAGTTACAGCATGGCCATGACAGTGACGCCCCGCCCTGCCATTCAACGACGAACTGAAGTGGCCATCAATCATATACTGTATAGCAAAACATCTCTAGTCAGTTTTGTGTTGCATCGTTCTGACAGCATAGTAACTGTAAAAGACACATATTTTTTCAGATTTTTAATTTAAAAGTTATCTTTTGATGCATTACATTATCGTCGATACCTATATGCGATGCCTTTGTTATTAGTTGTTCATGAAACCAGAAAGCAAAAATAGACCACCAGTAGCATAACACCGACATCGAGTTTGACTCATATGATATGTCCATAATCTCACAGGAAATTAACGCCATTTCGCCGAATTAACGATTATACTTGACACATATAGCGAGACTAACTGTTGAGCGTGCTGATCGGACGTCGATCGTTCAACCGCTGCTGTGCTAACAGCCACTACTTCACTTTTCCAAGTCTTGTTCAGCTTCAGACGCTTCGTTCACAACGGCGGTCTCGTGTGTCCAGCATCGGTTGCATGCTATTACTGTGATGCCTCCTATACGGCGGCGACTGTACTATAGTGCCGCGTCGTCGCAGCAGCTGCAGCAGTCAGCAGCAGCAGCAGCGACAGCAAAGCTACAATAGGGATCGCGTCTCACTGCTGCAATTATACAACCAGCTGAATGTAGCAAGATAACGCCGCCGTTTGGTGCTCTATTCGAGATATTGTCGTATTTACACACACGTACGGCGCAATATACTAACCTCAATATTATACAAAGTTTTTTGTTTATAGTTGAGCAGTGTCAGCGATGTCGTTTATGTGTCAAAATTGCTATTTTGTTTTATCGGTAATTATGTAAGTGATCGTTTTCACGTTATTCATTACTATTGTATCTTTTGCGGTTGTTTTTTTTGTATTCGGCAATGCGTTAATATGAATAGCTAAATAGGCCTATGGTAGGATGAATTTCAGGAGCGCTTTGAAAAAGTTTTATTCAGATCATCACGCGTTTTGCATAGCCTATTTAAAAAATTTAACATGAGGTCATTTTTTAGTTCCTAAACTGCATCACATCACCCATCGACATCTGCTTTTAAAACACTCTCAATTTACTTTAAAATACATGCCATAAACAGCATCCAGATATTCTAATGTGGTGACTTAGGCCTAAGCTTAACCTGCGTCAAGCCGAAATGGCAGCCTACGCGATCAGGGCCGGATTAACACACAGACCAACGAGACCATGGCCTAGGGCCCCACGCTTCTAGGGGCCCCACGCTAAGCTGCATTGATTCTGAAAAAAATAATCAAAATTTTTGTCACCAAATGTTATATTTTTTAGGCTAAAATGCATTAAATTCGATTTCGGCTGGGGATTTCGGATTTCGGCTCGATCAGACCCTGCTGGAGAAGCTTACAGCGCTCCCCCAGACGCCGTAGCTGAATTTAAGGGGTTATACACACAATCATATATAGGCCTAAAACATTTTTTTAAATTTTCGATATTTGGCAAATGGTGGTTTATTGAAATTTGTACTGTAATGTGTAAGGGGCCCACAAAGTATTTGGCCCTAGGACCCCTCAAAGCCTTAATCCGGCCCTGTAAGCGATCAGTCAATGGCGAAAAATTTATACTATACGGTATGCCTGATGTCTTCCACTTAGCTACACCGTCACTTTAGTTTTGTCAATAAACTTCATTTCCAAAAAAATTCGTTAGCCGTACGAAGATGCCGCCGATGCAAAACCGTCACCGACACTGCTATGACAATGGTAACATGCTTGCGATTTGTTAAGCCTACTACAAGTGGAAGACCGAGGCAGATAAATACACGTGTCTCCTGTTATGCATTCCTGGTTTAAACGTGTAAAATAAACTGAATAAATTGATAAAACACTGGAAATAAGTTTTATTGCGTCACCGTCGTAATTAGCCACATTGCGGATATCGCCCGTCCGCCCGTTTGTCCGTCTGTCGGACAAGCTCCTATCTTGAAAACGAAAAAGCGTAGAAAAACCAATATTGGTTTAAACGTTCCTCAGGCCAATTTTCAGCGAAAATAGTCAATATTAGGGGACGGCCGCATAATCTGTCGACACGAACATAAGTTTTGTCCAGTGTTATTGAACAAAACATAAGGCGTCATTGTTCGACAGTTGTGTATGTTTGAAGCACTGAGCACTGCAGTATGAGACTACAAGTAGTACGTAGTGTGTTAACAGCAGCCACTGATACAAGCTCGAATGGTCAGTTTTTTACGATACACTCTGTCACTTACGGGATGTCCTCTGTACACCTTCGGCAGAGGTTATCACGCTGGCAGGGCCAGTGGCGGTTCTAACCCACAAAATCTGGGGGCACGGCCCCATGGCGAGCACGGTAGCGCGAGCCTATAAAGGGGGTCTGGGGGCAGAGCCCCCAGCGGGGTCCAGGGACAGAGCCCCTGGTCAGGGGGTCAGGAGGCGAAGCCCCCCTGAAGCTGAAGCATTTTTGGCTTTTGGACGTTCAATGGAAGCCGGCACTTTGGAAACACAAAGACATCAGATATTTATGTTATCTTTGCAAAAAATCATGGGTGGCCACGAAACTGGGGGGGTGAAGCAAAACTGGGGGCTGTGCCCCTCGGCCCGGGCCTAAAACCGCCACTGGGCAGGGCATACTATCTACTGAGAAACGCTTCGGCGAAAAGCTGCAGCAACAACAGCAGCTTTATTCAGCAGCGTTATCTTTCAGTAGGCCTTATATCCTGCAGTGAGTTGATAGACGATAGCCTACCTGCGGCGATCGAACGGGATTGACAACTGCACATTTGCTGCTGTAAAAGATGACAGGGAAATGGGCGATTATGCATCGACAGCTTCTAGTGACATCGACGAGAGTTGGAAAAGAAATCTGCCGCCGATTGCACGGTGCGCGGTCGAGAAGGTTCTTCGTGTTTAGCGATCGTTCGACGGAGACCCACATGCATTGCAGCGGCGGTGAGCTAGCGAGCAGCCATGAAGACATCGATCTCAGTCCAGTGCTCGATGGCTGTTCTGTCACCGTGAATTAACGACACGTCAGCTGATGCGGTGGGCCGCCCAGCAGCAGCAGCAGCAGCAGCAATGGCATCCATCTCTCACAGACTGACTGCCGCTGGACCAGCGGACCGACGTCGTATCCGGCAGCCGAGCGGAAGGCATTGCTCTTGGATGGACGGACAGACCAAGACGTTCTGAAGACGGCTGCGTGACTCTGTTGGTCCAAATAGTTGGTTCTGTCATAGAACTTCTTCTCTGGTTTCATTTTTTTGGCGTTTTTATATTTCAGCAATCAGTGCTCCAGACAGACGATCACAGATGATCGGAAGACGGCTGTGTCTTGTGGTCCGGACACACGGAAATGTAGCCCTGCCCGTGCATGCTTCGATACGCATTATCTACGGTGTCTCGGCTAACACATCAAAGTGCTTGTACGTGAAACTAGCATCATGCAGTCGTCTTTCAATTTTGCACGTCGCAGCTTTCCTTTTTAGCTTTACTTGGTCTGGACACACGGACACACGGACGTCCAGCTGAGTGACAAGCGCGAAAAGTGAAATGGTTCGGAGGAGGGCAATGGCAGTCAACTGCGCTGCCGACGTCATCTCGTTGACCTCGGCCTGACTCGCGACTGTCTGACGTCACAGTGACGTGTCGATCTGCGTCTAGGTGTGCGTGTGCGTTTGGCATCGCATGACGCAGACAGACAGACGGACAGACGTAGGCCTACACACAGCGCATCATCAGCAGCTGATTGAGCGTGATCGAGCGAGCGGGCGTCCAGACTGAGACAAGACAACGTGCTTGGATGAAGACTAGGCAGGCAATCTGCTGCACGCCAATCGACGAGAAAATGGCGACCAACGCTGGAGCGTCAAAATGCGCAAGAATTGACTGACAGTCGTGATAATTGACGGCAACAATGATAAAATGCATTGACGCCAAATGATTACTGTAGACGCCATGCAGTTTCTTCTTGTTGGATCGTTTGATCACTTTTCCTATTCGCTGTTCACGTTAAGAACTTAGGCCTAAGATCAATGCCGGAATGATACGACGAGCTTCATGCGTAGACCTAAACTAAAAATTAATCAGTCGCTATTTATTAGACTAGTAGGCCTATGTTGCACCGTTTGTGAGAGAAACTTTTGTAGATGATGATGATGATAAGCTATCTCATTTAGCCAGGGTAGAGTTCTCGATCAGGATGATGCCGTTCGAATTTCTGGGATTCCTGATAGCAAGAGTTCTTTTTAAGTTTTTACAGTTGATAGTGATCTTAGCTGACGTAGTTTTAAACTTTTGATAGAAACACAGGGTGTGACATACGAACAGAGAGAGAGAGAGAAAGTAATTATATATAGGCCTACGACGAGCTTTATGCGTAGCCTAAGTTATTTGTTTCGTACAAAACTAGTGTATGTAATCTTCGTAGCGGACTAGCGGTCTGACTACGTTAGCATTAACGGAATGTTGTATTGCATAGAGATGGTTGGACGATTTTGCCAGGGCATGCGTAGTGAAGTTAGTCCCTTATACCCTGCGTCCAACCTGATTGTTATTTTATATACGAAGCTCCGCTCGGTTGGTGCCTTCCATGTTTAGGCAGAACACTATTTACATAAAACTGTTTCCTGTTAGGTGTTTTCATTGTTGATGTGTCATTTTTGTGT
>Ga0209671_1001314_pt1 | contig 20417 bp, 15 predicted proteins | sample WorMetHERISLAND2_2_FD_187401 | JGI IMG/M metagenome (GOLD analysis project Ga0209671, IMG submission 187401) | Marine gutless worms symbiont microbial communities from Max Planck institute for Marine Microbiology, Germany - Olavius geniculatus... | ecosystem: Host-associated > Annelida >... | reverse complement strand
CCGTTATAGGCTCGCGCTCCACGCGCTCGCCATGGCCCCCCCTTTGCCAAATCCTAAATATGCCACTGCCTGTACATACGACATTTCGAGCCAAACCTTATTATAATTTAGCTAAAACAAAAACACCAACACTGTCTGAAGTCCTGATCCATGATTGAACTGAATGTGATATTGAATTCGGTGTTCTGAACGCTTCCTGAAAATGAAGGTGCATCAACGAAGGACTGCTACTTTCCAACAGTCGCCTAAATTGCAGGATGCCGAAAGAATATTTATAAACAAGCTTGTGTCTTCGCTAAGGTATTTTTAGTTTTGTCGTAACTCACTTCCTATCGTTATAAAATTCTAATAGAATTGTAAAGCACAACTGTGCGTTATTTTTCCTAAGTAATTTTTACAGCCGTAGCCCTTAAGACAGAAATGCAAACATTAAATTTTGGCTATAATCATGTGCAATGTTTGATTCCGTATTGACGAGTCTCTTTACTCATTAGTGTTTCGTTTTTATCAGCATTCACCAGATGGCAATACCTACCAGTGTCCCGGAGCTATGAACAATAATACTGAACATAGGCGTAACAGATTATTTAAAATTTAAATTTGTTATTGTTGCATGTAAACGGTCGTTTTTCTGTAAATATGTGATTTTAACAGAAATATTAAGATATAAAAATGCACATTTTCTGGTCAAGATCATGTTAAACGTAGATATCTATTGGCCTCAAATCAGCCGTGCTCAAAATTTTAATTTTGCGCACAAACTTTCGTAGCCTTCTCATCTAATGCCCTCGATCGGAATGACCCCTGTCGAATTTCTGGAAAAGCTTTAGGCGTAAGGATCCTGAGAGTAGGCCTCGGAGCTAATTTGTTGTATCCGACAAAGATTTCGTGATCTTAACGTGCATCGTTTTGACACAATCGCAGAGTGTGACTGACGGACAGACAGACAGACGCCTCGACGACAGCTAAGACGTGCAAAGCATTACATGCTGTCGCGCGTAAAAAATCACGTGCCGTTTTAAATTTTGCTCGTGTCGACTCGCTCGTGTGTATTGTCGCTCGCTCAGGGGAAAAATCTCGCTCGCTACCGCTCGTTCTCGTTCTCGCTCTCGCTTACACGTCTACTGTCAATCAATCAATCAATCTTTATTTGTATCAGGTAAAAAATCCATATGATCTAAGCCTAAAAGAGTAGTAAAAAGTAAGAAAATATATACACTGTCACGACGTCACTGTCTTTCTACAGCTACAACACAGATCAGCACCATGTATATAAAGACTTAGCTGGACAGTTCAGTCTCTCTCTGAAAAAATAGCAAAAGCTGAACAAGAAATCTGAGCTAATGCTCGTGAGATGCGCGAAAGTTTATAGTAGTACCTGTTCGCAGGTAATCTTGGTCTATCTCCATCCAATTCGTCGCAATTCACTCTTTTGCAGTCAAAAATCGCCAAAAAATCACTAAAACCAATATTTTTAGAGTTCAAGGTCATTCAAGGTCATCGACGTTGACAATCCCAGGAAGATCGACGCCAGTGCTTGTTATGATAAGCAGCACGTCTGTGCATATTTGCAACTGTTTTCACGCTAGACAAGCCAACAAGGAATAACCACTTTTTAAAAGAGTACCCCTATTCGATACCAGCTTGCGCAACCCTAGTTGAACTTAGAGGGTTCGAATTTGGACTGCTAAAATCTACGTTCAATGCTGAAAATTTCATATGCAGCTTGTTTTTGTCTATATCCATCCATTTTGGCGCAATTCACTCTTAAATAGTGTTCGAAAATTACCGGTAAGATTGGGAATGTTACCGTTACTGGTAATTTACCGGTAATTTACCACTAAATTTCGGATAAATTACCCATATTTTACCTTTAACAGAAGTGCATCCCGCTGAAAAAGTCTCAGAATAGCTGTTAACATACGTAAGTAGACGACTTTGGCGCCTTAGTTTCAAAATCAAATTGATTGGACTATTATGCACTTAATGTGTGTAAAATTAAATGTCTAATTTAAGACTTTGATGTGCAGCTTTTTCAAAAGTCCGTAATTTACCGGTAATTTTGCAATTTTACCTTACCATAATTTACCGTAAGTTACCGGTAACGTTACGGGAGCTTTAAACCCTACTCTTAAAATGTGCGTCGCAGTCTGAAATTGCAAAAAATTTACTAAACCCCCTATTTTAATGGTTCAAGATCATTCAAGGTCATCAATGTTGACATTCCTAAGAAGAGTCAACAATCAGCTTAGGCCTAGGCCTATTCCACAGAAACCAGACTGCATTAATATTTTTTTTCGAAATAACTCCCGACGTTATTTTGACAAAACTGTAGAGCATAAGATGCCACAGGACTCGTCAGTAAGATGATGAAATCATGAACAGAACATGGCCGTTTACCAATGATGTGGTCAATTACATAGGCCTACACTACAGGCTACAGTAGTTGCTAATTTGGTATTATTGCCTGCATATAATCTGACAATACTGTACTAAATAGCAGCAGATATTTTCTGTAAGTTTTCACCGCAGATAACACCTTGCGCACGGCTCGGCACTATTCAGAACGGGCTTTTCCTTTCATTTGCTAGCTTTCAAGTATTACAAACTTATAAAACGTGCATTCCGACATAATTTAGCAGCTAAATATTTACAATAAATGTCAGTGCTAGCGGTAGATCGGCGATCTCGCACTAGAGAGCAGAAAATTACTAGCAGTAGATCGCCATTTACCCAATTAATTTATCTCGTTGTTAACGTAAGAATGCAGCCACATTTCTTCTTCACTACATTGCTAAGACAAGCTTTAAATAAAATTTATTCAAAAGCACTACAGTACTAAGTCCGTGTTACAAAAACAGCTTTTGCTTGAAACGGACTCTGATATAATACTGAATAAGCCTGATTTAAATACGTTACAGTGTCATGGCATGGTTTGGAGACCTTCTATGTCTACCATTGCGATGCCCCAGTTTGGGGCCCTGCCGACTAAATATCCAAATCCAAATCCAAACCAGGCATATGAATTCTACCATCTTCCCAATAATGTATCTACTCGACCTACCTCTAGTAATTTTCCAGTGATAACAGCAAGATCGCCGATCTACCGCTAAAATTATTGTAAATTAAAAACGTTTATAATTACTGTAACTCAACAAAACACGACTTACACGAACACAAAAACAAAACGAAAACGAAACTGCCACGCCCACTTGTTTACCATAGATGCAACACGAATAAACATAGATAAGAAATCTGTAGTATCGCAGTCAAACGCTTGTCGATACTGATTGGTCAATATTTATTCTCATCAACAACAACAACAAGAAGAACGAAACAGTAGAAGCGAAACAAAACAAAGTAGTGAGATAGGCGATTGCGTTCCAGGAATTCTTTCGATTGGATGTTACGTTGACAGTTCGCTATAGTTGTCATGACCTAATATCACAAATGGCAAACATCACAATCACTGTAAGTATGAACCACAGACCTATAAATAAGTAGACTGTTTACTCACTGTTCGCCTAACGCAATGAGTTGAAGCCAGTGCCCGTTTCATTAAATATTCATCGTGCATATTTCAAGTGGTATGATCCGTCATCTATAGTTGTGTTTTTGATGCCTAACGCGTTAGTGTTAGTTCATAGATAAGTACTATAAATACGCTAATTTCGTGCCCAAGCTGGCGCACGAAAAGCAAATTTTCTAATATATTGCCTCAATACAACAAAACAAAACTCTTTAGAGTTTTTTGTCTGCCGTGCCGTCAGCAGGTATGCCTAACGCGTTAGTGTTAGATAGGCCGTAAAAAACGCAGTTTACGTCACGAACGTCATTATCGTCTGCTAGCAAACCAGATTGTTTTTGCTACCCGGTACGTTATTTTTTTCTAAATTGCATATCATGAATTTTTATATCATGTAGCTGTAACCTTACGACTTTTTGTTGCGCAGACCAAATTAAAGACGCTTGTAATTCGAAATATATTATATATTTTATCATGCATATGCGGAGATGGGCGTGGCATTTTTTGGGCTTCGGAGTTTTTGCTGAATCCACTATCTATGGTTTTATATCTGTGGTGTGAACCAAATGATATGAATCAAACGACTTTTCTTTTTAGCAACAATTACTGTAGAGACGTAGGCTTCTTGGGCTTTAAAATGTTTACGTATATGTTTTGACTTGTTTGGTTGTCAGTGTCTAATAGCAGTTGACATGCTGTACAGTTTGGCGCATCATAGTTATTATAATCATCGTTATCATTTATTCTATTGTTTCACTGTGCGTACAGGAGGAGTTTCATCCATTTATCGAGGCATTGTTGCCTTACGTCAAAGCATTCTCTTATATGTGGTTTAATCTGCAAGGGTCGAAGCGGAAATACTACAAACAGCACGAGCAGAAAATGCCACTCGATGAAGAATGCCGGGTTAAAGCGGAACTGCAGGTATGATCTGTCGTTTTTAGTTAGAGGGTGCAGAAAACCGGAAGTCTGCTTAGTTTCAGGTTTCATCATCATTTTAGAGCATCATTTCACCAACTTTTGAATTGAAAATCATTTGCTGAATACTTTTTTTAGCAATATTTAGTACTGTGTCAACAAGTACTGCTTAGCATCTATTTTGTATTCTAATGTGTTGCAATCTAATGGTATTTTGTGCTATTGAAACGATCAGATTTGTTTATCATCGCTGTTGTGTTTTCAGACTGAGGCTGTCGACATTCGTCAGAAGTGGGCGATGGCTCTGCTGTCCAAGCTGCGCAAAGACATCCATCACGAATGCCGCGACAGTTTCGTACAGTGCATACAGACCGGCGGCTTGGCCACGACCGAGTGCATCCTTTCCAACCCGGACCAGAAGGGAAAGATGCGACGTATCGACTCTCTTCGTCAGGCCGACAAGGTCTGGAGACTCGATCTGGTGATGGTGATTCTGTTCAAAGGAATTCCGCTGGAAAGTACGGACAGCGAGAGACTGGAAAAGTCGGCGGAGTGCACCAGCCCACAACTCTGTGTTAATCCATATCACATCAACATATCTGTGCGAGAACTGGATATCTACCTGGCTAACCACATTTACAGTTTTGGTATGTTCGGTTTTTTGGCGTAATTTATCTCAGTATCTTTGTATTTTACTATAATGCACGGAAGTCTGCTGGTCTGTCAGGCCCCTCTAGCGCCTTTCCTGTTGCACAGTCGCAGACCCCAACCACAGCATTAGAGTTTTTGGGTTTCCCACCTTTCCCCAGGGGCAGACTGGGTGTACTGGCGGGGGTTGAGGTGTCAGCACAGTACATGTGTACGCCGAAGGCGTAGTAGGCGCACGGCCTATTACGGCCGTTGTAGTGCTATTTTGGCTTACCTTACAAGCTCGCGGCACTTAAGTGATCGTTTGACCGAGCCATGGCAACGCGTCCATGGCAACATCGATGTCGCAGCATTACGAAATACTGCAAAAATTCTTTGAGTCCAGTTAAGGTGAATTTAACCGCAATTAGTGTGAAGTTTGCAGTCTGCATATGCAAACCGATGTACCCAACGAGCTGAACGTACCATTTCGCTCACAAAATAGCTCTATGCAAATTGCACTTTGTTATACGTGCTTTAGCACGTAGTTTACGTAGTGCTGATATAACACAATAAAGTAAAATAAGTGCAACACGATATTATACAAGCACACAATGCAATGAAAATATGTTGCAAGCGTATCGGGCTTGGCGTGTGAATTGGCTTGGCAGATATGGAAAGCCAGAAGTGACTACTACCACAAATATAGCCTGTTGCAAATTTGGCGCATATATATGTACTGTAGTGTCAGGTCTTCTTTCTCCGCTGATTCTGATAAACCCATCAGCTTAGCACACCGAGTAGTGCTTTATTGCGGAAGTGTGGGGCACTTCTAGTTATGTGTAACAGGAGCAGTGGTGGCTTAGTAAATTTGGAACTATTTTAATTGTAATAAGTCATTTTGGTGACTAAGTGGGACAGGGGATTAGTAGTTATTGTAATAATTATAAGAAAATTATATTATTATTGTTATTGTTATGTAGTTATTATTGTTCAAGTTGTGCCAGTACCATGTGTATGATAAATAGAAAAAAAAACAATTTATTAAACAATGAAAAAAGTTTTTTCGACTTCTTGAATATTTGTCTAAAATAATGATGTGTCATTGACAGTTTCCAGTCGAGCAGATGTGAATCAAATTGATCACAGATGCTGTAGTCAAGAAATGTCGGAAGACACTCATAAAGGTTGATTTCCATCTACTTTCATTTGTGGTAAAAAAGATGCTTTTTGGTTGATAAGAGGTAGAAAGTATATGAGTAATACGTTTCTGAGCAAGTGTTTGTATTTGGTCCTTTATTGTAGTTTTTGTATCAGTTTGTATATTACTTGTTGGGAACTGTTTGACTCGGATTTTTGTCATTGTCTTTTTTTGGTCCTGATTTTAATGCTAATAGTTATCTCCGCCAAGTGAACATAGTGAACATTGGAGGAGATTAAGAGATTGGTCGTTCTGTCCGTTTGTGTGTCTACGTGTACTTTGAGGCGCCATATCTCTGTAGGGTGGGCCAAAAAATGGACCTGTTTGAGCTTTGATAACTCAGCGATGGTTACCCGTAGAAAGGCATTTGATATGTCAAAAGTTTTAGAATGTTGTAGACAAAAAGGGCCGAACTCGCATAGCAAATCATTTAAATATTTTTTGCCTAATTTGCATAAATTTTCATTACCCCTGAAATTAGGCATTTGCTTGCACTCCCATATGCCCGAGTTCATTGAACTCAAAAACTCACTGGCAAAAAGTCCACATTTAAATTCTGTGAATTATTCAGTGTGGGAGCATTGCAGCAGATAGCATGGTCACAAAATTTCAGTAACTGACCAGCTAAAACGTGTGCTAATCGAGTGCTGGGCTCAGCTGATCCTGAACGCATTGACTCAGTGATCGATCAGCTGCCTAAAAGGACTGATGACGGTTATGAATGCAAAAGATGGGCAACTGCCTATGTCGAATTTCATTTAAACTCAGCGTATGTGTTAATGATTGTTGATATTTCACTGTGCTGAATGAAAATCAACTTAAATTTATGGGTTACTGCCAATTTAGCATGATTTTAGGGGTGGGGCAGATTTGTGTAAATCAGTCATAGAATATTTAAATGCTGAGATATGCAAGTTGTACACTTTTTCTGTACACAATTTTGAAACTTTTGGGATATTGAGCGCCTTTCCATCAATAAACATTTCTAAGTTATAAAAGCTTAAATATCCATGTTAAATCCATGTGTTACAGTCAAATTTAGCAGAATTTTGAGGGTGACAAATATTTATGCAAATTAGTCAAACAATATTTAAATTCTTCACTATGCAAATTTGTCGTTTATTCTTTACAGCATTCTGAAACTTTTGACGTATCACACGTCTTTCTGCCACTAACCATCGCTGTAACGATTATGCTCTGTTATGTTCTGTTTTTGCAATGGCATTTGACCGTTGTTTAATAAAAGATTACTTACTTACTTACTTAGTTATCAACGCTCAAACAGGTCCAGTTTTTTGGCCCCACCCTGTATAATGGTGCCAGATAGATGCATGGTCACAATGGACTGCCCATAGGAAGTCGACCATTGCGAGTCGAATGGTCACATGACCAATGATGTCATGTGGCCTTGAAAGGTTAAGGTCGTGGCCCCATTATCTTTGAGGTACCATATTTTGATAATGGTGCCAGATAGATGGGGAGACAATTTCTGGCTCTTTCTTTTCCCTCTTTTTTCTTTGTTGTAGGGTGTAGTTGTAGCTGTAGGTGTAGTAGTATTTGTAGGTCCAGTAGCAGTAGTAGTAGTAGAAATGTTTAAATCATTTCACTTGGCGGAGATATGCACTCTCACGAGCGCCTTCTAGTTTAAATTTTGGTTTTGTTATCATTACTTTTGTCATGTACTGTAATGACTTTGCATGTAATTTTGCTTTTCAGCAGAATACCCGATATTTTGGTACTTTGGGAAAATATTAGTGAACTTGATAGAAATTGGAATTGCCTGGTTTATAACTAAGTCAGCACAGAATGGATTAGCTCTCTTGCCTCAAGTATTAGAATACTTTCATATAATCATTTTTTAACTGTATATCGATGTTTGTGGTTTATCAGGTTGCAATGGCATCATTGCAATGAGTGCGTTCACAGCACAGGAATTAGCTGATGTCACTAGAGGCACGTACTAACTACTAGACAGCTGCTTAGTTTTCATTCATAACTGATCAGATTTTTGGCAATGTTCTGTGTGTTGACTTAGATCTAAGAATTTTAAAGCTGACTGCTGCTGTAGTGCATCTTAGCCATTGCAATTTTGTTCGTCTGTCCGTCCGTCCGTCACACGGGTGGATCAGTCAAAAACGGTGCAAGCCAGGATCACCAAATCTTCACCATCGGCGGCGTGAAAGACTATAGTTTCAGGATCCATAAAGCTTTCCCATAAATTCGAAGGGTCACCCTGAGCGAGGGCGCTAAATGACAGGGGTAGGAAAAATTTGTGATTTTCAGCCGATACAGCTGCACGAGACTTGTCTCGCCCTCTGGCAAGTGTAAATGAAATGATATAGATACTTAATAGATTTTGTTTACAACGGGCCTTTATTTTTCAAACATGCATCGCTGTCTTGCATTCCCCTTTGCGTTGGCTGGGCTTTTCTTGTTTAAGCTGTGTATATAGCTGATTAGAATGTCAGTTCTATTCAGCAGGTGGCAACACTAGTGTTGATGAAGGTATGCACTGTCCCAGCACTTCTGGATGTTATTAATTGCTGTGTGCTGTGACTTCTGCTGAGGTTATAAATTTTGTCGAGAGCTCGGGCACAGCTCAAAAAAGAAGTGATTGCATTTTGGCAGTGATACGCATTTATTTGTGTGTTATATATTTAGGATTCCGTGCAATTGGGAGGATGTAGGGTTCAAAATTTCATCAAGGGATGGAGGGCCCTGAGACCAACCACTTAGCTTTCATTGACATTTCGATACAAGATTTTGATCCAGAGATCCTGAAATGAATCCTGATCTGGACCCTGGAAATTTATGAAAGAATATGTAGGAGTTGTGTCATTAATAATAGTAATAGTGATAAAGATATTCTGGTTTATGCAACAAAGTTAGAACTGCATGCTTTGCAGTTTCTTGTCAACAGCCAGTCACCCACACAGAGTGTGCTTCTAATAGCCCATTGGATGGATTATATTATTCAAAACTGTGTTGGCGTGGCGTATCGGTAATGCTTTCATTCAGTCAACGAAGTTACTCTGCACTGGGCCTGTTTAGTACTTAGATGGGTGACTGTCTGCAGGCAGGTAAACCATCTCGGTACGAAGCCAGCCAACTAGTTTGACTCAGCCTTCTACCCACCGTGGGATGGTAAAATGAGTATCAGCTTTCTGGCTGATTTTTGCTTGCTCTGTTGTAGTGTCAGTTATGGATGCGTACAACTCGTCTGCACCGGTCGGCACATCACAGAGCTTCCACGAACCCAAACCGTCTCTTTCACAGTTGACCATTTCCACTTGTGATCAGCTCCCGGTGGAAAACGGCAGCGTGGAGAGGACAGTTTTTGTCGGAAATTCTGCTCTGCCCCGGAAACGATTGCGACGCAGTTGGTCCTCCAGTCCACAGAATGATGTCGTGGATAGCAAGCTTGTGGTAGTGGATGGCGTAGCCCCTGCTGTTGCTCAGCCCGTGTGTGCCACGGTGGCTGTGACATCAGCAACCGCAGTGGCACCATCGCCATGTCTGCCATGGAAGACTTTGCCACTCTCCAGTCGAATTATTGGCACAGTCTGGCAGCCGGTTCAGTCGCAGTCTACCACTGCCGCTGCAGCTGTTTCCGCTAGCAATGGTAGCTCTCTCTCTCTTGACTTTTGTTCACAGGCTGGCCACTCACGTGGAAAACCTGGAAAAGTCCAGGAATTTTTCTGGAGGTGGTTAGAAAAAACTGGGAAAAGTATGAATGAAAGTATAAACATTAGACATATTTTCAGTATGCAGTCTGTATTATGCATTTTCTTTTAATTTTTTTTTTGTTTACTACGCTCATTACCATGGCAGCCGCAATTCATTAGGTGATGAATTCTGAAAGCACAGGGGGTAGAGGGCTACCTGGCCTGTTTTAAATTAATGGGAAGCAGCGACTGTTGACCGTAGTGTACACAGCATACGGATGAATTTTTGCCTGCCCTGTTGGAGCAGTTGGGCAAAAGTCAGGGAATTTCATTTGGTCTGGATTGTGGCCAGCCTGTGTTTGAAACAATCTTATTTGTCTGTTAACTCTGATGTCACTCATACAACACAGTGGATGGAACGGCTAATACTGCTCTTACTACTAGTGATTGCAATCCCGGGATTCGGGATTGAGAAATTCGTAATTCCAGGATCCCGTTTCGGGATTAGGCTTTTAGATTGGCCATCATTATGGTATCCCCAATTGACTTATTTCATGCATAGGATGTTGTATGGCCTCTACGGAAGATATGTCCAAAATGTAGGGAGTGAAGATGACTGTCAAAATACAAATTACAGTACGCAGCATGGAGTAGTACTCTGGCGCTTATACAATATTTTATTTATAAGACCACTGAAATTTTTATTTCTATCATTTGACATGTGAAAACAACTGGTACCAGAAACTGGTCAGTCTGTCATACTTTCCTGATACCAGATTTTTCTGTTGCCAGAAACCTGCGCTGGTTAGAGCATGTTCAGTTTCGTGCTGGAAACCGGCTGGAAAGCTGAACTGTGTTTGGTCAGCTTGAGCAGACGTTGGCACTGCTCGTTTGTTTGTAAACAAAAGCAAAAGATGAAGTGGAGTGACGGAAGTTTTTTCAACTCAGAAAACAATATGAATACAAATTTCTGTATAATGCATCATTAAAAACTTATGATAGAATCTTAAACAAAAGCATTATTGACAAGCTATCGGTATCATTTGCCGGCTAAGTTTGTCATGGTTTATGGCAACAGACAACTGGCACAGGCGCCAGAAAATGGTCAATGTTGCATCAGCTTAAGTGTATGATAATTGTTACAGTGTCTGCTGATGGTGGCATATCGTTTCGCCTCCACACGTCGGGTTCTTCAGTGATGCGGGTCTCATCAGCAGCAGCACCAGCAGCTGTAGCTGAGCCTACGTTATCGTCATCACTTGCATCTGCGCTGACAAGTAACAGAGCACCAGCTGTAGATGTCACCGGCCAGGCTTCCGGCGATGCAGCTAGTCCAGGTCTGCAGCTCGATTCTCAAAACTTTTCAAGATATTTATCGTATCCCTTACTTTACCTTACCTTCAGCGTAGAGAGGTTATCACACCTGCCCAGCACTGAGGTCTCAGTATCAGTTTTGCCCAATGCATGGCCTCAAATTAACTAAAGGTTACCTGTCTAGCTTTTTGCATGGTTCTTGTCGAATAAGGAATAATGTCTGAATCTTTCTTTGTTCTTCTTGTGCTAGTGGGTAATATTTGTCATATCTTTGTAAGATTATTTTTTGGTACCTTTCTAGAGTAATCTTTAGAATGTTGGTCTGTGGGTTGGGTTGCCATCAAGTGGTTGATACTTGGATGGGTGGCTGTCTGCGGACAAGTGAACCATTTTGGTACATAATCGACCACCAGGGTCAACTCGGCTTTTCATCTCTTCCAAGTATGGATATCGATTACTGACTTGTGATCCCATGTGACAGATGATGCGTTGTTGCACTGAGATGGGTATCATTAAATAAGTAAGTAAGTTAAGTAGGTAGGTGCATATTTAAGGTGAACAATGTCAGCCAGTGGCCGAATCTGAGGCACTTGGCTGAACCGCTAGCTGGAGCAGTAGCCTGCTGGAAGCAGTGAGATTTAAGGATGTGACGGTAAGTGTCTACAGAGGTAGAACTATGGATGCTAGAGGGTAGTGAGTTCCAGACTGTGGGGGCTGCAATGCTAAAACTGCGAGAGACAAAGGTTGTGTGGACATGTGGAACCAACAGCAGAGAACAGAACACATTAACAGCTGTAGACACTTTTTTGAATCAGCAACTAAGTAAAGTGCAACTCTTTTGTAAGTTTTTCTTGCTGCGGTACAATTTTTCAGATCTTACAAATTTCTGTTCTGGACATACTAGCAACCCAGATGTGGGAGCTGCAGTTGCAGTGTGAAGCCTTTTGTACTGGGTTTTGTAATGATTGTGAATGATGTTAAAATGTGTGTATTCTTTTTGTTAATTTCTGTACGTGATGCGACAGAAATAACGGAGCACACAGGTTGCTGTGAATAAAGGCAGTTACCTGCATTGTAGGGTGGTGTAAATTTTGTAATACTAGTATACAGTCTCATATATATATGGTGTGACAGAAATAGTGGAGCACGCATGTGTCTGCGACCTAAGGCAGTCAGAGTCAAAAGTTAAAGTTTAAAAGGTGGTGTTATAGCTTTTTAGAGGAATTAATTTGTTACAGAGCTACGGAGCATCATCTGCCATATGAGATCACGCAGTGTTACATGCTACCTGACACAGGTGAACGGTGCTGAATGTGCTTCACTAGTACCACATGACCCAATGACCTTGACTGCCTTAGGTCTCAGGCACCAGTATGCTGGGTCATGTAGTAGTATTTGTTGTGTAGTAGTAGTAGTATTATTAGTGTCTTGTGTTCTGTACATGGCATGACAGAAATAGCGGAGCACACGGGTGCCTGTGACCTAAGGCAGTCGGGGTCATTGGGTCGAGCAGCATCTGAAGCAAGCAGTGGCAGTCGAAGTGGTAGTGGGAGCGGTGGTCTGAAATACGGCAGTGGCGATACTCTGTCCGACTTTGTCACTTTTGTCTGTGAAGAAACGCGCAAAAATCAACGTCTTGTGAGTTTAGTTGTGATGTACATTATTATCGTGATAAAGCAATGGATTTGTGGGTGTTTGCCATTTTTAGGCAGCCCATTTTTGTTTATAGATAAGCAGTTTTATTAAAGCACGGTTAACAGTCAGATAAAGATGGCTTTAACAACATGCATTTGGAACAGTGTGTTGCTGTACAAGAGAACTGTATTAAAAGATAGTATAAATCTTTCACTGCAAGTTGATCTCGGTTAAAGTTCAGTCCCATTATTTGTTTAACCCGCTTCATATACATTTGCTGTATAATGTGGTTGACAGTCGTCTTTGGCGGGGAGCTTACAATGGCATGCATCTACTGTTCTTGACTCAGACACTAGCACATCTTCCGATCGGGTTTGTAAGACTGATCTATTACTTAGAACAGTTTTACTTACTGCGCCGGAGCAAATCCGAAACGCCTAGTTTGGGTACTGGCTCGACCTGTAGTAATGCTGCAAACATGGGCCAGTTAAACAAGAAACCAGTGCATGTGTGTACGTATGTACAAACGGTTTGTAGGAATAACCAAAAGACGTGTACTGTACGTTATATTTTGACACTTTACATCCGACTCTCCTAAGCTCAGATTCCACTATAGAATAGTAATGTTTATCCTGGTCTTCCAGCCAGCCATTTGCAAAGCACATTGCAAGGGGCATTTGAAAAGTTTGTCACCTGATGTTGATACCTGAGTCTTGAAGTAGTCCTTTCTGAGCCACCGTGGTGCTGATCTCTAATAGCTGTCAGCCAGACACTAGACTGTCGGACCATGCGGATGGTGCTAGTGAATCATGCATTGTACCTGTTTATGCCCAGCTTTTGCTGGTACTCAGTGTACCTACCCAAGGAGGGATGGCCAGGCTGAGTTGACTGGTGTGGCTAGTTACATACCAAAATGGTTTATCCATCTGCAGGTTTGTTTGTCCATCTGCAGATCATCACCTGTTCAAGTACTGACTGGGCCTGATGTCATTTATCTCCATGTTAATGCGACTAAAGACGTTACTGATGACGTTGTGTGCATCATAAGTGTTGTAGTGTCATATGGTACTAATCAGTGACAGAATGTTGGTATATGATGTCTGCCGGTATCAGACAGTGGCGTCGTTTCAGTAGATCATTGGGGGATGGGGTCTCAGTCTACATAACGTATTGTTTTTGCAGCATTTACACTATCTGAAATGTACGATTTACACTTACAGGAAAAAAATCCTAAATCCATGGCGTGGTCCGTAGATTTTCCAGCTTTCTCTCTCACTTCCTCTAAATGACATCCCTGGTATCAGGCTGTGAACGTTCTGAGCCAGCCTTGTATTACTGCGTGTACTAGGCTGAGTCGTTGAACCTTGTGAAGAGTCCAGCCAGGCTTCCTCAGTTCTACACCCCAGGAATAACTCCGCCTCCAGACCGACGACAGACGACACTTGCCCGGCCCATTGCCTTGATACACACGGCCGATGGACGGATGCCGGTTAGTGCTTCCGCGGCCAACAGCAGTACTGCATCTACACCACATACGTTCGGTCTGTAGCCTGTGATGAGTTATGTAATATTATAAATTTTTGGTTATACATTAATTATACATTATTATACACTGGGGCACCACTTGTCTTGCTCAGCCAACGCCGTATCGGCTGAAAATCACAAATTTTTCCCACCTCCGTTCATTTAACGCTCTCGTTTGGGGTGACCACCTTCGAATTTATGGAAAAGCTTTACGGTTCCTGAAACTAGAGTCTTCCAGGCAGCCGATGGTGAAGATTTGGTGATCCTATCTTGCACCATTTCTGACTGATCCATTTGTGTGACAGACAGACAGTCAGACAGATGGTCAGAATTGCAATGGCTTAAGATGCGCTACAGCAATAGCTGCTGTTGTGCGTAAAAAGCAGCTTATTTAGTTTCTTCAAGTTGAATCAGACTGGAGTAAAATAGATTACAAAGGATTTTTAGAAGAACTAGAAAAACGAGGTTCAAACTAAGAATGATTCCAAGCGTTTGGAAGGTTAGTTTTGGAGTCGTCAGTGTCGGCTTTGTTAGGTTTCATGTTTTTGGTTTTGGTTCTTGAGCTTTTGGTGTTGTTTACCTAATGATGGTTCTGTATATTGACTTTGAGTCGATGGAATACCTGATTTTTAAGTAAATATTCCATGAAAACGTTGTGTAAATTTAAATATTTTAAAGGAGATATAGAAGAAAACATCTTGTTCTTGTTCTTGAGATTTTAGTCAGTTTTGCGTCACAATGGCTTTATACCTAAAATTGTAAGAACTGTCGATTACGAGTTGCATATGCACATTGCACTCTCCTGATCAACAGTTCTTACAATTTTAGGTTTAGGTCATTGTTGCATTTTGTGTTAAATGTCAGGTTTTTTCTGTAAAGGTTAAATATTTCATTTCATTATTATGTGTTTGTGTGCATTGCCTGGAAAGGCCGTCTCTGAAATGACCTATACTGTGTCAGACAGGTCACTCACTGCCTCACGCTGATATTGTACGCAGGTGTCAACAGCATCAGTTCTGTGGTGTCGCTACTGTCGACGGAATCTAATGCAGCGATGGCCGTCAGTTTGCCGTCCGTCAGTCGCAGCATCATGTCTAGTCCTTACACAGTGTTGAGCACCGGAAAACCCTCCGATCATCACGCCTTTGTGCAGTTGCAGCCACAACCCGCTCACCAGGTGAGGATATTCAGTTTGTTACAGTTTTGCAGTGTTTTGCAAGAAAAACCCGTGGAATATATATTTTAAAATTTTTGTACATTTCTTGAAGCATGTGTGGGGAGTTACTTTGCAGCAGCTGCAGTTTATTTAATGTAAAAACTTCTAATACGAGCTGCGTTTCAAATTGAAGCTGGATCTTTTTACACAAGCCGGATGCAAACCTGGTGCCAACTTAACAGCTATGACACCGTTATTGACATTATAGCCTCTCAGTGTAGATGTAAGTCATGGCATATGTTTTGCACCCTTGTGATTGATTTGCTATTCCATGGCACATTAGAAATTTTTAGCATGGTGTTGTTATTATTAATATGTACATTTTTGACAGAATGAAGCATAAAGGTGTTCTGTAATATTACTTAGCAGGTTGGTGTTATGTTGTTATAGTTGCAGGTGTCAGTCAACTACCAAAGCATCAGTCTGGTAAACGTCTTGAGTGGTGTGATAAGACCCACCCCATGGTGACTATCAGTCTGTCACTGGTGGGCGGTGCATGCATCGCTGCTGTTATACTGTTGCTGTTATACTGTATGTGTAGCCGCAGGTGTCGGTCAACTACCCAAGCATCAGTCCGGTGAACGTTCTGAGCGGTGTGATAAGTCCGACGGCGTTTGGACTGCTGGCGTCACCGGTGGCGACCCCACGCACTACTCCACGCAACACGCCGAGGTCGACGCCCGTCCCGCGCTGGTGTACGCCGCTCGTTGGACTCAGTGACGAGAACGCTGCCGACTACACTTTCATGATCAACCTCGCCGCTTGCAACATGGACGAGATGCTGCAGGACAGCTCGCTGCTTGGTATACGTCTGATATTCTGTTTTTATGCCTTCGCCGCGTAGTGTCTGAAGGCATTATGTTTTTGGAGTGTTCATGCGTGCGTGCATGTGCGAGTCCAGAACAAACACGGTAACTTTGGAGCCACGGAGTAGCCCAATGACACTCTGCCATATGATGCGTTGCTATGTGGGGGTGACAACGGGGGTACAGCTGTTAAGGGGCACCACCCCGTTAAAATTCAGGAGAGCAAAAACGTTCAAAATTTGGTGTGATTTAGGACAGCTTTCAAATTTGATCGCAAATATCTCCGGAACGACTGAGCTGTCGACAAGCGATAAACAACATTATCAGCTACGATCCCTTCATCGTTGAACAAAAAATGGTGAACTCTGGTCCACTAACAACGACGGTTAGTTGGCTAATGTTAACCCACTTTAATTCGATACTTAGTGTTCTGTTTATGTGGTGCAGTTTGATCAGCGATGTATTTGCCACGGAGGTTAGTGGGTAATTTAACTCCCTGAACATAAGTGCTGACCCCCCTTAGGAAGTCCATAGAATTATGAAAGGGAGGTGAGCTCTAACCTTTTATCCCTAATCACTCCCCTCCTTATTTTCTGTGTATACCTGACTGTTATCATTTCCCTAGTTGTATTTTATGACATGTCTAATGATGTCGATTTAAATAGATTTGTATTGCATTAATTTCATAAATTTAGTCTCTGTTTCTAGTAGCACAGCATCGTGTAGTTGAGCTTAAAATTCTGATCCCCAGTAAAAATTTGAAATTTGTATCTAAATTAGATACAAAATAAGATCTGCCTAACATGCATAGAGCTTGTTGTGCGAAATCGTTTTTGTCATGTCGTGTTAACCATTTTTGTGTTATTGCAAAGTACATTCTGTTTTGAAGTTAGTGCATGCCAAGCCCTATTGGTAATTGAACGGATGATTTTATTGTTATTTAATAAAAATTTGTAATGATAACATAAATTTAATTATTAAGTTTTTGATTAAAAGTACATCAGTTAGAAAGCATTGTAGGTATAAGTGCACCCCATTGAGTCGTTTATGCTACCTGCAGGTGCTTATACAGTATTTGATTAAACATGTCCAGATAACATAGACATTCTAGTCTGCCTAGAAGACTGGATGAAAAACGCTTAGTCATAGTGTCTTGCTGCTTTTCTGATAGCTGTTAGCTGGGCTACTGACGTTTTTTTCCTAAACAAAAGCAGAATGTTCTTGGACAGTGATTATGGTGTAACTTGATTAGTTAACTATCAAAAGCAAGTAAAATATGAGCAGTGCTGCCACCAGGGGAAAAAGTGTACAACAGGAAAGCTCGCCACCAGCGCCTGTTCTGATAAGCAGCAAGTCTGCCTGTTTGCACGCTAGACGAGTCGATGATGGTTTGATAACGTTTTTAGGGGGGTACGCTTTTTGACATCCTCGTTGAAGGGGAATCTCCTTGACCAGTGATACAAAATTTTGTCACAGAAAAACTAGAGATTTCACACTATTACATGGTGAAACCCTGGATTCTGTATTTCACCTCGGCTTGGATTGGTATCAGGTTGTGACAGATGGATAGACATATGGACAGACAGACAGATTTATGGTGGCTAGTATTCGCTTAAGCACTACATGCTGTCACACCATAAAAATATTAGTAGTTTCCATCTGCTTGTTGTGCAGATCGTTTCCTACCCGTGATGCCGTCATCCGAGGTCCTGGAAGCAGCTTTAGCATCAAACTCCGTAACCCCGACAATCTCATCATCCGATGTCAGTGTTTCATTGTCGACAACCCCCATAGTCATCAATTCCGTATCATCGCCATCTCCGACGCCCTCCCGTAGACACCACTAGCGAAATAATATTGTTTGCGATAAAACACTGGTGCACAAGCTGGTGGCCACCTAGTGTATGGTTTTGAAGTCACCATGGTGCAGAGCAGAGCAGAATTCTAAATATGTTCTGTCATCATTTTATCATTTGCTGTGCAGCTCGTGAAATTTTGTGTGCTTCGTGATATCGCAGCATGATGATAAGATTTTGTAATGACTGAGTTTTTGCAGTAAATATTTTGCTAGTGGGAAGAATTTGTCTAGTAGCACTGAACGGAAAGTAACTGGGTAAGGAAATTTGGGGCAGAGCAAGTAAGTGCAATTTTATCAAAATGCTCATGAAAGGTAAAGAAAGCTCTAACAAGTTTGACTTGACCCAGTTTTGAGTTGTTCTTTGGGAATTTGTTATGAGTGTACTAAACTAGCAAGATTATTTTATGATAAGAGATTGTACCAATCCACTACGTGGTACTTTCAGCTGTTTTACAGTTGTGCAGAAAGTTTATGTGACTGCTGCTTTTTTGTATTATTTATTTATTTCATTTCTCTGTTTTTCGTCGCTGGTTGTATGATACTATACCCTGTTTCAATAAAAAGTACCACTTTTATTTTTTGAATAGTTCCCTGAAACATTGGCAGATTTTAATAGTTTTTGGCTTGCAACATCAAGAAGAAATTTGACGCAAATGACTTTTGTTTTGCCCACCTCACCTTAATACTGTTGCTGCACTACCTTGTAAAATGCACAAGTCATAGTTTGGCCGTTTACAGCAATGAATTCATACTCTGTTGCGCATGTGCTGGCTCAAAAAATTACTGAGACCAAAAAATCATTGAATATCTGTTACTTGTTTCACATTAAGCATATTCATTTTAACATCATGCATCGACAAACTGAAATGATGCATCAACAGCGAGTGAGCCGCTCTGGGTCAGCAGTCATGAAATGTGCGGTTGGCGAGTGGTGTCAACATCTACCACTTGCATTCATGCTGGAGAAGGAGATTTTGAGCACATGCTGTGATAAAGATGATAATGATGTGATATGTGTGACTTTCTGAGAGACAATAGCTGTCAGTCATGGTTGTCATTATTCAATTAATCATTTCTGAGCCGGCCCATGCGCTTCCTAGTATGAATTTATTGTTGCAAATGGCAAAACTACGACTTGTGCATTTTACGACGTAGTGCAGAAACATTATTAAGGTGAGGTGGGCAAAACTACACTCATTTGCGTCAAGTTTTTTTCCTGATGTTGCTCGTTTAAAATTATCTAAATTGGTCAGTGTTTCACAGAGCTATTCAATAAATAAAGGTGGCACATTTTTATTGAGACATGGTGTATATGAAAGAATGTGTTGAGAAAGTTATATTAGTAAAGATTCAATTTTCATTACATTTATACAATCTGTCACTCAAACGTATATGTACATAGGCGAACTGTTGCGTTGAGTATTACACAGTTATGTTATTTTGCTCAACTACAGTGAAGAGGCTATGTTTTTTGTTTTGTGTTTGCCTCTTATGAAGTTTTGCATTCTATACATACTCAGGAGATGGAGTTGAGAAAATTTGTGTTTCTAGACAAAATTAATTTGTTTCATGCTAGAAAAGATAAAGTTGCTTTTTCTCCTGCTGTTACCATTTTAGTCAGTGAATACCTGTTGTATGAGGGTTGATCAATAAGTAATTAGAATCATTGTATTTATTAGACTAAAGTGTTTTTTCAATATCTATATATGAGTAAAAAGTGCATTTTTTACAAACACATATGGGTTTGTTGCATATGTAATGTCATTGTAATTTATGACGTCATAGCGAGTTACAGAGAAACGATTTGGAGTGTTTACGCAAACGGTGTAGAATTAGGCTCGCTGTTGCACAACAATTCTCCAGTCTGCAGCCGAATTTAGCAATGTGGTGCCGTGAAGCATCTGATTCTCTGAAAGCCGTAACAAATACATTTACAAATTTCCCATTTGCAACAATAAATGTACAGGGTGCGGCAGAAAAAAGTAGACCCCTAAATTTTTTTGCTGTTTTCTCAGCAACCGTTTGGGATTTTAATACGAAATTTTACAGCTTTATTTACTGAAACCTTCTACATCTAACAGCCAAGTAAAATGTGATTCTGTTGAAAAACGACAAAGTTATAGATTG
>Ga0209671_1001313_pt1 | contig 20418 bp, 11 predicted proteins | sample WorMetHERISLAND2_2_FD_187401 | JGI IMG/M metagenome (GOLD analysis project Ga0209671, IMG submission 187401) | Marine gutless worms symbiont microbial communities from Max Planck institute for Marine Microbiology, Germany - Olavius geniculatus... | ecosystem: Host-associated > Annelida >... | reverse complement strand
CCATCCCCCGTCACCCGGCCCGGCTTGGTCCGGTCGTGGCTCGACCCGGTGCCGTATGACCGGTCGTGATAACCTCGAGACCGCTCCTCGTGACCGCCGTGAGGGACGGCCAGGCTGAGTTGACCTGAGACTGGTCGTGACCGCCGTGTGTGTGTGTGTCCGTTGGTCGACCGATGGCGGGCCGTCCTGCAGCGAACAATCGATATATTCTTCGCATGGACCACCGCAGCCGCATTTTTAGAGATGTTCAGCTTAATGTTCTCGCGCCGGATAAATGAGACTCATGCATCGCGTTGCTTTATATAGGCCTACACAAAGCCAGATTTGTCCGTAAAGTCAGTTGTAGAGTTAGTATTCTGTAGGTAATAAACCATGTAGATCAATGATGCAACCAGATATCCATGTACAACTCAGCCTAGCCATCCCACCGTGTGCACAAGTTAGCGACAATTTGCATCCCGCAAAATCTATACGGGATATGAACATACACTGTATAAGCCTATGCCTACTTTGCAAGCTGATAAACGGAGAAGGGGTGCACCGCATGTCAAGTGCATCGGGATAGGCTTAACTTTTGATATTATCATTCTGTTTGTGCAATATTTAAACACAGCACTGACTTTTCCAAACAGGTATATATGATTGGGGCTGTAATTATACTTTACATACAAAAATTTTGTACAAACCATTTGCATCTGTACGTTAATATGACCCTTTTGCATGCAGGCTGCAGGATATTGTCCATTTTTGCTATTGCCGATTTCAGAAAACTTGAATCGACATCGTCACTTAAACCGCGCGCGGTATCATTAGGCTACAAAATAACAACTCTAGACTCCTTGCTGCAAGCGCGTGGTTTCATGCTGCAGCCTCTCTGGCTCCAGCGATGCCCGATGCATTCGATCCATGATCCATTCACCCATGCAGCAATGCCGTCGTTCGGAGCTAGTCTTGCGGTGTCATGCATTCCTCAGTTCACCGCACATACATTTATCACTTATCTGCTTTGCTTGCTTCGCGCCATCTCGTTCCACTGCTTGCATGCACGCATCATGAGAGGCGTGCATGCCAAATGTGCGGATGCTTTTGTCATTGAATGACCTGAAAAACTAGGGCGTTGCAGCTTTAATATGAATTCATAAAGTGCAGCATATATTTACCAGTTCAATTCGTCGATGTTTCGCGGCAACTGCTGCAGTCATGCCTTCCTCGGAACGACTTCTGCAGTTCGTCGCCAATGTAAACAAATTCACAGCCAGAACTAACGCGATTTGAGATTTTTCAGGGTTTTTTCCTGTTTGATATTGCTGACTCTATAGCTGTTTGCTCTACATGACAATTCTTCGAGTCTAACTCTATATTGTTGTTTTTTTGTTTAATTTTTGTCTACCAATGTTTGTTTGGTGAAATAAAGATTATCAATGTCGCCACTGCGAACATGCGACCCAATTTTGTGGCACGTGCGCTCGCATGGCGTTATAATGATCACTGCATGCGTTGTTGCGAATTCTATGCAGAGTTTGCCAGTGAATAAAGACTTTTAGGCTAATCAATTAATGTTTTATAAAGTTATGGCAAAAAACTGTGACTATATTCTTTTTCGATTCTAAGACTTTTTGATAAACCCCTATACAAATTCCAGAGAGGCAAGTTTGTTTATGGCCATATTTTTGTCGTCGTATTTCGGAAAAGCACTGCTTTTAATATTATAACCCGCGTGTGAACTTGATTTTTCGCAAAAAAAAACTGTTATAAAGGCAGACCGGTATAGCAAGAAAGAAAAATATGTCTCCTGCATGCATGCGTGTGGCCCTCTACGCTTTATCCCTCTGCAGTCGGGTGTGACGTAAGCACCGTTAATAAGCAGCAACTAAAGCCCTGAGCGCCTGCGGGAGACAATTCTGCGCGGCACGCATGCATTTATGACACGGCTCTGCTGTGAAGTATATAATTAGACCAATAGCCGTCTGCTGCCTGCATTCATCGCCGACGGCCGTAACTGCCTGCCGCCACGCTTAAGTATAGCCCTATCATATGAGCCTCTCGGGCGCTAAATAAATATCGGATTGAACGGAGCAAGCATAACGCGCGCGCCGTTTCGGCCCAATCAGAAGTTTGGCGGGAAGACGCGGACGCTGTCGCTAACTCGCCACTTTTTAAAGGGAGGTGTCATGTCCCCACTATTTTGCCAAATCTCCTGCAAAAAGAAAACTTAGGGCCTATACATGCATGCAGTTATGCGCGGTGCGTCAATTAAACGAACTGAACAAATAGTGAACACTGAGAGGGTATTCGATGGTAAAGTCCTTCACATGGTGCATCGTTTTTGTTGACTAACGCATAGGTTTTGACGTTTCAGGAATATAAAAAAATTGCAAATTTTCAGCGTTGAGCAGAGTACTGACGGATCCAAAAAGGGTCAATCTGGCCATTTCCCTTCCAATCATACGCAGTGGTCAATACGAACACGGGTCACATTCCTCAATCAAAGCAGCATGTAAATATAATAAAAATATTCAAAAACTGATAAATGTAAGCAGAAATACTACAAATGATTGCCTAAACGTTTTCAGCTTCAAAGGCGGAAAGGGCTTCGCCCAGTCGCCCCCAATTCTTGACTTGGCCTATATATGACGCAGTTTTAAAACAAAATGCCTGCAACTTTTGCAAAAAAATCCAGGTTCTTAATAATAGCCTCCTCCATGAACCGAGCTTCGGGCTTTTCCCAGTTTTTTTTTATCTGACTATAGCCTACTCGTCCCTCCAGGGCCCAGTGCGGTGAGAACCTACTTGCGTTGATTGGTGGGAAAGTTGTGCAAGCGTGACCAATGCGCACAGCGTATCGATCGTATACTGGCGCCGATTACATCGCGCGATGCGATACTTATGAGCGTTATGCCGTCCACTCGCCAGGAGGCACTTCCCGTCCAACTTCCGGTCATAAGGATCACTCATCCATACGTCCATGCAGATTGCTGCAAGGCTATATACGCAAACGCACTCGGCACGGCTTATGATGTTCTTACATTTTCGCGCAGCTGCATGAGATGAAAAAAATGGGACGTCGAAAGATGCCCAGCGTCTGATTTCAGTGCACACCAGGCAAACCTCTATAAACTATATCGAGTCGACGAGTCCATATAGACCTATGCATGGGCGTCCAAATGTGCCAGATGTGCGGTATAGTGAACGATCTCTATTATGCCGATGAAAGCCAGCTGATTATTATATCATTATACGTTATTAAATATAAATTTCACACAAAAACACTCGCAGTTTTTACGCATTGTCGCACCTCGCACTTAATACGTTCGCAGGGAACCAATGCCGATTGCAGTTAATAAGAGGAAGCGGCAGAAGAGGAGAGGAAGAAGAGAAAGATGCAAATTCAGGACGTAATCTGTCGAAGAGATTAGTTGAATCACCCTATAGTGATGTCATGGATGCAATGATGCAGACGAGCGAGTACGTGTGTGTGTGTGTGTGTCTGTCTGTCTGTCTGTGTGTGGCTCTGAAGCATGTGATGCGGTCATCCAGTGTGTAGTGGGCTTGTCTGTCTGGCAACTAGAAGCCGCTCATTAATTCACCGGTCACTTCGCCCCATCCCGGCCCGGTTCTGTCGTGCCCGCCCCAGCCCTGTCCGCTTGGCCTGAAGGCCTGGCCTAGCTTGCAGGAAGCGGCTGACCACAGACCTCTTCCCCTCCCCCTCACAGACTCACCCTTCCACCCTATCTTCTGCCAATGAGCTTTGCTTTGACTCGCGCGGCATACTGTCGTGCCGCATGCGATTCTGCGTGCACAATTGCACGCCGTTATCATCAGTTATCACGAGCCGTTACAAATGAAATCCATTGAACACTTTTATTATATTGTACCCGGGTACCCAGTGGCGTAGAAAAAAGGGGGAAGGGATGGGCAATTTTCCAATTTTCCAGACAAAACATAAGCATACATTTAAACTGCACTAAACTTGCCAAATTGGTCAGTTTATTCTGGAAAATAATTAAAATTGTTGCCACCATGCATGCAGATCTCATCTTTTAAAGTCAAAGTGCACCAAATTTAATTTTGGCTAAGGCTTTGCCCCAGACCTCGCTAAAAACTTACAGCGCTCTCCCAGACTCCTTAGCTGCATTTTAGGGGGTCCTATTTCTAACTCTAAGAGAAGAAAGGAAAGGGGAAAAGGGAGGAGAGAGAAAGGGAGAGAAAGGATAAAAGGGACAGGAAAAGCGAGAGGGCACGAAAAAGAAAAAAAACGAAAGGGAAAAGAGACGAGGCCCTCGCCCCCTTCGATCATTGAAATTTCTGGCTACGCCATTAATTTCACCCGATTGATGGCAGGAACAAGCATCTAAAATTTTACTAAATCTAAATACTAAATTTTATCTGTTGGCCCACAATCGTATATCGACATTTGCAAGTTTCTCATATATATATACTTCAATGCATTATCTAACCTGCACAAATTTTGATATGCAAATTATTATAGGCCCAACAGCCGTGTATAGTGTTTTTGTCATAACTTGATTGCCAACTAATTCAATTTTTTTTATATTCACAACTCAACATTATAATTATAGTTCAGCAAAAATGGGCTTGCTGCAAAACTTTGTTTCTATCACGAACTTGCCTTTCAAACTTAGCGGTTATAATATTGTTTTCGAATAATTGTGCTTGTTTAATTGCCATATTCAGACACACCATGGTTGATCTTCATCATGTAAGCGATTTCTTTCTGAATATTTTGCTGAAAACCCATATATGACTGACGTAAGACAAATTATATACGGTCGTAAAATTAACGTGCCGTAAACTTTGTGCCATTTTTTTCTGGACCATGGACCGTGCACAATGCGTGATGATGAATTCGTGCATGTATGTATGTAAAGTCTTCAGAACTGGAACAGCGAGCTTGGATCTGATAAAAGCGTGCGCTTCGATGCATGCATTGATGTGTGTAGCCTATAGTGATTGACGTGAGAAAATGAATGAGTGAATCTTGTATCTGGGCGCACGCGCGAACACACCGGGAAGTTAATTTCGCACGACTTCGCGAACAGGCCGCAAGCACAGTAAGACTGCGTCCAGAGTGAAGGCATTGATGTGATTTTCGTTTCGATTTATTGTTTTAGTTTACATTTTAGTTTGATTCTAAGAAATGTTTTTAAAATTGAGTTTAGTTCTTACAACTTTAAAGTATTAAGTATTTTATTACGCGCGAAAGCAGATAGACTGATTTTTCGCGCGTCTTATCGCAATTCTGTCCGTCCGTCTGTCCGTCTGTCTGTCCGTCTGTCACACGGGTAGATCAGTCAAAAACGGTGCAAACTAGAATTACCAAATCTTCACCGTTGGCTGCCTGGAAGACTCCATATAGTTGCAGGAACCGCAGGCCTAACGCTTTTCCATAAATTCGGAGGGGGTCACCCCGAACGAAGGCGCTAAATGAGAAAGGACAGGAAAAATTTGCGATTGTCAGCCAATAAGTCGTGCATGTATCTCAATAAAGGTGCGAGATATGGCCTATCACTAATAGAAAGTCGTACACTTGCTCTCGAATGCCACCGAATTCAATGACCTTGGATGACCTTGAACGCCAAAATAAGGGTTTTATGATTTTTTGGCGATTTCGGGCTGCGAGACACATTTCAAAAGCGAGTTGCGCCGAAATCAATTGAGATAGATAATGGAGAAGCTGCGTATACGAAATTTTCAGCATTGAACGTATATATTTTGACGGTTCAAGTCTCGATTTTTTAGGTTCAAAGAAACCTGCGCTCGAGGGCAACATAGAGATATACCCCCGTAAAAGTCGTTATTTTACCGTTTTTGTCCCGTCGTTCGTGAAAACTGTTGCAGATATATTACGGGCATGGGCATGCTATCTATATGACAACAAACAATATAGTGACGAGCTTTTCAGTCGTATCAACATCGATGACTTTGAAAGACGAGGAACTTTCAAAATAAGGGTTTTTTATTGGTTTTGCGATCTTCGTCTGCAGTGCACACTGAACTGCGACGAAATGGCTGGAGATAGATCGACTGACTGCAGTTTGCGCGAACAGGAACCGCTATAGGCTTTTGCGCGTCTCGTGAACATTAGCTCAAATTTCTTGTTTACTTTAGCTTTAGGCCGTAGTTAGGCCTAAGAAGAGCATATAAAGCAAAATCTAGCACTGACTCTATCTTATATATAACATGAGTGACTCTTTAGCATTACAAACGCATACTGCATGCATAGCACTCATACGAGTGCACTGCAGTATTTCTGTTGCATTTTTGTCGTTGTTTGTTTGGGTTTGGTTTCGTTTTTAGTCGCTTTTTTTTCTTCGTCGTATTTTCGTTTTAGTCACTATTTTTCGTTGTGTAAACTACAATTTTATTAATCGTTAACTGAATTCGTCATTCTGTCGTTATTGGCAATTTTCGTTTTCGTTAACGGAAATGGCGCCGGTGCGTGAGGGAGCGGTGCCATGCACATCATCTATGCATTGTGTCAGCTTCAGCATGCGGCAGTGAGTGCAGAAGAGCGCAGATTGGACTGGACACTGGAGCTGGAGCGCCGGCACAAAGAGACAAAACGAAGCACGGGCGACCAGCGCGACCTTAAGGGTCATCAGCAGCAGCCGCAGCAGCAGCAGCAACGCCCCGTCATCAGCCTTACTCCATCTTTTCAATGCATAATGCTCATTGCTGCAGTCGCAATCAGAACTTGCATCACATACTGTCATGTGATCCCGCTCCCCTCCAGTGTTTATTTCAGTGCACAGTAACTTCAGCAGTATTTTGTTTCACGCATGGTTTAGCAAAAAGATATGACGGCCGCGCAGACGCAATGACGAATCTGCATGCGTACATTTTCGTAGCTGGCTGCAGATGAACTGTCCAATTATAATCATGCTGCATGACGGACCAGCGGGAGCCGGTGAACTCGGGCGTGATAAATTCGGTATATGGTAAAGTCGGTCTAGGTAAATTCGGTTTCAGGTAAAGTCGGTCGATAATTTTGTGCATAAGCGATTAAATCGATAGAAATACTTCAGTGATTTCAAAATTACAGAATCGTCAAATTTCGGTGTCCTTTCAAAATGCGCGGTTTTTGCTACTCCGCTAATTTAGGATGAAAACAGTTGGGGACCCACACAGACTTGCTGCTTATATGGTAACATGCAAGCACTGCTGGCAAGCTTTCCAGGGGTACCAACGTAGGTAACCTTGAACAATCTCGAAATCTAAAAAGCAGGTTTTAGTGACTTTTTTTGCGATTTTAAGCCGTGACGCCTACTTCAACAGTATAAATTGTGTCAAAACTACCAAAAAAGACTTAGAGAACTTGCAATATAAAATTTTCGGCATAAAAACGTAGATTTTAACTAGGCATTTATTGCACGTTGTACACTGATTCCCCAGATGGCAGCACCGATGCTGTCGCGCGTTACGTGTGCATTCGTCAAATTACTTGTTTTTTTCATTAGCATTTAGCATTTATTCTCCACAATTATTTAGAATGACTACTTTATCCCATGCCTTCGGACCGAGTTTACCGCTTCTGCAGAAACCCATCGACCGACTTTACTGGAACCGAGTTTACTACGACCGAGTTTACGTACACCCGGACCAGCAGTCCTGCACTCGAGAAACTTCGTGTATGGCCTACCAAAACATGCACGATAGCAGCAGGGGGCAATTTTTTCTTAATCTTCATAGCCTGTCCGAAATATTTTTTTCCAAAAGGTACACAAATTTCAGCTGAAAATATTTCATTAGGGGAAAATTATGAAACACCGTTGAAATATTGAGCACCATTCTCTTCATGCAGTCGGATATTTGCAGCTGCCTGGCGGAAAATGTGGGCCCTACTTATTAAACTCACAACGCCGATGCTCCCCATAAAAACCATAAGCACATTTCATTTGAGAGTTGGCGCGCTGTAGTGGTACGTCGAGTCTTTTTTGCAATGCGACTTTATGTTCTCTGCCACATCCATGAGACCAGAGATCTCAAACCTCCGCCGAGGATGATGCTGCCACCTGCCGAATAGGCCTACAATGACCCAAATCAAGCTTGCTAAAGGATATAAACCAATCACAGAAAAAATCGAGATCGTCACATTAGCCTACCATACATGCAAAAATTGATATTATCATTATCCCTCCTTGAGCTCAAAAGAAAATCCATTCATAACTTTTTCGGCGGACGACAATGGACACGAGGCAAAAATATCAAGCAATTTGTCGTCATGGCTTCGGTGGAATTATAAACCACGCACTCTAATAGGCCTATAAGCAGCGTAAATTAAAGTCTTCCCCGAACCACGTGGGTCGCTAATTTCGCTTTTTTTCTTTAGCCAGAGACACCAGTTTACACTGCGAGACCACGGATACTGGGTTAGCGTATCTCGCGGTGTGCCTGCATGTTTACGTTCTAGTTTTCGCTGGTATACGCCTACCCATGGAGAAATGGCCGAGCTGAATGATTTTGCAAGTGGCTGCAGTAGTTACATGGTGTATTTTTGTAAAATACTCGCCTGCCGACGACCACCCATCCAAGTACTAACCGAACTCGGCGTTGATTAACTACGTTGATGCGACCAACCTAGTCACCAACCCGCCGCCACCTATATGCAAGCATGACAAAAATACCGATATAATAGTAAACTACTATACCTATTATTATGAAACTCCTCCTCAGAACAAATGCAATTCGCGCCGTGGCATTCATGTCTGCTAAATGACTTATCATTCTATCACCAAATTATTACTACAGGCTACTGCACAATTATATCGTACTGATGTTATCTATAGCCTATACTGCAATGCTCTCAATTGCCTTGCGTCTGCAGCTGGAGGCCGGATATGTCGACGACAACCGATTGTATAGACCTACAGAATAGATCTCTCCATTCAGCGGCGCTCTCGTTACAAATTTTCTGCCAATTAGAGACCGACCGCGGGCAGAGTGTATGCCTATAATACGCTGAATTGTGCGGCGCAAATCGCAGCCGAGCGGAGTTGCAATGAGAAAGGTCGCATGCCGGTCTCGACATTTCACATTTCACATTTCAACCTTTGCGACGACGAAAACGACATTTTACACCATTGTGTCTGTCGGCCGCAGGCCAGCACCTGCTACGCCATAGATAAGATTTATCCACCGCTGACCCGGCTCATTCCGACTTACGCCCTCTCGCGACTGCAGCGCGCATTATCATTACATCTCAGTCTGTTCGTTCTATTGTCCCGCCATGCGTGACCGACCGTCCGCCCGGCCGCTTATCAATAGAACTTTACACTGCACTGCAGCCGTCACAATGCCGACATATATTATAACAATGGACTGCACTGTATAGCTGCGACCTGCCCGACGGATAGTATAATGGCCGCGAAATATTTCCCCGCGTGCTGGCATATCCTCTCTCTCTCTACGTCTCTGTCGCTGTGCACAAAACGTCCGGCCGGCAGGGCGCGACCCGTAGTTCGGGCCGTGACCGCAAGGTGGCTGTCGAGAGCACTTGGCATATATTTACAATTGCCGGCACTTGCCGGAAGTGCTTACTTGCTTGACCGGCGCCGAGCTTGCGCACTGGAGCCATTTGTCAGCGACGTGTAGGCCTATTGGTGGTCACTGCGTGGTTTCACGGTAGGGAATAGAAACGATTAGTAGCCGCTGCTAGGCCCATACAGAAGCATTCCTGTATACTGAGGATACGGAAATTATGCACCTGTTCTCAAGACGCACTTCACGCGATAATAATTCGCTTCTAAGGCGTACACTTTACAGCTCAGATCGTGTCTCGGCAGAGTTTTTAAAAGTCATTATTGTACGCCAATATGCGACAGACCATTGTCGTTATACATAAGTACTATGCATGCCGTATTGAATACTTTGCCGAATACATCGAGAAAATGGTAGGCCTACTTAAATAGTAATAGTTGAATATCTAATTTCGATATTTAAGTATATAGTGCTTATTGCACTGTAGCCGTGATTTCAGCAAGATATTGTCTGAGAAAACGAAATCCAAACACTTGCAATGGCCCCCTTGCACTTCAAGTCCAACAAGCTCTATACGGGACTGCAGAATGTTCGTTAAAAATCCGTATTCGCAATTTGAGCATGCGGCGAAAAAGAACAGCACAAAAATGTCACATAAATTAGTCGACACTTAATTGTCTATTGATGAGACCGATATAATAGCGCTATCGCTGTAGCTGACGCAACGCGCAGTAGAGCAGCTGCATCATAGAGTGTCATGGAAATAAGCCTTAACGCTGCAGTGGCACTGGTTGTGTGGTTGGAATGGAGTATAGCCTAGTGTGATTAATTTAGTCGTGGAGACGAGACACGCATGTGACCTTGCCTCGACCCCGGCCGGCACAACATCGCACTGCGGCGACCGGCGACCGCGTCGTCATCATCATCATCATCAGCAGCAGCAGCAGCTTCAGTGGATCTTACAGCAGCACGGTTATAAACCGCACGAGTATAGTGAAGGCAGGATTTCTCGAATGATGAGATTCGTTCATATCCCCCATTTCATGCACTCTCATCTTCTTTCTTTCGCCCGTCGCTTTCTTCTTCCCTTTTATCTTTTCTTTTCTTGGCTGCTGATGGGTTTTCCAGGCCTGCGAAATGGCTTCAGGCTTAATCATGTATTGTAACGGCGGCTGTAGCATAGGCCATCCCAAAATGTACTTTATTGCAGTAAATTAGACGCAGATTTTACAGTACCGTGTGAATGAAACGCACAAAAAGTTGGTGACTATAATTTTTATTCTTGAGAACATTGCTTGTGTTCTCAAGAAGGGCTAAAGTAAAAAAGCAGTCACGCAATCCTCGCACGTGTCAATTTGACTTCTTGCTCTTGCAAGGCTAAACATAAATCAAAGTGAAATGGTCTTGGTTTACTTAGTCTTGAGAAAAAAACTCTTAAGCTGAATCCTGACAAAAAAGTCGCGTTTACGTTCCTCAAACAAAAATAATTTGGTACAAGCCGGAATCGCTGATAAATGCTGCCGCCTGATAAACTAAAACAGCAGCCAGAGACCGCAGACCCCCGCCAACGCCATGTTGTTCGCCAGGTAACAGCACCATATTCGGTTTGGCAGCGGTTTTTCTTATGCCCCATTGAAAGCAATGTTAACGAAAATTTCAAAGTGATCCAGAATCCAGGATTCCTTCCGGATCACACCCAAAATTGAATCACTTGTAGTTTTTGTCATTCCCGACATTCCCTGAAAATTTCAGTAGGCCTAAGATCCTTTCATAACTTTTTGAGTTATCTTGCTAACACACAGGCAGACAGACAAACTCTGGCAAAAACATAATCTCCTAGGCGGAGATAATTATAATTTTGTTCATAAGTTGAAGGCAATTGCATGCTTTAAATAGATTCAACCTCAAATATCCACTTCCAATGGCAGTTATAAGATCCACCGAACGGTCTATTAAATAAGCAGGGAGCACGAGCGTGACAGACGACAGACAGACGTTAAGCCTATAGGCCTATACGAAGAAAATGAGCAGATATATGGCTGAATCGCTTGCGCTGTATGACAGCGATTTCGCCTCCAAAAACTCCAGAGTGCCAATTCGAGGATTAAAATAGTATTGGTTTTGCAAAGGTTTGAAAATTAATGACAATAATCGGTCAACTGGTTAATTTGGTCTTGAGAAAAAAAAACTTTTCGTGTCAGTCTTTGACAAAAATCTTCTTCGAGTCCTGTAAAAACTCCCTTTTCCTCTATGCATCCGCCACTAAACTTGGAGGGGCAATTAATATATGCCTATGACGTCATTGTGTACTGGATAATGATGCAAGCAGCAGCAGCAGCAGCAGCAACACAGCGTGACTGATTCCGGCGATTATTAGTCAAATTATTCGCCGCCGTCGCGCCGCAGACGAATATTCCGCTGCAGACTTAATTAGCGACTTATGCACGGGTCGACCAGGCGACGGCTTGCCCGCAGGACACAGGGCATTGTGGGTCAGAGCCGTGCGTGATAAACCCCCGTTCATTAACGACCTTAGGATTATGAATAAGTAAAACTGCTTTCTGTGAATAGAAAGAGAAATTGAATGCCTGCAGCGCAGCGCGTGCAGCACTAAGTTTACGAAGCTTGATTTAATTGTTACTTTCTTTATATCGCGCGGGATGATGATGGTTAGAAATACTAATTGAAATGTCATCACTCGCTCTTGTGATGACAGATTGCATTAAAACTATTAATATGACGACATATAACACGTTATTAAACAATTCAAACAAAGATTCAACGACGAACTGCAGGCATCCTCGAAAAGCAAAATAAGAAAAGGAAAATGAATAAAAAGTAAAAAAAAGAAAAACGGAAAGTGCTGAAACGGAAAAATATGTTCTAATTAATTGGCTAAATGGTGTAGACTAGCCATGCTGTTGTGTATTTTTACGTCGCCGAACCCGGTCCGTCCGAAATTGTCCGCAAATAATTAAATACGCCTGAACTGTGATTTTGAGACAGCAAAACCCGGCGCACGGATTGCGCGCTGGCTTGGTTCACGCATGATACAATCACAATCGGTCATTTACAGTCGACGCAACTGCTCGCCGGGGCGACCGGCCACCCACAGCGCGCTATATAGTCGATTTCACACATTACAGCTGCAGATGTCATCGCATCTTGCCACGGCTCGCGGGGTGGCCTCAGCGGCCGCGTCGCCGCCCCATGCATTTATCTCCCGTGCACCGGTTTACCGCGGCCACGCTTGAATGGACGCACGGACGGAGGTCTAGGCGGGCGCGTCGCGGAAGGAAGTGATGAGAGAATGCAATGCGCCCGGAAGTATATAAAAGGTCGAGCACGCGACCTCTGACTGCTCGGTGAAAGGTTAGCGCAATATTGCAGGTCGGCCAGGCACGGACCGTCGGACGCACGGAGACAGGCAGCTGAAATAATCCGCGTATACGGTCACCTGCCGCGTCACTCAGTCGCCTACGTGCACCGCTCGTCGCCCGTTGGTCGTCACTTTCAGCTTCACTTTTCAGCTGTGATATCCGCTGTGCAGCGCATTCCAATGCACGTAGGACTTTATTTTATACAGAACTACCGAAAATGCTTCCGCCGTCGGTGATGTCATTCTATTCCACTTCCTGCTGAGACGCCGTTTAACTTACAAAGACGCTGGCAACTGCAACTGAGATAACGAAAATCTATGTCTCTCGTTTCAGTCTCGTGCACTTTCAGAATGTTTCCATGCACGAATCAAGCAATCAATAAATCCGAAATTTATAAAGTGGCCTAAGCAAAATAACTAAAGGGTTAAATGCTTATTATTTTTTCATGGAAAAACCGATCTCAGAGCCACGGAGCGTTACCTGCCATACGGGATCACGCAATGTCACCTGCCACCCGCGATACAGGTGAACGCGCCCCACTATGGCCAGACAGGCCGGTAATCCATTTACGAAAGGATGAGTTGATCTTGGTGTTGATTATATACTTTATAGGCCTATTTTGGACACAGAAGAGCCCAAAACGCATTTAGTGGGTGCAAAACTGTGCGCAATACTATGATGCTACAAATAATGAATGCAGATGGAAGCTAAAACTAACTCCTTTTAGCACACAATGCTCATTACTCTCAGAGTCATGAGCCCCCTGCTGCCCATGGGGAAAGCTTCGAGCTCAGCGTACTATCACGTGTAAGCTTATGCCTTTTGTGTCATATTTTGCCGTCCGGCGATGCATGTGTTGCGAGTTACGCATCCGTCGACGAATCGCAGGCTGAAACATTCCGTCATGTATTCATGAAGTCTTTTAGGGCAGAGTTAATTGAGGGTTCTTGTGCATGCAAGTCGTGTCTCTGCGGGAGTCCGCCAAACTTCAGCTGTGTGCTGTGACTGAGGATATAGCTATAGGCGAGGCAAAGCGTTTCTGACTCAAAATGATTTACCTTTTATTCCGAAAGTGTCGTGGAATAGATTAGTGATACAATGTCTGAATCGAAGTTTCCGTCCCACGCAACGCACAACGCACACAACATAAGCAGCAAACGCAACAAATAAACGCAGTGAACTCAAGTTAAGACGCAACAAACGCATGCCAAAACGCAAAGACAAAAAAAACCGGTCGTTCGTTGCATCAACTATATGCGTTAGTTGCATTACGTCCATTGCGTTGCGTACGTTGCGTGCGTTGTGTTGGACAGTGGCATTATAGACAAAAGGAGCCAAGGCTCCACAACCTCAAATTTGCGTTAAAAACAAATATTAAGGATTCTAGAAAATGACGAAAATGCTTTCCACCAGATCTCATATTTAAAGCTATACTTGCACCAAATTCGATTTCGGCTGCATGGGGCTCCGCTTCAGACCCCACAGGGGAAGCTCGCTGCGTGACAGCGCCTTCCCAGATTTCTTAGCAGAAATTTAGGGGGTCCGTCCTACTTCGTAGGGCACGAAAAGGGGAGAAGAGGAAACAAAAAAGAAAATGGAGAAAAAAGGAAAAAAGAAGAAAAAGAAAGATGGAGGAGAGAAAAGAAAACAGAGTGAAAAGAGGTAAGCCCTCTCTCTCATTTCACATTTCTGGCTACGCCACTGCAGGTGTTGGACAGAAACCACGTGTATAGCTCCCATGTGCACTCAGCGAGCGGTACTGACTACACATTACGTGACCAGAGGCGGTTCTAGCCCGCAATATCTAAAGGGCGAAGTCCCATGGCGAGCACGATAGCGCGAACCTATAACAGGGGGTCTGAAAGCGGAGCCCCATCTGGGTCCAGGGGCAGAGCCCCTGGTCATGGGGTCAGGGAGGCGAGCCTCGCTAAAGCTGAAGCATTGTTGGTTTTTGGATGTTCAATAAAAGCAGCACAACACAACGAAAAAACTTGCCCACTTTTCTGAAATTTGGAAACACATAGAAATACGATATTGGTGTTATTATTGCAAAGAAATCATGGGTGGTTACCATGGGGGGCTGGAGCAAAAATGAGGGTGCCCCTGCCCGGGCTTAAAGCCACTGCACGTGAAACTTTGGTGACGTAATGTGACGCACTATATCTGCTCGCAGCGTTATTCTTAGCGTGCGACGCAGACATGGACGTATACAGCGCCGTATTGCCAACATAAGTCGACGTCCGTCCGTCCGACTGTCAGTTGCTGTTCGTATAAGATGATAGTTCTTTTGACACGGATAATTAGCCTCGAGTTTTCGTTTGCTTCGCAGCCGCAATATCGGCAACTCAGTGCACGCAACTTCATGCCCTCTCCCCTATTGTCTTAACCCACGTGTCTACGACAATGCTCACGATCGTCAATAAAGATTCATGCACGGGTCAATGGGTCAGCGGTAAAGATTTCATGATCTTAGCTTGTACCGTTTTGACAAAAGGCAGCAGGGAGTGACAGACGGAAGGACGGACGTACGTAGGACAGACACCTCTGCAATAGCTAAGACGCGCTCAGCATATAGCTGTCGCGCGTAAAAATCTGCAGGTAGCTTTGCTGCCCGTGCAACACGTATCGAATACACAGAAGTTCCATGGAATAATGTGCATTTTATTCTCAACAACATAACACATGCTGCGTTATAAATAAAATACAATACTAACGACATTACAAACACAATTATAATTTACACACAGCTAGCACAAGTGCACGCCGACTAACAAAGCGTTTAATAACGTAATAAAAACTTCACGATGTTTGATACAATGTGTGTAAAAAATTACCGGTTGATCAATACTGATTGATGATTGACTGACTGATAATGGTTTAGATAATGGTTTTCAGTGAACGAGAATAAAATTATGAGCACATTGAACGACACAAAAATTTATGCATTACAGGTTTCATTTGATTAAAAGATGCAAACTACCAATTCATCAATTGCGTAGCCTAAATGTCGTAAATTTGAAAAGTGTCATGGTGCAAATGCAAAAAAGTGTTTCGAGTTCTGAATTACTAATATTTTATCCCGCATGTGCACCAATAGTTAGCGAAAACATTACATCACAGTAACGCATTTTCTACCTTCCCACCTTATCCCATCTTAGGTTATGAAAGAGAAGGGGCATGGCAAGCGCGAAGGGCAAGCCATCTGAACTCTGCACAAAGGCGGAGCCCCCAGCGCAGCTTTGCATGGTCGGAAAGCTGAATCACTTTTAGTCTTTGGACGTTAAATGCCAAAGGCAAATATGACTTTTTGATAAAAAAAACTTACTTGTACAAGCTATACGGTCTAGGCAAAGGGGCACTGCACCATGGTCCCTTATAAATATACGCTATTGAATGCATGGACTTGGTCCCAACCGGTACCCGAAGTCGACTCAACCTTTTGTGTTATGTAGGCCTACATCTGAGCGATTTCGAGATCAACAGACGCTTTAATGTTTTTACAAACATATACACACATATCATGGTGCACTGCACAAGAGTTGGCTCTTTGTTAAATCTATAGTAAGTAAGTAAGTAAGTAAGTAGAACGTCAATTTGTATAGCGCATTGTCGTTATATATGAATATGAAGCTATTGGAAAAATACTGCAGTATATGCTTATGGCTAAAATGTATGAAGACCGTGCACTGTGCAGATAACAAGGGATGGCCAGGTTGAGTTTATTTGCAGTGAACAGCTTGGATGCATTTCAGGTTTAAACGTACGCTGACACTTCCTGCCAAAAAGCATAAGCGGCACTCCGATTCACAACAACTTAAAAAGACATCATATACTCGTATATGGGACTGCAAAAACCTGCCACGAAGTAAGTTGCTGACGCAACTTAACGGATGCATGCACCATTTATTAAAACATACGAGTATCTGTATATTAAATAAAAATAAATAAAACGCTATAAACATGTGACATGACTATTTTCACAAATGCAGTCAATGTTCAAATTGCTTGCATGGAAAAGTATAAAGTAGATGCGGGAAGTCGGGAAAAGGGGGGGGGCAGATTCAAAGTCTAACGTTTGCCAAAATTTTACCTTTGAGCATAAAACAACAATTAGGCATATGGCATTTCCTTGAGTCCCGAGTTACTGCAAAACAATCTGTGTATGGCTTTGAGGGTTTAGCCGCCAAGACAAAATTCTGAACAAATGACAACTCAAATACCAATACTGCTGGCGGCGCTATGGTTACAAATCTGGGGGCCGACCGCTTCCTCTTATTTTTTGACCCTATTATCTTTTTCTCTGTCTGGGGCATGATTTCATTTCTCGGTTTCTCCCCAAATCTAGAAAATCTGCATGGCGAAAGCTTTAAGCTCCAGCAGCCAGCAAAACGTTTGGCTGCATTTTGTGTCAAAATTCATTACGTCACAAGGCTACAGCAAAAAATTCTAGGCGGCTGGTGTAAAATCGGAATGGGACATAAACCTTAAATTTCGTTTGGCACCAGAGATGCCATAATGACATTGTAGACTACGGGAAACCGCTGTCTGCATGAGTGGGATAAGTATAGTGCTAAACAAACTTTTACACGCAACGCAGGGTTTAACTGACATTTATTCCATGCACAGTCGTTAACGGTTGGCCGTGTGAGATGTCGTTCGCTTGGCCACGCTTGAGTGCAACGCGTTGTACCACTGTAGACACTGTGCTAGAGAGATTGGCAGTAAAAATAAGAGGGTGGAATAGACTTAGTTGATTGCTTCTAGACAACGCCTAAACATTTCCCGTGCTTTCGATTGCAGTCTGGAGAAAAAAGTAGGGATGGGAGGAAAATAACAAAAAATTAAGTTGTGTTCAAAGCGACAGAAATGAAATGAACTGATATAATTTTTTATAAAAATTATTATCGTATTAAGCACGTAATATATTAAACTGAAATGAGATGAAATAAACTGACCAATGGATTTTACTTCATTTTACATTATTTTTGTCGCTTTGAACACGGCTTTAAAGACGCAGGTTTAGGGAACGGACAGCAATCGAAAGCATACAAATTTTTAGGCATAACCGCGCGCGAGACAGTGCGCTCCACGCTTGCTCCGCTACTGCACGGACATGTAGGGCCAGTTGAATGAGCCGCCGCTGAGCAGCATGTCTCTGATCAGTGTCTCAATGGGTGTCTTGCCGACGAGGCGTACAAAGAACAGCTGTTCAATGACTTGTGCAGAGATGGTGCGTAGTGACGGCAGTCGCAGCAGCAGTTTGCCGAAGCGCGTCGGTTGTCCGGGGTACTGTGTGCGCACGTACTCCTCCAGAGCGCACTGAGACTTCTCCTGTATTGACTCCACGTGTGCCACGTCCGACACGCCGCACGCGTCTGTCCAACAAATACACGGATCACTTATTACCTGATGCATGTCATTCTGTAATATGCCACCACATTAGACGTCAAAATGTCTGTGCTTCCGGTTCCGGTTGCCGTCCGTCTCTGAAAAAAATCTCCCTCGCTAAAATTTTTATCGAACTCCCTAGAACTGCGGAGTTTGACCAGTTTGCATATTGATTTCATTCTGCGGCTGCCGATCCACAATAAAAGAAACGCTAAATTTCTATCATCGTATAGATTAAAGCGAATACACTTTTTAGAACCCCGGTACAAATGGCGGGCGCGCGGGGGACACCATGTATTATATCGGATGGCCTTCGGGTGCCGACGACGTAGCTACCCCATTGCATGACTGCATGCTGGCAAAGCCATCCCAGTATACTGCAACAGCAGCAGCGGCAACAGAATGGCTGCGGTCTGCGGTCAGCCGCATCCCAGCATGCACTGCGCGGCGGCACGGTACACACGGGCAGGGTGGTCAAGGGGTGGTGGAGGCACGAAGGCCAGCAGCCGAAGCCGTGAACTGATCGTGATAAGATAGCGCACGGACGCACGGACGGACACTCGACGACGACGACGACGACAGAGTGAGTGTGTGGCTTTGCAGCAGTTCTATAGTACAGTGCACTGACAATGTCGGGATTCACGTTCTAGGTTAAAGGTTGTGTACGACTTTTTCTAAAAGAAAACCCATCGCACAGCTACGGAACATCACATGCCATATGGGATCTCAATCATCACACAGTGTTACCTGCCAGCCGACACAGGTGAGCGCGTCCCGCTTTAACTGCAGGCTGGCAGTCTTTTTGTCTACACCGGAGAGATGGAAGGCTGAGTTGACCTAGGTATATATTCGGTTATATATACAGAGATGGTATGTACGCAGAGAGTCACCCGTCCAACTAGTAACCACTTAATAGCGACCCGATCAGGAGTCGAACCCACGACCTTCGATGTGCAGTGCACAAGCCTCGATTGTTCGTGTCCCCATGTGTCACTGGTCTTCCCCCAGCACGGCCAATCAGTGCTGCAGTACAATGGACTCCAGAAGATGGGGAAAAGAAGAGGACGCTGACCTAGAAGAGCATTGCAGGACACACTACGCGATAACCTGTACTAGCGACGGTCCAGGATGTCAGCTGGAAGGAGGCCACATTTGTGGCTGGTGACCGCTATGAGATATAGAGATCGCTCGTCGCCCAGTGTTCCAGCGGAAACGGAAGGACCTAAATCTAAGCAAGTTTAAGTAAATGTCCCGAAAAACCGTCTACATTTTGCTTCGTCGAATAATGACATTTTTACTGAAATGATGGAAAAGTTACCTTCGAAATTTACTTACGTCTAAGTAGGCCTATAATGTAAACAAGAAGTCGCTAAAATACCGCTCTCGAAAAAAAGTGGCATATATCTGAGCCGCTATAGGATTTTTGTTAAATAATGCAATGAACAATTTGATAGATTAGAAGTACAGTAATTATACATCTCGCCAAAATAGTTCTTGTGTTCGTCACGTAAACAGCGGCCAAAATGAGTAACATGATAGTCAGCGTGTTCATAGTTTGGCTGCACTGCATGTAGGCTGTTACATGGTTTGCCCTTACCCCCAAGGCATCGCATTCGACATCAGATTCTCTTTACAGTCCCCGTAACGGCACAAAACCGCAAAGCTGTCACGGCGTGCGCGCGGGAAGTTTATGAGAAAACCGCAACAAATATCCGATTGCACCACGCCGAGAGCCGGCCCGAGCCGCATCAGTCGACCGGGCATGCCGATAAACCGACGACGAACGAGGACAGACTGCCGAACAAGCCCCCCCATCGCAAACCCCCTGCGCAGAGCTTAACTCAATTAGGCCCTGTTTGGTAAACATGTGGGGACCCTCGCGCAAAATTTCTGACATTAATATACAAAAACTAATTACCACGAATTCAGCGCTACAGTTCTGCCGTTGTTGCCTGATTTGGTATATGGCTTTCTAAATTCGAAAACGACTTTGCAATTCGCGTCAAGTTTATGCCTAACAAAAATACAGATTATCAGAAAATGTCGCAAAAACCACAAAGCGCCCCCGACATTTTTTGGCATGTGGCAGCAGTGGCGTCATTTCACTAAATCTTTGGGGAGGGTCCACGCTCTCCCCCTTCCTTTCCCCCTC
>Ga0209671_1001311_pt1 | contig 20426 bp, 10 predicted proteins | sample WorMetHERISLAND2_2_FD_187401 | JGI IMG/M metagenome (GOLD analysis project Ga0209671, IMG submission 187401) | Marine gutless worms symbiont microbial communities from Max Planck institute for Marine Microbiology, Germany - Olavius geniculatus... | ecosystem: Host-associated > Annelida >... | reverse complement strand
AAATAAATCAGCACCTATGTTAACACCATGTACTCGAAATTGTGTAGTCAGAATATTAAATTTCTAAATTAAAACGTTACAAATTTAACTCTAAACGACCGCTTTTACTTACTGACTAGTCAGCAGCTCGCAGACGACCATAGTTACCATGACAACAAAACGCCTTCGTGAAAAAAGTTACGATCATTAAAGATAAATTCTGTGAATTCATTTACGACATGTCGTAAGATAATCTTATGACATCTTAAATGATGAGTTATGATAATTTCATGACATGTCTTACGACAATGTTTGTGAATCGGGCTCCAGGCGGATGGCGTTGCTAGTACTGGGAGTGAAGACCAGATGGTGGTCATATACAACCGTGTCCCGAAGACCGGCAGCACGTCTTTCGTGGGCATTGCCTACGAGCTGTATGCTAAGAATAGGTTCCACGTGTTACACGTCAACGTCTCCAGGAACAAACATGTGCTTTCCGTGGCCGACCAGGTATGTACACCATGCACTGGCGTATCCAGGGAGGGGGGGGGGTCCGGCCGTGCCCTTCCCCTTTTTGGTCATATGCAAATTTCTGCCCATCTGGCATTGTCGTACACCAAACGTGTGCTGTTCGCGTTGTAAAACAGTTGTGACAAATTGAAATGTTGAAAAAGACGAAGTATTTAAGCGGACGTATTGCAATCGATCGCTAAAATGCTTTTAGCTTTAGCCGTTGAGGGCGCTTCGCTATTCTGACCACTGTCCAGGGACTCTGCCCCTCGACCCCACTGGAGGCTAATAGGGTGTTTACACGATCCAGCAGACGTCCAGCATTAGCACGTGTATTTTGAATACATTTGCTGGAAGTTTGCTGGATGTTTGCTGGATCGTGTAAACACTTCATAAGTCTCTAGATCTCCATTATAGGCTCGTGTTTGCCATGCCTTTCTTTCTTCTAGTTTCTAAGTCCACCAGTGCATTCATTTGCAGTCATACAGAGAGACAGACACATAACGGTACAGTTTAACTATGATTTTGCACATAAGTCGTACTTTTGAACATTTGTCTATCCCTACCTATACTACCACTTACTGTGAAAAAACTTAGATGAAAAAGACTACCTTAAAGATGTACGTCTTGTTGTATGTAACGTTATTGCATCAACTTGTCATGATATCATTCTATGATGTTGATTCTTGATGTGACTTTTATCTGATTTTTTTTATTCTGAGATTAAAATCTCATCATTCATTACACTTTCAACGATAAATTGCTTGATTTATTGTTAATTTCTGCAGCTCTAATGTCAGTGGTGTATTATTGGTTTACAGAGGAGATTCGCTCGTAACGTATCGGAATGGTCGGCCATGAAACCTGCCTTATACCATGGCCATCTCGCCTATCTTGACTTCACCAGGTCTGTTTGCATTCAGCTACATCTTCTGTTTTTTTCTTTACATTAAAGGAGGGGTCACACTAGCGGTCCCGACGGCTGTCCAAACGGCCGTCCTGACGGCCATCTCGACGGACCGGACCGCTAGTGTGACCACTCCTTTTTTCTGCCCCCCCTTTTTTTGCTCTTTCTCATTCATGCCTCTCTCTCCATCAGTCCCTTTTTACGCCCGATAGCAGCTACTGCTTTCAGCGTGTCTTTGCCATCGCAATTCTCTCCGTTCGTCCGTCCGTCTGTCTGGCACACAGGTGGATCAGTCAAAAACGGCACAAGACAGGATCACCAAATTTTCACCTTTGGCTGCATGGAAGACTCTATAGTTTCAGGAACCGTAAAGCTTTTCCATAAATTCGAAGGGGGTCACCCCAAACGAGGGCGCAAAATGAGAGGGGGTGGGCAAAATTTGCGATTTTTGGCCAATAAGTTGCTGTATCTCAGTAACGGTGCGAGAGAGGGCCTAGGTTATTATTAATCACTAATAGGAAGTCGTACGCTGACTCTTGATTGGGGCCAAATTCAATGACCTTGAATGCCAAAATAGGGTGTTTTTTGGATTTTTTTGGCGATTTTGGGCTGCGACACAAGTCTATATCATTCACAAGGTGGCGCCACGTTACTATCGTTAGGCCTATGCGATCCAGATAGAGAATTTGGTATTTTTATATTAACTTAGCGTGAACACCCCAATTTTCAGCTAAACTACTGAATTGGAACTGCTATAGACTTTCGCGCATCTCGTGAGCATTAGCTCAAATTTCTTGTTCTTTCTCTTTTTCTCCCTTCTCCCCTTCTTTGTGCTTTATCCTTTGTTTTCCTCTGTGTTTCCTTTTCCATTCTCTTTTTCCCAGTGAAAAATAGGGAAAGTTTGGATCTACGCCCATCACTCTTAACAAAACTTTTCCCTAATTTTTCACTGGGCATAAGCTATGCCCACCAGGTATAGGTATAGTAGTCTTTGAAGGAGCGTACAAAGCAAGAGAATTGTACTTAACTTAAATGAAATGAAGTAAAAGATGCACCATGCAGTGTTTACTTAATTTAGTTTTATTTTTCAGTTCATTTTATTTTCGTCGCTTTGAACACTTCTTAACTGGTTGGCTGTTAGGCTTGATTGGTAACGTCATTGGTCGCATCAATAAAGTTAATCATTGCTGGGCCTGGTTAGTACTTGGATGGGTGATAATCAGCAGATGGGTAAACCATCTTGTCCAGCCATTCATCTCAACTCAGCCTGGCCATCCCTTACGTGGTAGTTGCAGTGAGCACCAGCGAAAGTTGGAACTTATAGGCACATAGCGTGGTGCAGTAGCCTCGTATTCGTGATTTCACAGTGTAAGCTGGTGTCTGGCTGAGGGCTAAGGAAAAGGAGATCAGCGGCGCCCTTTGAGCCTTATTATGTCTCAGGATTATGCGATCATCTGATAGGCTGCATTATGCTTTTAGTCTGTCTGTCCAGTGTCTGTCTATCTTTTCTTTAGCTCAAAAACTGGAAGGCACAGATAAACGAAAATTGGTTTCAGTGCTCCTCTCTCTCGCTCTCTCTCTCTCCCTTATTCCTGGTCAGGGGGGCGGGTCACCACCCCAGTCCACTCCAAGAAGTTCCAGAGGCATCGAGGATTCGTGTTAAACTTTCCTCCTGGCCAGATGTCCCACCGGGCCTGGTCGTGAGTTGGACACTGTAACACCAGGTGCTCTGCTGTCTCGTCAGCGCCGTTGCAGTGTGGACAGGTGGCAGAGTCCTGGCGTCCGATACGGTGCAGATATCCTGCCAGCAACGGAGAATGACCAGTGTGCAGCTGGGCCACCATGACGCACTGATCCTTGACCCAATCTTGTTGCCCGCACTGGAACTGGTTGACAATGCCAGCGAGCACCCTATGGATTCTGGCATGTGGGTCGCTGCGGTACCTGTTGTCAGCGACAATCTGTTGATGCCATTTGATGGCAGCGCAGGCAGAAATGAAATCCATAGGTGACAAGATTTCAAGAGCAATTAGTGTTTCTGCTTTTACTTCTGCAGGTCAAAGGTCAAGCTTACAAGACATTAGAAAACTTTTGGAAATGATGAGTATCTTGCACAACCATTTGGCGTCAGCGTAGTTTATTTGTCTGGGGTTAAGGTTCGGCACGTTCATTTATGTCGAGCAGCAGGTAACACTGATCCCATGTGGTAGGTGATGCTCCGTAGCTGTGAGATGGGTTACTATTTGGAGCTGTAAACAACTTTGAAACTTTATGATGATGATGATGATGAATGTGATGAATGATTGATGTTGATTGTTGATATGGCACAGCCTAGGTGTGTCGGCTCGTCCAATTTACATCAACATTGTCCGTGATCCACTCGAGCGACTTATCAGCTACTACTACTTTTTACGGAACGGTGACAACTTTAGACCACATGTCAAACGTCGCCGAGCGGGAAATCGACAGGTTACCTACCATCTGATAGTTGGTGCTATAAGCATTGTGGCAAGAAAGGGGAGGGGGCAGTTGCTCCTTTTTTCCTTTTGTCTCCCTCGTAAAATTTAGCCTGCTGAAAAAAAATTTTCTTGTCTGAAAATTGTCATCCAAAAATATAAAATCTGCGGTTGAAATCACCCATTGTGGGGTCATTTAAGAGCAAAAATGAAATTTTTAGCAACCATATCTTCTCTGTTGGAAATTTGCAACCATCTGTTGGAATTATGAAATATTGCAACTTTGTTCTCCCAACTTTTTAGTCGATGATGCACTGGCTGCAACATCTTTTTCTGTGATACGTAGCTGCAGCAATAGGTGTGATTTTGTCAGTGGTATTTATTGTGTTAGTATTGATCGTCTTGTTTCGTTGTAAGATAAAATATCACATTTATTGAAATTCAACAACTGTCAAGTTGAAAATCTGTGGTATTATGGTCATTTTGCAGTAATTAGTGACTACTTTATATCGTATTTGTGCTGAAAATCATCAAGATAAAAGAAAATGTTTCTACAGTTAACTGCTTGTTGTTCACATATTGTGTGCATTGCAGTGTTTTACTGGAATTGATTGATTTTAGTCAATTAATCAGCTGTTTTGCACAGAAAGAGTTAATTGTTTAGAGATTCAACCACGTTCTACAGAGAAAGTGATTATCACTTCAAATCTTCATCTGTACCTTATTATGCATTCCTACTGTCATATATTTGTTAGTAAATTTTGCAGTTACTCGTACAAATGTTAATTATTGTTACATATATAATGATCGAGCATATAATTAATGGTTATACTTCTGCAACTCTAATGAATAATGTTATCGTATTTTATGAATGGGTGCAGAGCTTCGATGAGTGTGTATCCAGTGACGGTCTGGACTGCAACCCAAAGGATCTCTGGTTGCAGATTCCATTCTTCTGCGGGCAGCACGCCGAGTGCTGGTCAGTCAGTTGTTTGTTTACATTCACACGATTCCATTTATTCTGACTAGGTTGTGCAATGTTGAAAAACCCCGGGGTTTTCTATGAAGCCCAACGCCATGGGTTATTAGGGTTTTCGGGTTTTATAGGATTTTGAGTTTTTAGCTTTTTCAAAAGGCCCAACTTGAACTTTAGCTGAAATACCTGTTGGTTGATTTTGTGTTCTACCTGCTCCCCAGAGCACTGAGCATAGAATATCTAAAAATTTGCAGTGTGATAGGTTTAATTGTTATAAAAAAAACTTAACAGTAATAAAATGATTCATTATTAGAGGAACAAGAAAATTTGGGTGGATTTTTAGCGGGTTTTTAATAATAAAACCCACCTGATTTTTTGGTATATCTGCCAGGTGTCTCAATCCTTAGGTTTTGCCTGGTAGTGGTTTGGCATAGTTGGTAACATTGTTGGTGACATCAAAAAAAGGTAAACGCTGGGCCCGGTTAGTACTTAGATGGGACAGGTGATAGCCAGCAGATGGGTAGACCATCGTGGTATGTAACCAGCCTGCCAGATCAACTCAGTTTCCTCATCCCTGTCCAGATAGACACGCAGTGAGTACGAGCGAAAGCTGTGACGTAGAGAGGCACACCACACAATGTACGATGGTCTCGCAGTGTAAACTGGTGTCTGACTAAGGGCTAAAAAATGGAGATCAGAGCTGCTATATCGGCCTTGCGGCATGGGAAGGGCTATATAATTATACACTACACTACCGTTTCCAGTACGATGTGGAATGTCTGAACTTGTGCCATATGGCAAGACTGTTGTGATATTCCAGCACCTTTTTTTGTTTTCAGCAGACTTCTAGTAAGTAAGTTAGTAAGTAAGTAATCTTGCGTATAAAGCGCCAAAGTCTCAGAAAGAATCAGGACGCAGTAGGCTACCTAGTATTTGTGCTGCTGCTGATGTAAGCAAATACTAAGTTTGTGTTGTCATTTATACAAGTTAAGAAACTTGCACAGTGCATAGATGCAAAGTTAGCAAAATCTGCAAAATAATGTATAAGCTATAATGTATTAGCATATCTACCTGTGATGATATAAGCAAGTTGGCAGTGAATGGGCATTGGAGACGGCTAAGTGTAATCTTGCTTATAACTATTTTGATGTCTATACACAGATTGTTATGGTTGTAGTTGTAGTGTTTATAGTAGTAGTGTTAGCTGTTTGGTGTATCTGTGTCATTACAGGCGAGTGGGCAGTGAATGGGCACTGGAGATGGCCAAGTACAACCTAGCTCACAATTATCTCGCCGTCGGCACAACCGATGAAATCGAAGAGTTCATTGCAGTCCTGGAAGCAGGGCTTCCACGGTTCTTCTCTGGAGCTCTTGAGTTTTTCTTAACAGGTATTTAGCTGTTAGTACACCATGTCTCAAAAAAACAAACCACTTATATTTTTCAAATAGCTCAGCGAAGCATTGATCGATTTTAATAATTTTTGGCGTGCAACATGGTGATGACATTTGGCGTAAATTACTGTAGTTTTGCCTAGCTAACCTTAATACTGTTGCTACTCTACCTTGTGAAATGCAGAAGTCGATGCATGCACTACTTGGTATGAATTCATTGTTGTATACAGTCAAACTACAACTTCTGCATTTCAGAAGATACTGTAGTATCTATATTAAGGTGAGGTGGCAAAATTATACTTGTTAAAATTGAGTTTCTTCTTGATGTTGTGTGCCAAAAATATTATAACTGGCCAGTGTTTCATGGAGAAGTAAAATGGCTTGTTTTTTGATACATGGTGTAGTTAGTAGGTGTCATCTTGGCGTTCCGTCCTGCACCTTGCATTGCTTTTGTCTTTCCTCTTGTCTTAGGATCGGAGGTCACCAACACGGACACCAAGGAACTGCACATGTTTCGGTTTCTTGCTGTTGGAACACATTCTGCATTAAGTAGGGCCTATTTCTGTTCATTAGGCCTACCTTACAAGATAGTGTGTTAACAGATTTCAGGTGATGTGGCGCCATTTGATTCTGCCTCTTTTTGCAGTTTATCACTAAATGCAAAGGTAGCTTACTTTTTACGACACACAGGTTGGTTATAATGTGGAAGTAAATGTGACAAAAAAAATTAATTTAAAAAAAGTCAAGCTTAACTTTTTGTTGCAGCAAACCAGTCACACCTTCGGAAGACGTTTAATAAGCTTCCACCATCCGAGGAGACGATCCGTTTTTTCCACGAGTCTCCAATCTGGAAGATGGAAAACGAATTCTACGAGTTTGCGCATGAGCACTTTCAGTTCATGAAAGAACGAATGCTGACTTACCAGGGAGATCGCATTGCCGGGGCACGGCCAATGCAGTTTCACTATGAGAAAATCCGTCCTCGGTAATTCCAGCTTGACACTATAGTCAGCGATTTTATACTTCATTGTTTAGGTGTTTACAGGACTGACCGGTGAAGTAAAATCAGATGATGGAATCTTACGACTATCTTTCAGAGATGGGACAGATTTGAACTTTTTTGTTAATCTAACCGGAGCATGATTTGGTCTGATTTGCATCCCGAAAACCAGCCCAAACTGGAGTCTCTTTGTTGGCCAACCAGTGATAGCCTGCATAATTTATTTGTGACATTTTTGCCATTTGAACAAAAGCTCCAGTGGTAACATTGGGTGGGACATTGCTGGGTGGCTATAGATTGTTTGCTGTAACCATTCTGCTATCTGTAACGGTTTGGCTGTAATTTACAATTTTGATTTTGACTGGGTGTTTTGATTCCCAAAGTTAATTTTCTATTCCTATGGGAGACCGGTATCCATATCTGTTGCAGTGTTAATTAGAGCAAGATTTAGGGCAGAATTTGCAGTCATTTGTTATGCTTGGATTTGCTATAGACCTTCAATTCATTGTGATATGTCATACTGCATGCTGTACAAGATAAGTCCCCAACAATTGTTGTAAGTGGAGTTTCGGCAGTGTTTTTACATTAGTTCAGTCTGCTGTGATTGAGAGTATATCAAACTACCAAATCATTTAATGATGATAAGAAAGACTAAAAAGTTTTATTACTGTCAGCTGTAAAGCTGGCTGTATTATGTTGATATTTAGCAGGCATTGCCAAAAATCCCACTTGATCCAGGACTTGGTCGGATTTGCCAAAAATGCCTGTATCGAAGTCGATACATCCCTACTGTGGTTGTGGGAAATCCCAGTAGAGGGAATTTTGTCAGTGCAGCATAAACATGCAGCTTGAGTTTGTTTCATTTTTCATTTGATGTCCGTTCTGTAGTCAAACGGTTTCTCAACTTTGACTATACATGGTGCTGTGAAATGTTTTGTTTGGTTTCTCTGTTAGTTTTTTTCTGTGCTGTCCACCTCTGTAATTTTTCTGGGTGAATGTGTATTGTTAGGCTCCGAAGGATTTTGTTTTTGACGAAAAACTGATGAAATGATGAAAACTGGCAGTCGTGACGAAAATGTTGATTTTTGACAAAGTTTAACGAAACTTACTAAATTTGGACTTTTTGACAAACTAAAAATGCCATTTTTGGCGGACAGATTTTTTTGGAGCCTAATTATCATAACAAGCACTCATTTCAGATGGCGAAAACTAGCAAAATTTGGGATTTTTGGCAAAATTTTTTATGTAATCTGCAGTTTCTGACGAACGAAAAATGAAATTTTTGGCGACAAAATCCTTTGGAGTCTTTGTATTGTATATGCAGCATCAGCCTGACTTGGCTGTCATTATTTCTGCAAATTTTTTATTTTCAGGTGTGGCTATATGGTGTCTCTGTTTCTTTGTTTATTGGTCTGCTTTTAAAGAGTTCGTGAAAAGTTTTGACCTTACCGAAATGACCTATACTGTGTCGGGTGGGACATTAAACCCTACTCACTCACTCACTTTGACCTTACCCCAAAGAGAATGCTTGGGTTAGCAAAACCACAAGAAGGAAAATAATGTAAGCAGCCTGAGCAGTTCAGAAAATAGCAGATCCTTTCAAATAGAATATGTGGTGATCAGTGAGTGTATGTGTTATTTGTGAGTTTCATTGTCTGTGCTTTGTGTATAGCCAGGGTAAATAAGCCTGTGCATGCTTGTCATCACTGTCAAAAATTTGCCGTGTAATTTTAGTTGGTTGGTTATTGTTTGCATTCTGGATGTTGTTTTGTACCATAACGTTAATAGAATGTCATTGGTTGTTACCATACTATCACAATCTTATTCGATTTCACTTATTTATTGCAGTCGGCCATGATTGATGAAAAATAACCATATTAGTCTGTAGCCTGTTCATGAAAAAAACCATCTACCTCATTACATATGTGCTATATGCCGTAAAACTTCTAATAGAACCTGGGTCTTTAATAAATGCTGGGGGTTCTGAACCACCCAATTGTACATTGTCCACCTGGTGTCAGCTTACCAGGTATGACACTGTTAGTAGCATTATAATTATCTTCTAAATCGGAAGTATGATAGACACCTATACTGTTTTGACAAGATGAAACACATCAGTACTGCATTTGAAGTCACATAAGGTGTACAGAAAAATAATACAGCGGGTTAAACGTTTTATGACAAGCCATGTTTCTAATAGAAGATGGGTCTCTGTTACAAGCCAGGTCACTAGAAGTTGGGATTTTTGTTAAGAGCGTTTACGGTGATGTCATCTGTGTCTGAGTAATTGCTCAATGGACACACTAGTGCAGTGAAACCAGTGTATACCAGTAAGTAAGCAAGTGTTGGTCACTTGCTATTATAAGTGGATGGTTTGTGCCTCCCTGTTGCTAGCAAGTGGTTTGTTGTGTGCATGGTTCAACTTATTGTTCACAATTTCAGCATTAATGCATCAATGGACCTTAATTACTGGTATTCGTTATTACCTCCGCCAAGGAGGTAATGTTTTTGCCGGACTTTGTTTGTCTGTCTGTGTGTGTACAAGATAACTCAAAAAGTTATGGACGGATCTTTCTGAAATTTTGAGGGTATGTCGGACATGGCATAAACTACCAGTGATTCAATTTTGGGCGTGATCCGGCAGGAATCCTGGATTCTGGATCACTTAAATTTTCGTTACCGTTGCGTTATAGGGGGCATAAGGGAACTGCTGGCAAAGCGAAGATGGTGACGCCACCTGGCGAATAGCTTTGTCTTGGTGGAGGTACCTGCGGGCTACGACTGCTTTTCTAGTTATTGGTTATTGTTGCTGTTATCATTAATGGTATTGGTATTATAACATTGTCATTTTTATTAGCTCAGTCATAGGGTTTGTTATATAAGTAAGTAAGTAGCAATGTATAATAGCGCCAGAAGCTCACGGGAATTAGGGTGCATGTACATGGTATAGAGAGCTATACTGTTTTGACAAAACGAAATACTAACGTCTTTTGTACTGCATTTGAAGTTGTTATGTTTTTGCCCTAGTTTCTTTTACTGTTCTTTGTCTGTTAGAAAATTGTGGAGAATCAAATCTTGCGTAAATCCAATATTTCTCCGAGTTACTTATAGCATGCTAAGAGGTAAATATCCCTGATCAGTCATCAACATCTTCAGTATTCCTGTGTTGTGGTTATTGTAGTCATTACCAGAAGTTATTCAAAGTGAATTGTTTGTAATGTGAGCTGGTTTTTGTGTGATTCACTTGCTAGTTGTGTTCTGAATGGTGAATGTAGGTTATGTGAACTTGGACGTGCATGCTCTTATAAATACAGTATTTTCTGTTTGTAAATTGTGCAACTATTGTATTAGCAGGTGGCAGCTAACTGTAGATATCGTGTTTATACTTTGAATACATGTTGTTGAATATACTCAAAGGTTGAAACGTTGACTGTATAGATCACGGCTTGTGTGGTAGCAACAAGCTGTTGTATAAGTGATGTGCCAAGTCAACGGGAAGGCCAAAATTTCGTCCCCTCCACAGCTCCCACATTTTTCAGCTGATCTTCCTGAAATTCAAAACCAAGAAAGATACCCGGGATATGACCCGGCATGCAAAATTTTGTTGACGTGGGACGATGGGAAGGGAGTCTATGAAAGTAGCGAATTTTGGCTTATTATTGGTTCTTTCTTTTTTTAATTCTTTGCCTGTAGCTATATAATGCATCAAATTGCAACCCTTATTTCAACAGAAAACCCACGTGAGGGTCCCCCCACATAACTGAGGTTCAGAGAAACAATGCATGGGTCCCTGGAGCTGAAGACAAATTTTTAACAGGATTTTCTTATAAATACATGTTGTTGAGGCTACGTAATTATCTGTATTTTATTGTGCTGCCATCATAATCATCCACACTAAGGGTCTTCCTCATCCGTCCATCTGTTGGTCCCATTATGGGCTCTTAACTTGAAAACTAAAAAGCATAGATGAACCAAATTGGTATGGACATTTCCAAGGGTAGGAGTAGCCGGTATGTATATTTTCACCTCAAATGGCCAAAGCTCAGGCGGATGGCCGCACAATGTCAGCACTTGGCCAACGTGATTTTCTAGTTTCAAACTGACTACTGAACCACATGTGTCCTTTTTGCTTGCGTCATATAAGTGCTATAGGGTCAAAGCCAACGCTACACGAATTTTGCAATAACTGAGGCATGGCCCCCTCTGGTGTGGGTTTGTGGCGAGTGTTGGGAGACTGCCGTTGTGCTGGGGTCTGCCCACGTTCATTCCGTGCCATTCGTGTACTTGACTTACTAATCTTGTACTGTACATAACACAACTGTATATATACTGTGAGTGTGATGTAATGTGACGTGTGGTCTCAAGTGATGTGATGATGTTAATATTTTGTACCAGTAGCTAGGTTATCAGCTACTTTTGGTTGTTACGTGGGCAGCAAACTGTGCCTGAAACCTATGCGTGTGTTTTCCTTGTTTCAGCTAAAGCTTACATGTACCGTAACTAAAAACAAGAAAAGCCCGGCTAACGCAAAGAGGAACGTGCAACAACGGTGCATGTTTGAAAGCCCGGTGCGAAAAATCTAAGCTCACCCATTTTAGCAACAATGTTTCTTTTACACTCACCAGAGGGCGCCAGACGGCACGACCAGTCTCGCTCAACGGTATTGGCTCAAAATCGTAAATTTTCCCCACCAGCCTCTCATTTAGCACCCTCGCTCAGGGTGACCCCTTTCGAATTTATGGAAAAGCTTTACGGATCGTGAAACTAGAAAAGCTGCACAATTTTACCACTTCGTGTCTAGTCCAGAATCTAGTGTCATTTTGGCAGCAGAAAGGCCATCCAGCCTGAAAAAATTTTACTATGACTAAGTTTACCAGTACTTGTGTATCACCTTGTGTAACCTGGAGTGACCATACATTGACATATTTTTCATATCAAATACACACACATTCACTTGTGTTTTACTACCACTGGACAATTAAAAAACTTTAATCATGTTTAATAATGCTACCGAAAATATAAATTTTGATTAATTATATGCATTAATTATTTAATTGCAAAACAAGTTCAGTTCACTCACAGTTTTCAGTTAACAGTTAAGAGTGATGCAATGACATTTTTGATTATAATCAGTTATTTTAAATGCCGTAAACATCTTAATTCATCAATTGCATGTTAGCTGCAATTAATGTGCAGCACTATTTTGTTTAATCTGCTTGCTTCATCATAGTTAATGAAGATTAGGTGATGCCCCATGAGAGAACCTGAGTTTTCACAGGCCTATCACCCATCCAATGGCATCGGGTCCGGAGCACTTAAACCAAAGAAGTTCTTGTGCTTCCGACAGCTGTCTGACAAATAAAGTATGGACGAGGGAGCATAAATATTTTTAAAATTCTCATTTCATGCGATACTTGTAATATTATACAATGTCTGACGCAGTGAGAACTATGGTAAAGATAATGCAGCTTAACAGACTAGGTCTGCAGTTTTTTCAGTAAGTCTTTGAAAGTAAACTAAAAACTGCACCAACGTCTTTGAGGGTCCAACAAAAATTTTAGGGTAGAATGTTGTTAAGGGATGGATGGCAACTGGAAAGAAGGGAGTTTTTATGCCCCAAAACTAGTCAGATAATGGCAGAATTATACTGAAGCAAAACATTGCACTACTTCCTTTTGTTTTATTACCAAAAATATGCAACGCTCTTTTCGCACAGTGACTAAGTCCAGTTACTAGCCTTTGATGAGCAAAATATGATCACCCAAACCCATGCCAGATATGGCACAAACTACAGTTCAAAATCAGCGTAAAACATGCATGTATAAATATGACAGCATGTAGCAGGCTATGCATAAAATGAGACTCAACTTTGTGCAACTGTAGCTTATTAGACACTAATTAATAAATTAGTAACAGACAGTGAAACTCATCATCAACAGCAGATCAGCAGTGCATTCATAACTAATACTGTCCTATACTGGTGCAGAAATGAGACTGATTAATTTTTCACAAAGCGTCGGTGCCTTTAAACCAGTAAATAAATAGATGTTGTCCACCACATACACAATATCCTTTCTCGACCATCAAATCTACCAAACTTAAGTGAAAAAATTAACGTACAGCATGCATGTCATACTTTTTTTCAACCAGAATGCAAATCAAACATCATTTCATTAGGACAATAGTGAGTAGTTAGCATTTGATCTTCATTAACACGTCATTTGTTTCTGGACGCATGAAAACAACCGAGTGAGCAATGCGGGTAAGGAGCGGGTAGAATTTGTTGGAGCCGAGCGCATCACCCCAGAGCTGCTTCAGCCGTTGCTCGACAAAGGCTTCCGTTTCCGAAACTTCAGATGATGATTCATCGACAAAGAGAACAAGAAGAAAGATGGCACGTCGGAATGGGGCATTATCATTGTCACAATAAGCATGCAGCATCGTGGCCGATTCTCCATGCAGTTGTTCCAGGTGACGTACAATGGCAATACGAGCTCCGCTTCCAAGTCCGGCCCGCATCCGATCATCCAGCATACGTTTCACCCTCTCTGGTGACAGACCAGACACAGCATCAGTGAAGAATTCTACTGGGGATGTCGTCTGGAACAGCCTCGTCAATGTGTTGGAAAACAAGCGGAGAAAACATGCAGTGGTTTCATGAGTATCGCTCGGCACTACAAGCACAAAAACAGCGGGCTGGTCCGGATCCTCCTGAAGTACAATTGGCTTTATAGCGGCACGAATCACGCCCCAGAAACCGGAGGTCTGCACCTGGAACGGTTCTCTGATGCTGTGGAAAGCTTCGAGAAACATTTCCGGAGCAATTGAGGAAGGTTTTGTGTGACTGGTATACAGTTTTGAACCGGATGGTTGGACAAAAGTAAGCAGAAACACAGTGGAACACACGGCACAGATTAAAACCAGAGCAGTTACGAGATGTGTGATCCGTCCGCCACTGCTTTCATTGTGCTTCGATATGACTGTGCACTGCGACGTATACTCAATGTACGAATCTTTCGTTCTGTCAGCACCACGACTGTACAGTGGTCTGCGGATCAGGGTCTTTGTATGCTGATGCGTAATGGTATGGGTATCGTCGGCATCAGCAGAATTGAGCCAATATGATGTGCTGGACTTGGATGCTACAGCGTGATGGCCAGGTTTTGGTACCATCACTGGAGACACGTCCCCTTCATCAACATTCATGCTATATCTGGACAGATCTGTGATGTCCGAGAAACTGAGATCCGCATTTGAAGCAGTTTTATCGACATCTTCGTCCCCAGAGCTGGCCGGTGACTCATTGCTACTCTGAGAAACTGATCGTCTACGTTCACGAGATGATTTGCCTTTGCCTACTTCGGTCGTCATGTCTGCCCACTTCCTGTCAAATTGAAACACAAACAAACTGACATCGAAACCAAGTACTGTAAACTATTTATGTAGATCAAGTTAATTAATACCATAATACAATATCTGATCTATTAGCAGACACCTACCAAGTGTTAACACATTTTGTATGATTTTTCAAGAAATTTGGGCCTTCTGCACTACGGACGATAAAAGGTGCTTAAATGAGTATAAGTTTACTAACATGAAGTTAAACAACGGCACGTGTTAATCAAAACATAATATTTTACATTGATATGTGCTGAACAAGCCAAAACATTTGCAAATGTTTGTTTTTACTGTTTATACCAAAATGGTATGACTGACTTGTCTCATGAAATCAAAATGTCATCGAAAATGCTACCTGTGTAGTATTTACAGCATATATGCAGAGTTAGTTCGTCCATGCTACAAGTCGTATTCAACTTAACCCGGTATGCCTGAAAACCGCAGGACTCCATAGAAAGGTTAAGGTTAAAGGTCCGAATATAGCTCTTAATGAGCGAACCCATCTCAGAGCTACGGAGCGTCACTTGTCATATGGGATCACACAGTGTTACCTGCCACCTGACAGAGGTGAACGCGCCCCGGTTTAACCCCAGCCAGATAGGCCTGTACTCGATTTACCTACCCCAAAGGGATGGAAGGCTGAGTTGACCTAGGCGGTTGGTTACATCTCGAGATGGTTTACCTGCCCACAGGCAGTCACCCATCGCAGTATTAACCGGGCCCGATGTACAGTAACTTCACTGATCGGATCAGACGCGTTACCACTACACCACGCCTACCGCCCGCAAAAACCGCAGGACACATAAATAATAACCGCAAAACGATTTTTAGACATGAAAACAAGACTTAAGCTTTCAGTAGTTCAGTAAATTTAAATAAACGTCGCTAAACAATGGAAAAATAACAAAATCAGCACGCCACCAGATGCCTAGAAACAGGGACAAAATGCCACACACCGACGCTGAGACGCAGGCTACATACCTGGACGCCAAGGGTGCGTACACCGTACGTGTGCTAAGACGCTTAAATATACATTGTATATCACTCATATTGTCAATGTTTGCACTTTCATTCACGCCACTCCCGTTCTCAAATTCTGTACTGGCTAAGCTTACAATCAATGCATTTACCGGTATGTGTCCTGCGGTTTTCTCGCATATCCTGAAATATTAGTATCACCGCATAACCGCTATAATATTATATTATATTTATTATTGTACACGAGGTACAGAAAAAAAAGAAAAGAAAAGACAATAAAAACGCAAAAAGCAACACAAACTGAGCAACAAATAGACTACAAAGTACGGCTAGATGCTAAATATAAAATGCGCAGTGGCTATGCCCCCGAATTTTTTCGGGGGCGTATTTCGTTGTTTAGCTATGCCCCCGAATCATATTTATTATGCGATGTGTTGCATATTCTATGTTAGTTCGAAAGGTGGCGCTAGTGGTTAGGGTTAGTTATTGCAGCGTATTCAGTTTTGTTAGTTATTAAACTTTTTAGTGGTTAGGGTTAGGGCTAGGGTTAGGGTTAGTGTTAGGGTTAGTGTTAGCTATTAAATGTTTAGGGTGCAAATTTAAAGATATTTCGTACAATTATGTAGCCATAGATGTACACCCAAATTAAGGTTTCAACATTGGTTATGAATTCGAACCTAGTGCTGCCAGGCTTGACTGGCCGACTGGTATGAAGGCGTGATACCTTGGCATTGTACCTTGCTAAGGTTAATCTCATCAGTTGCTAGCTGCCGTGATCACGGCTGCCGTAAGAGGCTGCCTACGGCAGACAGCATGCCTTACGGCATGCCGCCTGCCGTAGGCAGGCTCTTACGACAGCCGATGTATTCGGGGGCATAGGAAATCGCCGAAATGAGCGCCCCCGAAATTCGGGGGCATAGCACCAGTGTATAAAATGAGACTGTGAATGTGGCTATATGTGGCAATATAATGCTCTAAAATTAAAGAAAACCTATAGTTTTACTGTGATGTAATGTGACGTGTAGTCTCAAGTGTGTTTTATTCACTTATTTTATTCTTAACAGAATAAACACCAACAGTAAACAGTAAACACTGGACAAACGGAAATTGTATCTAAAAATGGACTGGATGTTAAACTGTAAAATGATTACGCTAAGTACCGAATTAAGTACGAAAATGGCAATGCGGTAATCAAGTTCACGTTCAAATTATTAACTCGAGTACGATTTAGAAACTGTCTTTACTTTTATTTGTTGATTTTTATGTGTTAGTATTACTAGTTGTAGCACTGTGTCGTCGTGATTTCGCTGATTTTGTTTGTGCTGTTGTGTTGTTGCTGAATGTCATGTTTTGCTTGCATACAGACTGCATTGAGTCCATGTGTGTTATTGACCGTGCGCACGCACGGTCCACTGGGCGACTTCATTTTTTGACTTGACTTTCGCTGAGCCTAAACTTCGGTCTAAGTATCTACTTAAGTCAAAAAGTGAAGGGCTAGAGTGAAGAAGACGGGAACAAACAAACCTATCCACCGTTATGTGTAGTCGTGCGAAAAAAAATAGTTTCACTTAACTTGCACGTTTGCATGCCATTCACTGCACATTTCTATGTATTGTTAACACAAGTGAACTACATATACAAAAACAGTATTACCCTCAACAGCGTGGTCCATAAAAACATGCCACTCTTATTTTTTGAATAGCTCCATGAAAAATTGGCCGATTTGAATAATTTTTGGCTTGCGACATTAAGAAGAAACGTGACACAAAAGTCTATAGTTTTGGCCACCTCACTTTAATATTGTCGCTACACTACCTTGCGGTCAGGTTACTGTTCTGTGAGGCGAGTGTTTGGGTGATCAAAGGGCGAGCCTTGGCTTGTGGACTGTCTAGTGAAGGTAAAGGTAAAGGTGTCAGTTTGTATAGCGCATCTCACGTACAACGCCTCTAATGCGCTTTTCGTCACTATCCTGAGCCGCCAGCCACACGGCCACCACGTGCAGCCTGCAGACACAGGCTAATGCAGCGGCCGGCTAGGCAGCCCCAGTCAGCTGTACTAAGGTCACCACCTTCCGTAATCCATATAAATGAGTTACTACTAATTTTACTGTCCCACGGAAGGTAGAAGTCTGAGTCGACCTAGCTGGCAGGCTTTGCACCGAGATGGTTTACGTGCCCGCAGGCAGTCACCCATCGCAGTACTAACCGGGCCCGGCGTAGAGTAACTTCGTTTCAGCCGTAACGCGTTACCAACTATGCCACGCCACCAACCCGTGTCGGAATAGCGTCTGCCTCTTGTCTACCACTTGCGTTCATGCTGGAGGATGACAACAGCGACCTTTGCATTTCATAAGCTAACATCAAGATAACATTAAGGTGAGGTGGCCCAAACTACAAACTTTTGCGTCGGTTTTTTCTTAATGTTGCATGCCAAAAATTATTAAAATTGGCCACTGTTTCATGGAGCTATTCAAAAAATAAAAGTGGCACATTTTTATGGACCACGGTACGTCGAGGGTAATACCGTTTTTGTATAGTTCACTTGCCAGTGGCAAAAACAAAGAATATTTAATGGCCATATTCAAACACTGACTTTAGTCATGTAAAGAATTTCTTTTAGAACATTTTGCTGAAAACCACATGATTCTATAATGTACGGTTGCAAAATTATGATGGCATAAACTTTGTGTTGTTTTTTTGACCACCCAGTATGTGTTTGGTTGGACTGTGTAGACTGTGCAGTATGGATGTGAAGACAGAACCTGATAGTAATGATATTAATGAGTACTCGCACGATGACCAGCTGAATGTTGGTATGTTTAAGTCTTTCTGCTTTCAGTTTATCTCTTTTTTTATCATTTCTGATGAAAGATAACTGTCATCATAAAGTGTGATAGTTCATCTATGCTGTTCACATGTTTCGCTGGCAGCAGATTTTTGGATGTGACAGTATCTAGTTTACTGCTTGTGATTTAGCTAGTAGAGCAGCCAATGAAGATAGCTCGCTAGGTGGATGAGTGTAACGGCATTGTGGGTTTAAAAGGTTGGGGACAGAAAGTCGCAAAATTTTGAACAGGAGATATGGGTGCACGGAATTTTAATATTTTCTTCTAAATTTCTCTAAAATGGTGCATTTCTAGCCCCAGTTTTGTTTTTAATAAAAATTCTCTAATAATACAAAAGTTTTTTTACAGGTTAAAATTTATGCCATGACAAAATTACAAGTAGAAAATGCGAACAGCACAAAATGTTTTGGTGATTATAAGTTCTGCAATATATGTCTTTTGTTAGATGATATTCTCAGCTTTGTACTGTGTACTGACCAGCTGAAATGGTAACTGACTAGTTATTAAATTCATTAAATTTCAACTTCTATCGGTTAGTTTGTTGACGTTTCAGCCACCACTGCTGCCTTCATCAGATCGACTGCCCACCAGGTGTTGCTGTGGCAGACATTGGGCGACTTCACTTTTTGACTTAGACTTTCGCTGAGCCTAAACTTACCTACTTGGACTCAGCAAAAGTCTCAGGGATTCGCTGAGTCCAAAAGTACCAGCTTTAGCTTTTGCTCAGCGAAAAGGCTCAGTGAAAGTCTAAGTCAAAAAGTGAAGTCGCCCATGTGAGAAGTTGTTGCTATCTGTCTCAACCAGATTCTAGATTCCAATGCAGAACAGGGCAGCTAGTGCTGCCCATAAGCAGCATGTGGGCCCATCAGCCATCCTCAGAAAGTTCCTAGCAATTATACTGGGTACTGAAAGTCATGGCGGGAATAGCAAAGAGCACAACAACCCCCACCCACATGACTACGCTTTATACTGTGGGGCTCACAAAAAAATTTCACAGTACCCATAGGAAACCACCTGACAAGCGGCCCAACCCATCAGCAGACCAGCCACACGCACAGTGCAGCCACATCATGCCCCAGAGCTGAATGGGGCAAAGGAGAGCCCCTGCAGGGATTCCAAGCCAGAGAGGAATTCTGTAATCCCAAACTGCAGTGTGCTCGGTATCTACTGGAATCCCAATCTGACCCATCATCCTTGCAATAGCCTCTCCAATGCTCCACCCAACTCCAAGACATGACAGGAACAGCGAAGCCACTCAGTGCATATGTCCAGACCACAGATCCCAATGAACCCCATCAAGGCATGATCTCAAATCAGCACATTTAGCTGGCTGAGAGATCAGCCCTTCTTGAACAAAGACTACTTCATGGTACTACCTCAGATCAGCATCTTAAACTGTCTGAGGGGTCAACCTTTTTATGCTAATTCATAGAAGTAGCTACTGGGTACTGTTGAGCCTCGATGCCTTATTCTGTATTATTCGAAACAACCCTTCAGAGTCACCTCACAAAGGGCTTTCTCTATCAGCCAGCCAGAGGATGCACCCTTATACTCTGTGGTACCACCAGCATGGGGTCTGTTTCTACCGTGTCATAGACTGGGATCATGCCAAGGTGGTCAAACGGTAAAAGCAACAGGATGTGCCAGTGGATCAGGGAAGCGATTCACATCAGGAAAAAACTACACAAGTCGATTAACCGAGACGAGGGGTACAATCAATTTCCTCATACCTATGGCTACATACAGTGCGTTACAGCAACATTTGGAGGATGGCAGCAATGGCTGCTAAAAGGTCAACAAACTGATTAATAAAGGCAGGGTGGCCACACTGCCGGGAGAGGTCCTTGAAAATTTTTTTCTATTGAAAGACCTTGAAAAGACTACAGATCCTTGACAGTTTTGGAATTTGATGTAACAGGTCCTTGAAGTCCTTGAAATTCAAACTATCACAGACTGAAAATTATCCATTTCCCCCCCCCCCCCAA
>Ga0209671_1001310_pt1 | contig 20441 bp, 7 predicted proteins | sample WorMetHERISLAND2_2_FD_187401 | JGI IMG/M metagenome (GOLD analysis project Ga0209671, IMG submission 187401) | Marine gutless worms symbiont microbial communities from Max Planck institute for Marine Microbiology, Germany - Olavius geniculatus... | ecosystem: Host-associated > Annelida >... | reverse complement strand
GTCTATTTTCCACACACCACGTATTGGCCACTTTTCATGTTTTTACATGTTTAGCCGGTTGCCCTAGATTCATAATCTTTGTCAGTTTTTAATGTTAGCATCTTTCTAGGACAATAGAATTTTTTATTGTGTTTTTGATGTAGTTCATACAAGCCTCTTTTTGGTGTCCAGTCTGATTAATTTCATTTTTCATCATTGTCATGCAGTGTTTAGCCCAGTCAGCATTGATAGGACAGTTAACTTTGACTTTTTAACAGTAATTATTGTGTCTGCTGCAGCAGGCCTAAATGCAGATTTTCTGAACTGTTCTTCTTACAGAAACTTGGAATATATGGCACTTGCAAGAAAACGTAAAGGATGGGTATTCCAGTATCCAAAGAGGAACTACTACCATCGGTGAACACAAGCATGATATGTTTTTATTTGAATACTGCTCATTGAATTATGGCTTTTCACTCCTTTGCCATTAGGATGATTCACCCCCTGGCTTGCCCCATGTGTTGGGCAGATCACCCTTGTTGACTCTTCTGGTGTGTAGAGAAGACTGTATGTTTTTTCTAAGTTGTTGAAATGATTCACAGGAAATACAAGAACCATGTCAGTTCCAGAGCAGTCAGTCATCCAAGATTTTGTAGTAACATTCACACAAGTACATGATCTTTGTCTGTATATTTGTTGTGCAGTTTACCTTACAGATCACATTGGAAGCCGGATCACAAAGATTGTTTTTTGCAATGGGGGCTAATCATCTAACATGCAGGGGCAAACAAGCCAGTGTGCCAGTCATCTAGGGGGTGAATCAGCCAGGAGGTGAAATGGCATAGGGGCGAAAAAGCCAGATACTGAATCGTCAGAAAGTCTTTTTGCACCTGTGATTCGATGTGTCTGTAATTACTATGTTTACTGGTTAGTGGCGTGGTGTAGCAGTAACACGTTGACATCAATGAGTTGAATCAACAAAGTCACTCTGTGACAGGCCCGGTTAGTACTTGGGTGGGTTCCTGTGTGCTGGCAGGTATACCATTTTGGTACAGAGCTGGCCAGCTAGGCGGACTCGGCCTTTTGTCATCTACAGCAGTGTTTTTCAACCTTTTTCCTGCTGCGGAACCCTACGAAAGGATGGCGATCACTCACGGAACCCCATGCAATGATTCGTGAGTCGAGTGGCATAGGCGAAGTGGAAGTTTTAGGGTGTCTGGGCTCAGGGGCTGATGTCACCAACAGAGTCAATAGACAGAAAACCTGTGGGGATAAAGGGGCAAAGCTCCCATAAGCTGATTATAAAGCAGCAAGCAAAAGATTGTTTAATTTCACCGTATTAGACAATATTTAGCAATTTTATTTCAACCGTAGACAACGTTATTGTATTTAAACATAAGCACCAACAGCCGTTTAGCCCCCTTCCACAAACTGAAAAAAATCATCATCGGATTTTTTACATTTTACGTACATGGATGTACGACGTACAAACCGAACAAATTTTGAAAAATCGAATATTGCTTTACATCCCTAGTTGTGGCTATTACTATTGCTATTACTCACCACATACAATACCTGAGCTTTGTCTTTTGTAGCACTGTGTAGAAATGTGTAACCTGGCTGCTGGGTTTTAGGTTGATATTTGAGAGTCGACTAAGACAGACGATGGCGTATGTTGAACACTGCAGTGGTAAGAGAGTCGTATCAGCTTCAACGCAGGAATATGCCATCAGACGTCACCTCTACAGGTTCACTGATTTTGCTTCTTTACAGTAAAGCTATTTATCATCTATCACTGATGTCACTAAATATGTCACCAGTCTTCAACGCTTGTCGTTTTGACAACAGACAGGATATCCAGCCATTAAATTTTAATGTGCACTTAAAAGAAGCTTGATTTGCTCACAGCAACACACAGAAAATAAACGAACAAAAGGAATTAATCTTTTTGCCATTTTCTTAGTATTTGCTCAGAATTTTGAAGTGGGAATATGTTTTGCTGATTGCAGTAGTGTATTACTCGTTGCAGTGTAGTTTTTGTATGTGCAAAATTGCATGCTGTCTGCAGGTGTTGAGTGCATAAAATTTTGCGCTAAAATTCCAAGTTGTTGCTTAATAAATGGCAAACAATTTTAAATTTTTGAACAAGAAGAGAATTTTGTAACATTTTTCCGACAACCCAAAATTTGGGGGAGGGATGGCAAGGTCACTTGATGGTTTAGCAACAGTAGTGCATTGTCTTTTATTGCCTTGTTAACCAGTTTGGTCATTTACTAGCTCAGCATTGTCACTGCGGAGTCAGCGATAATTACCTTGAGAACAGTAATGAATACACAAATCAATTTTACGTGACTCAAGAATAGGTAACACATGTGCAAAATTTTGCTCGAAAAATTCCAACCATTTGCTCAGCAAATGGCAGTGAACATTGGGGGATTACTTGTTTGCTGCACACTGGATGTAATGCCAGAATATCTGGGCGTCTGTCTGTGTAGTGCTGTCGACGTGTCTGCAGCTGAAAACATCGGTCGCGTTCTAGCACAACGGTGTCTTCAGTCTGGCATCACGTCCATGCTGCTACAGTCACTTGACAACTCGGACAAATCTGAGAGGGTAATAAGACACCATTTGTTGCACTTTTTGACGCATGTATTTACAGAGTCCGACATTTGACTTGCCCATATAATATTGGTCAACTGTTAACTGGCACGCACTGGAGCTATAGCCATTGTCTTTTCTGCTCAGGTACATTTTCTGTCTGTCTGTTTGTCCGTAATCGGATCCTCTGCAGTGTGCCGTTTACATTTAAAAGTGCCTCATTGGACGGATGGACGGAACGCGTGCTTGCAGTTTTTTTGTCGTGGGCGCACTGCTGCTGCTAGTGCGTTGCAACTGTGCCATTTACATTTAAAAGTGCCTCATTGGACGGATGGATGGAACGCGTGCTTGCAGTTTTTTTGTCGTGGGCGCACTGCTGCTGCTAGTGCGTTGCAACTTAGCCAAGCATCACACAGCTCACACGACGACGATGTTTATCGACGACCCAATATTTATTTATTGACTTTAGCGGTCAACTAGCGGAGCGTGGAGCGAAAAACAGGACGTGCGAAAGCAAGCGAGATTTTTGCTGTGTGCGAGCGACAATACATACAAGCGAGTCGAAGCATGCACAGTTCAGACCGGCACGTTTTTTTGACTGCTGAGCGCACTGGCGCTATTTATTGTCTGTCGTAGTACTCAAATCAGTCATCTACAAAGCATGCGCACACCGTCCATCACTCAAGCCCCACTGCTTCGATTTATCATGCAACATATGCAGTACAACAAAGTCCATAAAACAAAGTAGTGGAGTTTGGTTTTACTCTTTAATTAATTTCAGTCATGTCTGACAGGCATACTAACTTAACGTTTAGCCTAATGGCGACGAAGTTTATCAGCCTCTGTCGATATTTATGTTTCTAGTTATACTATCCGCGAAATGACCTATGCTGTGTCAGGTGGGATGTTAAACCCTACTCACTCACTATTTTGTTTATCTACTAGTACAGTGTGGATTGTTTCATGTATTTTTAGCATTGTTAGTTTGGACTGTCAGTGATTATGACGATAATAGGTCAAGTGATGTGCTATGTTGCTGGTGTGTAGTTCCGTGTGTTCTGTGATGCGATGACGTCGGCCGGCATTGAAATGACAGAGCCTGAGGAATATGAGCCAGTCTACGAGCCCGGCATAGACTACGGCAACGCGGAGGCCATCGCAGACCTGGAACGACGACAGTTCCTTGTGCACGACCTCGGAGACAAAAACGCAACGATCAAAGCACTGAACAAAGCGCATAAACATAAGCGTGGCCGGCGTCGACCAATGCGTGTGCCCGAACCGCTTGTCCAGCCGATCTGGCCCTGAGCGAATAATTAACTATTGTATTACTTCTTATCATTTGATTGACTAGGTGGGATTGACTGCATTCGGAACTGTAGGCTGTTGAATGTGGAAGACTGAAATGGTTCCAATTTCTCAGTTTGTTACATGGGAAGTTTTCATAAATGAAAATTTGTCGTCAGTCAGAAGAAAAGTGTTGTCTGCTATCTCGAGTTTCTACATTGATAATAGTAAAAATAATAACACCGACAATTTCTAATGTGCCGTAACACAGAAAACTATTACAAGGGCGCGAATGATTGTGCTTATTTTTGAGATGGGAGGGGGTGGGGCAAAATTACATTTGCTTTGAGACAAAGTTTGGGACACAGTTTGTTTGTTTACTTGTCTTTTTGCAAAGTGGTCACACACTGATGACATCTTGGCCCTAGTGTTTATAGCATAACACAATGCAATGAGCAAATATTACCGTGAAGTGAAAAACTGGTGATGAGATAGCTATGTTTTGCATTTCTACAGTATTGCTCTGTTCCCCAAAGTGAACTGTCTGGACACGTTGGCACAACGTTTTTCTTCCATTTCAAAATTTGAATGTTTTTTGTCGCCCAAACAACCAGTGTCATGGCAGTGAAGGGTAAAAATGGAGAAATAAGAGAATATGTGTAAAGTACATTAATTGCAAGATTTTTCTGAGTTAATTCTGCACGTTGGTACAGAGTGATGCAAAAGTGAGCTGCCAAGATTGGTCATACGATAGGATACGATATTAAATTTGAACTTAAAAGCTGTCAGACAGGCTGCCATTTTAATCTAGCACATAAACTGAAAGGAACTGAAATGTTTGAAATAAAAAAATGGAATGAGAAAAACTGAAATAGAAGTACAGACTACACAAAGCCATGCAATTAAGTACCCAATACACATAGCCTGTGATACGTAAGTAAGTAAGTAAAATGTAAATTAATTTTTTATAGCGCATATTGTTAAATTAAAATAGGCTAATGGAGTTGCTAACGATCTCTTTTATTGTACACCTACGGACTACAGTTGAACATGCGAGATTTGCAAGGTAATGCGGCAACAGATTTAAGGTGAACTGGCAGATGAGATTTTATTTCAGTTTGTTTACAGTTTATCTTGGAATGCTAAATTAGAAAGGCGAACTTTGCATCACAAAAAACTCATTAGGCTATGTATCGACTAGGGGACGTGTATAGTTGAAGCGATATGTGTATTTAGGCAACTTGGCAAGAATAGGTTTACTAATACGTGACATTTACGACATGGTAATCAGCCACTTATCCGGGTGGCGTAAGTGTGGTTCTGATTCTGATTAGCGTGATATTAAACACATTAACGTGAGCTGTACGTGCACTGACTCTGGCTTGTGTATTATCGTGAGTGCAGTAGGCCTATTAGCTGCATAATTTGCCCTCCTCGTAAGCTTAATATTATGTGTAATCTCAGACTATCCATGGGCCCGTAGCTAGTGTTAGATTCAGGTAGATATCGGGAGCGCTGTACTGGGCCTTCTATCCCTATAGGCCTCTCTACCTGGTGGGTGCAGCTTGCACCAGTTGAAAATATGGTCGGGGGAGCTTTATTAATGAAGGGTTTATGCAAAACTGCTGTCACCAGAAGCGCTGTTTCAGCTCAGAATGCATCACAAACCCTTTGGCGGCCGGGTTCTGCCCGGACCCGTGGGGGAGCTTACAGCGCCCCCACAGACTCCCTAGCTGGAGTAAACGTGTCACGTGTGAGGCCCCTGAAGGGGAGGGGTCGAAGGGAACGCAAAATAATGGGGCGGCAAAAAGTGGAAAGTAGGGAGGTGAGACACGATTTCGAGTCTACTTCTACGTTCGGGATATAGATGCCCCTGGCGCTGTTAAGCTCCCGCAGCGGTTTTTTTCCCGGCATTTCAAGCAAGCGTAGCTACAAGTACTTACGATGGCGCAAATATGGTGAATTTTTTATGTGACAAGTTTTTTGACAACCGAAACAGGTCTTCCTAATCCCGGCAACAGTTACGCGTGAGGGGGTCGATCGAACCCATCTAACAGTAAGTCTAACCACTTTTAGCTAGGCTATATAGAGGCATGCTGTGAATTGTATTGTAGGCCTGGGCGTAGGTTCTCGATGCGTTCTCGATAGACATTTTAATTTCGACTAATAAAGCTGATAGCATTATGGTTAAAAGACGAAGACCATTTTGTCTTGTGTGTGTGACGCAGTGTTAGTACTAACAGAAAAGTGTAACATCCGTAACATAACGTTTGAATGCCCTGAGCAGTTGAGCAACACGTCAGTCGCTGCAACATCGTGACGTCGCCGACTACGTCACTTCCACCACCTGTTGATGGCGCTGTCACTAAGGCAACATTACGCACATCATCATCATCAGCAGCCGCAGCAGTAAGAGAGGCTAACTTTATCACTTTAACTTCGAACAAACTGCTGGCAACAGGACCTGCCTCTGAAACCGTGTTTACCTTCTATCCATCAGATCTACCTAAATCGTCATCAGCGGTGGCGTCTACATTCGCTGCACCGTCTTCTCAGCATCGGCTGCAGCAGCAGCAGAAACGTACTATGTCATCGGCGCAGCTTTTAGACGTACAAGACCAAGAACTGGTATGCACCAGCTTTCTGACCCAGTCGTTTTTGAGAGGAAAATGCAATTAAGCCTAAAGACAAACTCATACAGCGTCGTGAAGAAACTAAATGTAGTCCATGATAGACCTAAGTGATATAGCGTAAGATAAGAGAGTGCTAATCAAATTTTAACACGCCGGACAATGATTTAAATTATAGGGTGTTTACACGATCCAGCAAAGGTCCAGCAAATGTATTCAAAACACACGTGCTAATGCTGGACGTTTGCTAGATCGTGTAAACACCCTATTACCGGACTTATTTCACGGTCGCTGAAGCTGTGTCTACATCCAGTGGCGTAGCCAGAGGGGGGACAGGGGGCACAGCCCCCCATCCTCCAGACAAAACATAAGCATACTTTTAAACTGCACAAAATTGGCCCATTTGAACAGTTTAAAATAATTACAATCATTGCCACCGGATCTCATTTTTAAAGCTAAAATGCACCAAATTCGATTTCGGTTGGGGCTCCGCCCCAGACCCCGTTGGGGGAGCTCACAGCACTCCCCAGACTTCTAGCTAGATTTTAAGTGGTCTTACTTCTAATGGAGGGAAGGGGAGGAAAAGACAGGAAAGGGGAGGAAAGGATAAAAGGGGAAGGGAAAGGGAGGAGAGGGGAGGGACACATTAGGGAAGGAAAGGAGAGAGCACGGGAGACGACCCCCCAATTGAAATTTCTGGCTTTGCCACTGTCTCCATCAAACCTTCGACTGGAAATTATTATCATGCTATCGTGCAGGTGACTGAGGTGATCAATCTCAGATCATGTTCGGAGACGCACGAAATTTCTCAGTCGCTTTGCAGTTCGCACGCTTTATCGAATTCTATATCAACTCAGAAATCCGGCACATGCTCGATATCATTTTTGGACTAAAATTGTGTCTATTGCCATGGGATGTACAAAAACGGGCCGGGAACACATTTTCTCGCTTGCTGTCTTCGGCCTAAGATTTTTTTGGAGTGGCTTTAACAAAGTGGCAAGTGCGCCGTCACGTAAATAGTCTTAATGTCTTTCTTTGTGCAAAAATTTGCTATTAAGCTTTATAAAAAAATTACTTGTCTTTCGTGCTGTAGGCGTCTACTGTTAAAGTTTCAGTTCTGTGGATATGTGCAAAGAAGTTAGAAACTTGGTAAGTTAGGCCCTTATAGTGGCAATTTTTCAAGCCAAAATGAAATCTTTGAATACGTATCAAGTGCGGAGTATATAACGAGTTTAAGATGTAGGCGGAAAAGTAAATATGTAATGATATTGGCACTATATATTCAGGAAACAGTTGGAGTCGAGTATCCTCTTAACTACGATGAGCAGCTCAAGAAGCACGGCTGGAGGATGGAAGTACCCGGAGATCCGTTCGATCTGAAGTGAGTCAACATTATGACACAGTATTTCGTTAATTACTCATATTATTCATATCTCAGTTTCCAGCATTTCCCGCGATATACAGTAGGCCTATGCGCGCATTTGTCTCAATAAGAGAAGTTACTTTACGTCAGGTTCGCTTAGCATACAAAAATCGACTATTGCATAGCCTACCATTGCTCTGATGGTTTATGTACTTAGGCCTATATATCTTCTCTGGCAGCCTGTTTAATTCAGTCGCCGTTGTGATAATTACCGGCATATACAATTTTATCCATTTCTTCGACAAAACATTTTTTTATTCATTCAGCTACCCAGGTCAAACATTATTCGCAACAAAATGCAGAGTGTGAAAAGAAAAACAACAATATTGTACTTTGTTGAAATTTACTGTTGTATTACGTAGGCGGCCGTGTATAGCGAGGCGTCGTCCGCTAAGCATTGTCTGTCATGTAACTCCGTCTACGCCGTTTAGCTGTCAAACACTGACTGTTCATCGTGTCCGGTCAACATATTCAGCTGGCACGGAGACGTTCTTTCAGCATACGATTCCTCACCGTCCACTCGCGTTCACGATTTATCCCGACTGGTCGTCCGAGCTCGGACGCCATCATCTTGAGTCGCAGAAACGCAGCTGCCACCGCACAGATGCTGCGTCAACTCCGGCTTCGTCTACTGACTATAGACCCAAACTCCACTTGTTTTGATATTGGTTTGCGACGCGTCAGCTTAACATTAGCAAGGCCTTAGTTTCAGACGGCGTGTCGTTGTGCCATGGCCGGGGTGTGCGTGCGTAGGCTACGTCCGGCATCTTTACATGGATATATCTTAGCAACGGAGCACCGGATCCACTTCGGGTTTGGTTCTAGGGTAGGATACTCGGGGTAGGCGGATCCAACGGTCACGTGATCGATGACGTCACGTAATCCCGTAAGGTCAAACTCGTGACCCCAATATTTTTGGCCGTTTTTTCTCGATAACCGTGCAAGATATAGACGCACGGTCATTATTGATCACGAATAGGAGACCACAATATGCTGAGTTCATTGGCTTTCAAATCAAAGTCTTACCAAAACTTGACTTACCCAATTGTCACTTGCCTTGTATTGCTATAAGCGACCCTTGTTGTCAAACAGCGTGTGTTTGGGTGTCTGCGTCTCTGCGTCCGCTGTCTGTTTTCCAGTCTGTCCGCAAAACTGGGATTGCTTACAGTCGCAAGCCACGTTGCCTACCGGCTTGTGTTGTAGATTTGTAGGCCTACATCATGCTGTACAAAATGTCGAAAGTCTACAACAAATCCACAGTTTTTATAACACGTAAAAAATTGAAGGCTTGCAACACGTCCACAAGATCTTGACGTGTCTACTTGTTTTTTTGGCGAGTTAGGACAGACGGAGAGACGGACAAGCAGGACGCGTAATGAGGGCTTTAGGGAGGCAGCATAATAAGACTACGCCCTATTCTATCGTTGACGATCGCAGTCGTAGACCACACACGCGAAGTACAAAGGCATAGCCTCTAGAGTACGACTGAAAGACTTGACAACATGAACGAACGGCTGGAGTGGCTTCGCTAAACGGATTAGATTTTCCCGGACGTGCACGCGGAGTCGTCGCTTGCGGTGTGCGCGAATGACGTGGTTTATTCCTCAGAGTGCGGAGATGATCGATGACTGTCTCGGCGTAACAGCAGAAAGCTGTAGCGATGCCTAACAACATCAACGCGACAATATCTTGGTGGAAGGTCGCGACTTCAGAGACTGTGGTGCGTGGCACATTTATCTTCAAATTCGCGTTCAAGTCCAGGTCAATTAAAATTACAACAACCTGTCACATTGAGGTCAAGTTTCGCTGAGACTTTAGTCTAAAACTAAGGTCTCAGCGAAACTTGACTACGTGTAACCTATACGGGCAAGAAAATGCAAAACCAGGTAGGCCTAAGCTACTACGTACGTCCGTCTTTGCCAGTGCGACGGCATAAGCTGCGATATAAATTATACCGCTTGTTACACTTATATAAGCTTATGCCCAGTTCACATACGACGCCGACGCGATTCAACTCAACAGTTGAGTTGAGTCGCATCGGCGTCGTAGGTGAGAATCGGCCATTACACGTGGAACGATGCTACGGAGCGTACAGTCACTGACAGATAGCCACGTGGTTTAGAGGACATTTATTGTCGTTACGTCCGCCGCACATTTCATTATTTTACGCACTGGCAAGCCGACTGTTGCCCTCGACGGAATCTTTATAGACTATGTAATTTTCTATACATTGACCGATCAGTTCAACGTTAGGTCAACGACTATCATTTTGTTAGGCGGCACGCATTAGGCATACAGTCTGGCGAGTTTCTTGCTCAACTGCAAAAGTCGTAAAACATCGAATTTTACGGAGATATTGCGTGTGTCGGCAGCAGCATTTTCAGTTACAAAAACCAATATCGAGATCATCAGACGTCACTTTCATAAAGCATAGTTTCAAACTTTGTAAACATGACGCTCCGTACTACTTACGAATACAATAAGTCTAAACGTGCAGGCCTATATATTTTTGTCGTACTAAATAGTTGGCAATTCTTAACAAACGCTCTATTTATTGGTTTATCATTATTCGATATTTAATTACAAAATACGAACATACTGTCTTAAATAATAATGTTGAAAACGTGTTCGTATATCGCGAGCAAACATTGAATACCTCTGAAACCAGAAATAAAACATTCTTATCCACCAGGATAGATGTTAAACGAAAGAGTGACAAGGCAAGATGAGTTCACTTAATATTGCTTATCAAACAATGTGCAATTTAATGTTCAACATCTTATGAAGGCAAACGGCTTGATAAACTGTTTGGTGATAAAAAAAGATGAGATGTAAATAAAACGTCAATGCAATTCCCGCCCTGCAGCGTTACAAATAAGGTAAGTGTATTATAGTGTCTACAGTCTGGATATGGGCCTAACCTAAGGCCGAAATTGCAGCATAGCCAAGGCTTAATCAGCCGAGCCAAGAACAGTAACCTAGGTCCAAAATTCGGTTTATTAACGCAATATTCTAGCGGACTACACTGCACGCGCTGTTTCTCAATTACTGACCATCTATTAGTCTGTGCTAACTGCTGGCAAAATGTTTACAAGGAAGTAAGCAAGCGAGTAAAACGCGAGAATGTGTTTTATGTGAAAGTAAAACTTGAAACTTGAAGGTACATGCGAAAATGGTTTTTAACATCAGGGCAATCAAAAGTCGTCGTCGTCGTTTGGAGCCTTCCTTCATAAGAAGAGTTGGAAGCGCGTAGTATTCCTCTCCAACAATCACGATCTTCCGCTGCTGCAGCCACTTCATTGATTAAAAGTAGGCCTACGTACTATAAATCACATGAAAACAATTGAAATTTTGGAAGCTGTGCACCACAGCGAGCAGAAAAACAGCTAAACTCGTCAGTCGTTTACTCCGCACTTCTCAAATCACTGTTATGTTTCGATGATAAAAACCTATAAAAATTATTAAAGAACAAACTACAATTAGTGAATTTTTAGAAACTTTCAGTCGCAACTGCACGATAGCACCAAGCTTCTAGCTCTACTGTCACCGTGGTAATTTACGTTAACGCGTGAGAGGAAATTAATATGCTGAACAGCTCATCCACCCATTTCCTAAACTGCTTGGAAACGGACAAGACTACGGCTCATATTCTGCTGATGAGCAGCTGGCCGTGCTATTTCCATGTCATTTGATCACTCCTCGGTCGAAAGCGGTCGACTGGTGTTGTCATAGCGACCGCTGCTGCAACCCGTTGCTGCGCACTTGACGAGACGGGTCTGTTTTTTTGTCTGCATTAATATTCACGAGCTCGAGATAAATAAAGCCCGATGCGCCGATTGTTGGCTTTGCAGTGACTGAGTGACCGTCGGTCGGTTATGACGGCACGGTTCATTTATGTACCGTACTACTAAGGCAAGCGGCGTTCATCTCCTCTATAGGCTACTGTGCAAGATGTGATGAGGCTACGACGACGAAAGCATTTTGGCTCTGCAAACTATTTGTGCATTATTTAACAGGTCACTCAGGGACTCCCACTGGACCATTCCTCGCAGCACACAGCATATAGCGTGACCTGACTCATATTTCACAGGTCCGCGCTGCAATAATAACGTAATAATAACCTTGGGGAAAGTTGTGTAGCGTCCATGCACTGTGACCGCAGTGTGCACATTTATATAGGCCTAAGTTGCGTGGCGTGACAACATGAAACGTCGACGACTGCTATTATAACCGCTGTGTAGCAGTTTTCTCCGGGATTTAGGCTACTCGTTGCCCGTAAACGTGTTGCATTACTTATACCCTGTTTACATGAGGAAGCATAGGCCTACATGAAGCACACATGAAGCACATTTAGAGCAACCTTAGAGCAACCTTAGAGCAAACTTGAAGCAAACTTAGAGCACACGTCGTGCACGTGCATATTGAATACGTGTACTTCGTGTGTGCTTCATGTAGGCCCTAAATGTTTCCTCGTGTAAAAGGCGTATTAGGAATAGGACAACTCAAAACGTCATCGACGGATGTCAGGTGAGTCTCAGTCTAATATGATTCATATTTCGCAATCGGTAAGTAGGCTACCTGCAGCTGTTCCCATACCGTTAGGTGTCCGATGAGATAGCGGGATCAGTTGCAGCAGTTTCATAGCGACTTAAATCGATCACCTGGACACGAAACGTGATGTGCAGCAGCTGCGTCTGTCACTCACTAATTCCAACGCAGAATTTGTAACCTGATATGTCGCGAAGTAGACCGTCCACGTAAGTTATATCTCATTTCTTTGCCGTCTGCTTGTCCATAGCATCGCGATACGTAGGCCACGCGCGCAACGCATTCTCGCAGAAACAGAATACGATTTTAAAGTTCAACTACACATTGAGCAAAAAATGTTAGACCGTGGTTGCATCTTAAATAAAACATGCACAAAACATTATTTCGCATGTAAACGACAGTGAGAACTGAACCGCAACCTGAAAGTTACGAGTCGAAACTAGCCACTATAACACTTGCACACAGGCAGGTATAGGTGTGAACACTTGCCCAAGGCTGTTACTTAGTAAGTGCACTGGCAGGGCATTGAACCGTGGACCTTTCGGTCTCGTATCCAACGCCTTAACCGCTGAGCCACCAAGGTTTGTTGCGGATATGACGTCATTGTAATTTATGACATTATAGACCGTTAAATGTTTGCAGCATCAGTGCAAACCACATTTAATGATGCATAGCGGACAACACAAAGATAAAATTTCAGATATCAAAACTGGTGATAGTTATCGGGGGTTTGGTCGTTACTGTGAGCAGGGTGATCTTATTGCATGAAGCCAGAGTCGCCAACAGTTTGTTGGGGCAATCACAGATTTGTGGTTTGGACCTCAGTAATAGATTTATGGCAGGGCACGTGGGGGCTCACTTTCGGGCCCCTGTACATTGAGGTCCTTCGCGTAACAAATTCAGAATGTTGCTAATTTTCTCGTCAACACAATACACTGTAGATGCCATAAACTATTAACTTTTCGACAGAATTATACTGGTAACGTTAAATTTTGACGTGACGTCATTAATAGCTCAGGCGCTTTTATTTACGGCCAGCGCAGATTAAGGCTATCGTATATTCGAAGGTGCATTTTGAAATTCGTAAACGCATTTGTTATGGCTTTCAGAAAATCAGATGCTTCAGGGCACCACATTGCCAAATTCGGCTGCAGACTGGAGAATAATATTGTCGTGCAACAACAAGCCTAATTCTACGCTGTTTGCGTTAGCACTCCAAATCGTTTCTGTTTAACTTGCAGTGAAGTCATAAATTATAATGACCTCACATGCGCAACAAACTCATACGTGTTCGCAGAAAATATACTTTTTACTGGTATATAGATTGTAACAAAATTTTAAGTTTAATACATTGATTCTCAATACTTATTGACCAACCCTCATACAATTAAAGAGGCCTATCATATCGTGTTTGCAAGAACAGCAAAACAGCGATGACTAATACCAGCGACAACGACTGATGAATGATGAACTTAGCTTTTCCTGTCGTGTTATGTGCTGAATTTTTGTATAAACACCCAAAAGTAGATTTTTGCACAAGTCTTCTACGGCAGTGTGTCATTTTGTGTGAAAAGGACGCACAACGGAGACGAGACGGTGTGTTTGCCGTCGGTGTTTTTATTTCACATTGTATGTATTTTTTGCACCTAAACATGAATAAATAAAGGAGTTAACGGTTCGTATTTGAACTGGCCATTTAAGTGTTTTCTATGACCACACTAGGCCTAGGCTCCTAGCCTAAACGATATCATTGCCTGTGGTGTCACAAAAGTAGTTTTACAACTTCGAAACAAAATACCGCTACGCAAACAAGCAATAATAATTGCTTCTCGGCGTGAATGTGAAACAGCGCTGCAAGGGCGGTCCGATAGTAACGTTGGCAGCCACTCTGTTGTTTAAGTGTTCTGCTGCGGTTGCTGATGCTGCTGAAGAGCTATTTATCATCGCAGCTGCAGTAGACTCCATCATCTTACGCCGTTTTCATTAGTGATGGGTAAAAGATGTCTTTTTCTTTCGATATTTAGCCAATCGTTGCACGCCGTATTGTGACTTGACAAACTGACGATGAGCGCAGTATGCACAAACGCGGTTTGTAATTTTGTCACAAAAATATCAATTCTAGAAAATAGCATGCAGTGTGTTACGTTCAATACATGTAAGTCTAACACAAACGACAAATCACAATATCGTTCTGTAGCTTTAAGTATGTTTATTCAACAAATAAATAACAAACTTAATAGGCACAAATTTAACAGTTTACAAATCGCGGATGTGCCGCTATTTTGACATCCGAACAAAAAATGTCTTTAGCGGTCGCTTTCGAACTGTTCAAAGTCAATGTCAGTTAGTCTCAAGCGAACTGGAAAACTCTTCTATGCCTAGTTTTTGGCCTGACTTTTATCTGTTATGGCCGTGCAATACCGCAAACTGTTGTAATTACTCTTTATCGCTTTCCGGTTGATATAATATCGATTGTCGAATGCTGATAACGACCCATCACTGCTAGCATTCAGGCGCCGCTGCGGCTTATAAACGTAGGCCTATAGCGCAGCGCGCTGCATGTATTGTCTACTGCAGCGTCGCTGCTTTTTTCGACGTCGCCGCAGAGTGAAGAATTACAATAGACGGTATCAGTTTTTTTCCCGTTGCGCCACCTTTCCTGGTGGCACGCCGTTCAGTTGACCTCTTGACCTCTGTCGTTTCTCGGCCATATCGAAGAATGCTCATCAGCTAACTCGGAGGTTTGTAGTTGAAGTCTTAGTTTGATCCTTTGCTCCTTTTGCTCCGTAGTTTGCCGTAGTCATTGTTAGGCCGCCCGTAAAAAAGGTCTTGTTTTTGCATTTTTACGCTCGAAAGCAGCTAGTGCTTTAGCGCGTCTTAGCCATCGCAATTCTGTCCGTCCGTATGTTCGTCTATCACACCGGTAGATCAGTCCAAAACGGTGCAAGCTAGAATGACCAATTCTTCACTTTCGGCTGCCTGGAAAACTCTAGTTTCAGGATCCGTAAAGTTTTTCTATAAATTTGAAGGAAGTGACCCCAAACGAGGGCGCTAAATGAAAAGAAGTGGGGAAAATTGCGATTTTTAGCCAATAAGTGGCTGTATCTCAATAACGGTACGAGATAAGGTCTAGATTAAGCTTACTATTGATCACTAATAAAAAGTCGTATATTGGCTCTCGATTGCCACCAAATTCAATGACCTTGGATGACACTGAACGCCAAAATAGAGTTTTTTTTATGGATTTTGTGGTGATTTCGGGCTGCGAGACACATTTCAAGAGCGAATTGCGCCGAAATCAATTGAGATACACATGGATATAAGCTGCGTATGAAATTTTCAGCATTTAGCGTAGATTTCAACGGTCCAATTGGACTTAAGCAGGCCTATCGATTTTTTAGGTTCAAGGAAACGTGCTCACGAGAGCATCAAAGAGAGGTACCCCCGTAAAAGTCGTTATTTTACCGTACGGTTGTTCGCCAGTCTACCATGAAAACGCTTGCAGATAGGCATGGGCATGCTGCCTATCACAACAAGCACTATAGTGACGAGTTTTTCAATCGTGTCAACATCGATGACTTTGAAAGACCCTGAACTTCCAAAATAAGTGGTTTTCTTGGTTTTTCGGCGATCTTCGGCTGCAGCGCACGCTTTGAGAATGAACTGCGACGAAATGACTGGAGATAGACTAACAGTTTGCGAACAGGAGCTGCTAGTCTATAGGCTCTCGCGCGTCTCGTGAGCATTAGCTCAACTTTCTTGTGTACTTTGTATTATTTCTATTTTTTTCATTATCAACTTCTTTTCCGAAACCGGAGAACGGACTAGGATCAAAATTGAGAGAAAAGAACGAACCTTATGTGGAAAGAATTGAGACAAAATTTCAGCGAGATCCGTTGAGGGGTTTTGGGCGAGGGACATTTTTGCCACATTCATAATCGACGGCTTGTCGAGGAAGCAGTCGTGGAAAAGACTCCCTCAATTTAAGCCTTGCCCCAAATTTCTAGTGTTAGATAATGCAATACAACGTTAGTGAAATAGTAATTACTAAGTTAAGCCCAAAATGCGAGAAACGATTGCTTAAGTATAACTTCTGTCGGATATCAACATATTTGCGATAAGTGACGTTGAAAGGCCCGTGACGTCTAAGACACAAAACATAAAAGATATGACATAGACTATAGGCCTAAAGTAATATGCCTTGCAAATTTTGTCTATTACTCTCTACGTTATTTAAATCTACTTGCTTTTCTGATTCAAGCAGTGGCGAGAGCATGCCACTGAGGTCGGCAAAATATAGGCCTACCTACCTGTGTAATAAATTAATAATGCAATAGTAAGCCTATGCCCGTTGTTCTTCGTCATTAACAATAGGCCTACAGTAATGACAATGATACGGTTTTTTCACTGGTGTCCTCCGCTGTGACTTCAAGAACACGTTACGCGGTACGTGGTTCAAAAGTTGCGTATCACTGGACCAAATGGTCTAAAAGTTTTTTTTATTGACACATAGCTTGTATGCTAGTCTCGTTGTCAAAGCTAACACAATAGCAACTGCGGCGGTCCAGCTGCAGCTCGATCGATCGATGTTCGTTTATACTCGCGTGTATAGCATCCATCGATTTATTTCTTGCGCCTGGCTCCGCGTCTTCTGACGGGTTTATGTTGAGTTATCTGGAAATCGTCCCAAGGCATCACGACCTCGACAAACGACATTTTCTTCGTCGCTTTCGGCGGCCGTCCCCGAATGGCTGGCTAGCTGTCCGCTGCGACTTTGTGCTACTCAATTAGTGATGGAAACAAAACTCGAGATTCTCGGCTCGTTTCGATTCGGTTTAGACTTTCGTTAGATCGCTGTTTTCTTCAGCTTGCCGCTGTCGTCAGCGTTGCAGATTAATGTTCGCTTGAGTTTCTAGTGTTAGTACGAGTATTAAAAGATAAAAAATGTCAAAATACGTAAAGCAGAGTTCGTTGATTTTTTAGCAAAGAGGAGTGTCAAATAACGTTGTACTTACTTAGTTACTTAGTTACTTTTCTACTTACTGAAATAACATTGTATGCAGCGTGCATGTTGGGAGATTGCGTTGAGTTTGTGTGGTTTATGTCGTTTTCTTTCGGAAATGGGCTGCACTTTTCGGACACCGTGTTTTTATTTTTTAGCACGGCCGACGAGCTGAAATTGTTACATAATATTCTCTTCCGTTCGGAGTCATCAATTCAACGTTTGGGTTTGAAACCTATCACTAGTAACTACACGTGCACGCACGGTCGCTGCATGACGTCATAAAGCGGATATGGATGGTACTGTGACTAATGTAATATAGGCAAAGCAGTGTTTTAAAAATGTGAGACTTTAAGACGGTTATACTTGTTCGCGGAAGGGAATGATACGGTAGGATTCAACAGCTAAGAAATACGAGGCGAAACACAAATAATCACGTCGATTAAGAGCTGCCTTTTACAAATACAGTATAGACGATTATGGTCTAGTTTCATTTTTCTGGCCAACGTATGTTTAGTTGTCAATCGTCGCAAACGTTAAATAACAGTAAATTAAAGCTACTCGTGCCCTTGGAAACGTTTACTTCAAAGTTGGTTTTGCTACGCTTTCTTTTATTCTCTAGCTAATAAAATTATTTTCTACGTGACAGACGTACGGACAAATAGACGGACGGGCAAGACGCGTAATACGACCCATTGGACGGCGGTATAACAACCGCTGAAATAGCGCGTTTGCCACGACACTGTGGAAATAACGGCATGTAGCTGGTCAAAAACCGAGCAGTTTAGCCCAGAGCAAGGACGGACCCACCGACCATAACGTTCAGTATTCGCCATCAAGTAGATTACGCGTCGGAAATGCTTTCATTTTGCAACCATCTATTCTGCGAGTCTCCCCATGCTAGGCCTACCCGGTGCGGGGTGCTGTCCCTTCTATGGCCCGCCCGGAACCAGTATTAGATCTATCGTCGCTATGTCGGAAATACAATTCCGGCAGGAGATCGAAGTGACCGCCCGCCACGCCGTGTGATGGCGCTGCCTGCAGTTTGCGTGTGTGGCATTTGGCGTTCGGTCACATGCTTTACGACGCAGTGAGACGAGTCGACGCCGTTAGAGCTTTGCATCACTTAATTACACTATTAAACTATTTCGTTACGTAGAATTTCGCCTCGTCCAGCCTTCTGCCCTCAGCGAAGAGTTTTGATGAAGCGTACCAGAATTGAAACGAACTGGAACGACATATGCTATCGAAATAAATTATAGTTCAAACGGCGGATATTACTTATGGACCATAGCGATTTACGTCAACGACAAAGGAAATGGCATTCGTTCCTACGTGCATTTTGTTTTCGAGGCAGTTTATAGCATTGTTGTTATCTGTCTAGTCGGACTAAGTAACTGGCTAATGCCATATTACAACACGATCGAGAATGATGTCATCATTTTGAACTACGAAATCAGATGAATTCATGGATATGTAATATTTTGGTTATTGGCGTGGCGTAACGGTAACGCGTTTAATCCAATAACGAAGTTACTCTACGCCGGGCCGGGTTAGTACTGGGATGGGTGACTGCCCGCGGGCAGGTATACCATCTCGGTATGTAGGCTAACCAGCCGCTTAGGTCAACTCAGCCTTTTATCTCTCCGGGGTAGGTAAGTCGAGTACCAGCATATCTGGCTAAGGTTAAGGCGGGGCGCGTTCACCTGTGTCGGGTGGCAGGTAACACTGTGTGATCCCATACGGCAGGTGACGCTCCGTAGCTCTGAGATGGGCTTTCCATTAAGAGTTATATCACCATTTTTAACCTTTTAACCTTCACTTCTCGTGGAAACCTGACGTATTTTTGTTTGTTCTGAGCAAAAATTATTAAAAGTATGCTTAAATACAATAATATTCGTCCATTTTGTGTTGTTTCTCTGCACTTCTGCAAATAAAAAATAAAGGTAAAGGTAGGCCTAAAGTCCAGCACTTGCTATAGCGCTTCTTTCATGAGACGGATTCAAGACCAGAAGCGCTTTACAATATTGGAAGTGGCAGCTAATCGGCATGAGCTAATGATACCGCAGCGCACTATGCGGCCATCCATTGCCCGCTTTAGCGAACGATTGGATTTGGACCCGCGGTTTGCAGCTAGCAGACATACCACCGCCTCAATCAACCACATTAGACTTTCACCTCGTAGCCCGTAATGGCCACCATTAACATAATAGACAACGATATAACAGAATAATGACAGACTATAGATAGACAGAAAAGGTGCAAACAAAAACCATTTAAAGTGCTGCATCTATTTCAACGACTGCAATAACAACTTCTTCAACCTAAGTCTAGAAGAATGACATGATCCTATGGCTTTAATATAATCAGGTAAATTATTCCAGAGTTTACATCCCTTATATTTAATGCTCCTTTTATCAAATTTAGTCTAAATAAAATGGGTATGAAAATCATGTTTATGACATGTATTGTGATGATGAATAAACTGTTTTTCCTCAAAGTATGTAGAAAATATTTCTGTGATGCACATACCAATGCATAAAAATCAAGATATGATAAGTATGTAACAGCTGTAGTGGAAGAGTAAAATATGTATTGTATAGGTCAATAGCATGCGTTTTAAAAGGTTTATGCTGTAAAATACGCAACAATCTATTATTAAGTACTAACAACTTAGACAAATGATTTGTTGTTGTATTACTATATATTTCAATGCTATATGACAGATGTGAATGTACAAAGGCAAAGTAAGTCAATCTGAGTATTTCAGATAAGAATTTGGATCTTATTTTATTAAAAATACTAACAAATTTAATTAATTTGTTGTATATTTATTTAATATGTTCTATCCATTTTAAATCACTATCTATTAAAATTCCAAAATATTTACAACTTGCCATATTCTTAATTACTTTATCATCAATATATAATGTATGAACAGTGATATTTTTGTGAGTCGATCCAAATATAGTAT
>Ga0209671_1001308_pt1 | contig 20444 bp, 17 predicted proteins | sample WorMetHERISLAND2_2_FD_187401 | JGI IMG/M metagenome (GOLD analysis project Ga0209671, IMG submission 187401) | Marine gutless worms symbiont microbial communities from Max Planck institute for Marine Microbiology, Germany - Olavius geniculatus... | ecosystem: Host-associated > Annelida >... | reverse complement strand
GACAGAATTGCGATGGCTAAGACGCGCTGAAAGCAGTAGCTGCTTTCGCGCGTGATAAAACCTTGATCAGTGCTAATTATAAATGGCAAAATTGATTAGACCTAATTCATCACAATGTGATGTGAGAATCGATCACAAAGTAACTAAATTCCCTACCAAAACACTGCTCCAAGCACTGAGAAAAATCACGCGCGCTCCGGCAGAGAGAACCACAATCTTTTGCTAGCGACATTTCTCATCTGCAGCACAAGTAAACAATGGTCCACATTTGCTGGCAGTAGAACAAAATTAAGCTCTGAGACTTGTCAACGGATAAATTTCACAGAAACAATTACGCAGCCCAATCAACTGAAACGACATCAGCAAACTCAATGTGACGATAACTGCGTAGGCCCCTGTCTGCCTACTCAAAATGTTTGATTTCAACAATAATCTTAGTCTTAAATCATGCAGAAACACTGCTGTAATCGCGACGCCGAAATATTTAAGTGAAATAAAACAAAAAACCCAGCTTTCGCTAGGAAGAGCCGACCGTACGCGGACGACGAAAAGCCAGAAAATAATTTTCGTGTTATGTGAAAGGGCTAATGCGACTTCCTATTAGTGCTCAATAAGAACTTTGGCTTTATTTCTCACCATTTCTATGATACGGCCATTTTTTACCCCTTCCCCAATTATACGACAACTCGTAGCAAAGGTTATAACGGGTCAGTTTCAAAACACTGACATGTTTTATGTCATGTCAAATGATGTCATGTCATGTCATCTCGCCGTCGTCGCTTCGCAACGGTTGGCTACACGGATGAGTCTAATATTAAAGTCCAACACCCTCCGTCTCTTACTATGTGTAGTAGGTTATCACCTGATAGACCAGTCCACTGACAAATATTGTCCAACCAGCACATTCGTTGTCTTCCACGGTTTCTCACCCCTTCCACGAGACCTACCATTACACTGCTTTCAACGTTATCATGTGACTGCGTCAACACGTGTCCAAAGTTTACGGGACTTAATGTGATTTAGCAGCTCGTTTTCTACTCCAGCCATGTTGCAAACTTGTGCTGTGGTCATCAACTTCGTCCACGGTATTCTCAACAACTTTCTGATGCATTTGTTCTCAAAAGCCTGAATGCGTCTTTCTTCTTGTTTTTTTTCAGTGTCCATGCATTCTTCACACCCATATGTCGCCACCGGCCAGAGCAAAGCTCTCATCAGTCGTAGCTTGGTGATGGTACTAACTGATTTGTTTTTCCAGAGTCTTGTCAACTTGATCATTTCAGCCATGCTCATAGCCAACCTTGACTTCACATCGTTCACACAATCTGCATTACTTGTCACTTGGCTGCCCAGGTACGTGAAATAGTCGACCTGCTCCAGTCTTCCCCCATCCACTGTTATTTCCAGCGTGCAGTCATTGTTTGTCATGACTTTCGTTTTTGTGGCATTGATTAGCATGTTGCATGGTAGGCCTAATTCATAATTACCTCAATAGCACAAACTGCACAGTGCAGTTCTAAATCGAAGACAATTCACTACTGTCGACTATGTCACTTTGCAGTCAAAAATCACAAAATAAACGTTTGTAACTGGTCGAACGCCAAATCGAAAATGAAATGTAGCGATTCAATCACCCATAACCACACAAACCCACCGTGCGCATAACTTATAAATATTCATGCCACTAAGACACACCTTGATGGCTTGATTCACCTGAGCCACGGCCTGGGTGGGCGGAGAGTGCTGGCAGGTAAACTCCCTGTCACGTTGTCAGTGTGTCACTGCCTGCAGAACGCCAGTGGTGCGCAAAATCAATATTCGAGTTTCATCACTTTGGAACGACGGTATTTCGATTCGATTTTGAGCTGCGCTAGCTAAAGTCATTAGGCTAGGCCTATACAACAGTTTGCCTCATTGTGTCGGTTTCGTCAGTAAGCTTTTAGGTTAAGCGTCTTGATGATTGTAAAAAAATTCACAAGCAATTTGAGCAAAGCTCATGTGACGCGCGATAGCATCGGAGCTACCACCTGGGGGATCAGTCACAGCTCCGGCGCCAGACAAAAATAGCTGGGGAGTTGAAAGAAAGTGGCGGCAGTGGGGGCTAGATCGAGCGCTGAAGGCGCGAGAGTATCGAGGCGCCGGGTGAAAATTTTGAAATTATTGCAACGAAATGCCGTTTTTGACGCACTTTGGTTCATCATTTTACGCTGTAGGCTTATAGATAAAAATGTTGCACATTTCTACATCTGTAGGCCTATTACGTCGTTCAAATATTGACAAACTGTAGTGTTTCACTTGCAAAAAGTAATCATTCGTTACAGTTTAAAGGAATCGTCAGTTGATAGGTGAAGACGGCCGTGTAGAAAAAAGACGGATAACTAATTTTAAAATCCAGCAAGAACATCCTGCTTTGCCCCTATCCCTTCCCATCCCCTTATCCTTGTAAGGCTATCTCATCTTCTTTGCTATAGGCCCTGCATGCGACTTGTAGCACAGTAGCCAGATAAACGTATCCACATAATGCAGTTAGGCATAATGCCTAACTGCACAGTGCTAGTTGTTGCCAGTTTTGAACAAAAGTTGAAGATGAAATAAAGGTGGTAATGTAGACGCAAGTAAATTTGGTATATCACTTATTATAGTTGACACATTTACTCAAATTATTAGGCCTAGCAAAATAAATTTTATTAGTGAGCAAAGCCAGTCGTTTTCAAAATTGTCTGATTGCTCAGAGTGCGTAAAACATTAAGCTTATTGCACTTTTGTATTTGCCACGTCATAATTTTACCCTAGAATAAGCTGTGCATGTGTTTCTTATTTGAATACTTAAAAAGGTAATGAAAGGTGGTGATATAGCTCTTAATGGGAAGCCCATCTGAAGAGTTACAGAGCGTCACCTCACTCACCAGCCACCCGACACAGGTGAACGCGCCCCGCCTTAACCCCAGCCTACCCCGGATGGTTCGAAAGATGGAAGGCTGAGTTGACCTAGGCGGCTGGTTACATAACGAGATGGTTTAGGCCTACTTGCCCGCAGGCAGTCACCCATCGCAGTACTAACCCGCCTCGGCGTAGAGTAACTTCGTTGATCGGATGAAACGCGTTACCGCTACGCCAAGCCACCAACTTGCAAGTTCGTCATATATTACACATTTATTTCATGCATGTTGTAAATCTTTTCCTGTTCTTTTAAAGCCTACTCAGTGTTGTTTCAGTAATAAGCAGTCTATTCCTAAGTTGTAGGCCTATTGTTAGTTTTCCACTATGAAAATAGGCCTAACTGACACTTAAGTTAGACCTATTAAATATAAATGTACAAAACATCAGTTTATACACTTGTTAACGGAGACATGCAATGAGTGACACATCGAAAACAGCAAAAATCATGAAAAGGTGATTGATATCACTCACCATCACATGGTCTAACTGTCAATGTGCTGTTGAATAATATCAAACGCATTTTTGGCATTGAGAAGCAAAAAAACGCATTTGTGTGTGGAAATATTTAGATTCACTACATACATGCACATTTAGAACTGCACGCAAAAATTAATCTGTTTGGCACAGTGCTGTTCATTCCCAGAATCATGGGCTCCCTTGGACCGTTTGGGGAGGGGCTTAAGCCCTCACCTACTCCCCCATTTCACGTCATTGCTGACATTTCCATGAGTTTTGGTCAATTCCGTAACTTTTCTGAGGCAGATATCAATGAAATACCCCGATAGTTCCAGGTTTTCTAAACTAGCGGTCAACCAACATGTGACCATTTGGAATGAAGACTGCAATCATTGCATATCTATATGAGTATTTCCAGTCACTGCTGTAACATCAAATGAATCAAAAGAGCAAACCAAGCAGCAATATCAATATTAAATGCATTTATTTCACCAATCACAACCACGCATACAGTTCTAACGTGTAAACATGCATCGACATAATGGGATTGAAAATCTCAACAGAAGTACAGTTCACAATTAATGTTATTGGTGACAAATGCTTGCCCATATGATGTAACAACAAAAATGTTTGCAACTTTCACACAACACAACAAATACACTGCTGATGTAGGATATAATCAAAATGCGACAAAATATCTCAAGAACGGTATTAGAACGTGTATAGCAAAGCACCTCTTGTCTTTATTACTTGACCATATCAAAAAATTCAAAATCCTGTTGTAACATATGATCCTTTCCACATCAACTTAATTAGCCAGAATGAACCAAAATTTTTCAACAGAAAATTAATCACACAAAATGGTTATTCCAGCTGTGCAAAACTGGAAAGAAATTAACCGGAGAGTTTTGCAAAACCATTTCATGATTTTACACAAATATTGCATGCAATTACACAATTTATATCAGTCAGTTACACAATAAAATATTCCCACAATAAAATGTCACTACACAACGACCAGAATGATCATCACATAAATGATTACCTGAAATCTACCCGTCACAACTAAAAATAACTAAATAGATATAACAATTGGTTGTACAGGACAGCACAACCAAAGATGACACAAACACACTGTGACTGTAAAATAATGATAATAAAGTAGTGACGTTGAGTGAATTCAAAACAAATGTGCAGTGAAGCAAACTGAAAGAGAACAGTGTGTATTCAAAACTTACGTGTAAAATTTGTATAATTTTAGAAGTTGCAAAAGTCACCAAAGAGTCATTACAACAGGCAATGTTGTCAACAGAATGAAAAAAAATTCATTTGTAAAATTATGCAATTAACATAGATGTATTAAGTAGATGCATCTTGTATTATCATGTATTTTTATTCCTTTTTACGCGCGAAAGCAGCTACTGCTTTCAGCGCATCTTAGCCATCACAATTCTGTCTGTCTGTCCAAGGTTGCTTGCAAATGTGTATATAATCACTTTACGCACCTTCTATGCCCCTGTGACATATGGCCACATATAAATGTGTTTTGATAACTGGTTTATAATCGCTTTTTAGCACTTACAGAAATACTGCAGTGGCAAGAGTAAAGTACAATAATTTGAATCCACTTCGTTTGATTCATGGGTATGTTCTATCACCAACAGAGCAGATCTACTTTCTACAAGTCCAGACACCAACATGCGTGCAACACAAATACCTCATCACAAGAATAAAATATTAACATAATAAAACACGCCACTATACCCTGTAATTAACTGTGTACCGGTACCTACGTAAATGTGTCCATATCACAATCTACAGCAAGACATACTACCATACAACTACTACAACTACTGCGAATAATTACTGTTTCAATTAAACTGGCCTGTTTGCCACGTTTTGAAGCTCACTGTTTATTTCTTTGAATGTTCTATTTGCCAATCTTCAGTTTGACTCTACGTAACGAACTAACTTGTTTGCTTTTTGATTGTGTAAGAAAAATAATAGCTTGCATTTTCAAAAGAGTTAAGCTTCACTTCCTGAAAGCCAACACAAGAAGCTAAGCATTTTGAGCAAAGCTGTACCGTGCCGAACTGCACGAGATGAGAAAAATAAAACACAAAAAAACAATGACAGAAATCGTTTAAAAAATTGCTGTCAGATGCAGATAACCAAATATGGAAAACAACACTAATTTTATCAGTCACTAGATCACATTTAGCGGAATGTCAATTAGATGACACATTTCACAGACATACATGCAAGGTAAACTGCGGTTCCAAATGACTCCAAGACAAGAACAAACAATAACAAAGTTGGATGAACAGCTAACTCTAGCATCAGAATGTCACGTAATTAAAACTACAGATTTGTGAAGATACCTAGCAAAGTCATTACCACAAATTCAGTCAAAACCAGTACTTATAGTGGACAGTAGTACTTGCTAGGCAGCCTCGACAGCACACCGTCACTTCTTTCAAGAGATGGTTATTAGTTACAAAATGATATATTTAGCACACATTAGATCTGCAACCACACACCATGACACTGTTCACATACCGGCACTTACTCTGTCCACTTCAAATCCTGGCTGAAACATATAAGCACAGATCAAAAAGCACAGAAAAACAAAACTTTGATTAGGAGAAAACAGCTAGATAAGTGTAATATATAAGGGGTCATTGTACTGACATAAGATAAACAGTGCAATATAATGACTGGGGTTATCATATGCACAAAATTATAACTCAGATCACCCAACGTCACATCAGAAACAAACAGAAAGCATGTGATACAATATGAACAATATGTGACTGCAGTTTAACTGTTTTGGCGGTCAAGAATCTAACTTGGTTTTCTCCAAAAACTTGACGCAACGTCTATCAGATTAACTGTGTGATTGACAACTAGCAGGATGATACAGGTTTACAATGTTAACAGCTAATGACAATGACAACAAGATAACCTCAATAACAGCTAGTTAAAAACAGACATGCCAATACACTGGTCCCATAATGTACAACACAGTGCCAGTAGAGAAAATATCGTATGTGTGCACAGGGCTGCCACTCATATAATAGCAAAAATTAGGGACTTCAGGGACTTCAGAACTTGCTAAAAGGGACCTAAGAGTGACCAAAAAGGGACCTAAATTAGGCCTAATACAAAACCAAATGTCACGACCAAACACACTTATGGTCATTATTGCTCCTGCACATGACCATACTAGACATCAAGAATGTCAAAGGCATGTAATATAGTTCAGTTCTAAATTCTAAACTGTTCACTGTAATATTATCAAAACAGTTGCATTGAACATTGTGTTCAAATGTGTCCACTGTCCAGACCATACTAAAATGTCAATCGGACTTCGACTTTTTTTAGTGAAGTGCTCTAACAATGTAGTCTGCTTTCTTTTGTTTTGCTTCTGCCACTTCCAATTTTTTTCTTTCCAAATAGGCCGTATAGCTTGCATGTGCCTGGTGTGAAAGTGTTAAGAGCTGTTGCGTTACTGGAACCAAATGAGGCTTACAATCATATGCCAGCATACCATCACAAACAGATAATCTTGCATTTAGCATCTTCAGTGACATAGCAGTATTCGTATCAGTTAGTATGCAACCAGATTTAGAGAGTCCTCGCTCGACATCAGCATTCCCATGTGATAGGGAAGGACAAGCTTTGATAACCATGGAAACGCTAAGATACTTTGGACCGCCAGGACCCTAAGTGGGCCCATGAAGTGTTGCCAGTATTTCTTGATTCCTCTTTCAGGTTCTTCCTGTTCCAACTGCATACGTTTCCATTCATCCTTCACTCGATAACTTCAAATTGACAATTACAGTGCATCACACAGCTTGGCTATATAGTCTGTGCTGCTGGTTTGCTAGGGACCACTTTCTGAGAATTAGGGACTTTAAGGGACCAAGTGGCAGCCCTGTAGTGCAACTAAATTTTATTGCAATTTAGCCCAACTGTTGTTGTTTATCAAATTTATTATACTTCTGCATTTGTAATGTAATGGACAGTCTGTATGAAAATGCACAATGGCTTTTCCAAAGTCTCCGCAAAAAACTCATTGACAACGCAAACAAAACACTGAAAGAATTAAGTTCTTAAATAACAAATATTTTTCCACAAGTACGCAAAAGTTACAATAAAACCACAAATGTTTGTGAATGTGGATACTGCTGCACACTCACCGGAATAATACTGAGAAAAATGCATAAAACCATAAAAGTAAACAAGACGTAAAAAAGTAAACAAAAGTAATCAAGACGTTTGTTGATGAAGCATAATTCACAAGAAAAAGCCTTACACTGTAGCTGAGCAGAAGCGATAAAACAAAACTTGGAAAAAATTAAATACGATGATAGCTCGCGTAAAAACAATTACCAATGACTTGGTCACTATGATACACATCAATAATATCTGTCAACTGAACAACAAAACTGACTAATGAAACATTTCCTAGATGAGTGCATCTGAAGACAGGTCACGGTAAATGTTAACAAAATACTACGCAGTGATAGTTATTCCCAACGAAATATAGTTGCAACATACCATAGAGATCATACCTCACTAGTACACAAGTTTTTTTTGCAATATGCATAAAATCAAACATTCCATACATCACCGATCACCAATACACTATTCTGCGAAATCGCTAACTATACAGTTAAATAATCCCAGAAAGTCAATGACTCTGATGATAAGCAACCGTATGCATAACAACGTCGTAACACTGCTTCCAAATAAAATCGTTTACTAGCTAGTCGCACTCTATGACAGTGTTTTGCATGCAGTCGAATGTAACTTGCTAGTTTGGAAGTAGTTAGTCGCAACGTTGGCCTTACGTCCAAACTAATCTACGATGTTCTTATGCATACTCCCCCAGAGTGGCAAAAATACAGGCAGTCATTCGGTCTGCAAAACGACGTCAGATAGGTCCGAGCAAAAATTACAGAAATGATGCTACTTAGATAAAAAGTATATGGCCGACAGCAATCTGCAATCGAGCAACTGTGCTGTCTGTATACAGTAACACAGAAAACGCATTTACAAACTAAAAATTATTACTGCCGCTTGGTTTTTCCACATGGTCGCCCTGCTGAAACTGTTATAGTGCTCATAATGTGAAAGTGGTTGACGGATGTGCGCAAACCGAGCATGACAAACTGGTATGACATCGGTGCAGAGTAGACTAATACTCTATGCCAGGCCATGGGTAGGTCACCGGAGTAAAGCTCTCGTACTTGTTGTGGTACTGATTCTTGCGGACGTGCTCCTCTTTGTCGTAGGGTTCAGGGTACGTCGTTGCGATACCCTCTTTGTATGCATACTCGATCAGACGAGCGGCCAGTTGTGTCGAGACTTCACGTACGTCGGACAACGGTGGGTAGACACGACCTTCACTCAAATGTTCCTCTGTCACCATCTCAGCCAGCGCCTAACAGCAACAATATACAACATGGCATGACTTCACAATTTGGCTTAAAGACTTTTGCTAAGCCAATTCGCTGAGCTAGTTTGGTGTAAGTGGAGTATACTTTAGCCAAAAAGAAAACTGATTTCACAAAACCTTATGATGAGTTGAAATTTGTGACTTAGGGAAAAGCAAAAGACCCTCCTCCTCAACAAAATGGTTCAGCGAAAGTTACATGCAAAAGCATCCTCTAAGTATGTAGCGTACTTAGACCAAGGTTTAGCCAAACAGACCTGGCTAAAGTCAGCTGAGTTTGCATGGAAAAGATAGCTTAATCCCATACAACTTAACTTCTGCTGAGTCAAAATCCATTTAAACTTCTAACTTTCGCTAAGCAAAAACATGGCGACGATTCACGGTAGGCCCCAACGCACAGATAGCGTACTAAATTGAAGCAGTAAGGCTGGACATTGAAAATAAATGCCATAATGACTTCACTGTGATGAAAGTTGTCATATAAGATGTGCATCATAGCAATGAAATAAGCAAGTTCAAGGCTAGGACCAGCATTTAGCTTTAGCTTTCGGTCAGAGAAATGGCTCGGCAAAATTCTGAGTCAAACAGATAAATCCCTCATCATACTCAATGTAAGACATATAACAAAGTTGAGATACCCGGGCACAAAGACCTATAACCATGCATATTTTTGCATATGTACGTGGACAGTGCTCATTCTAATATAACAACTTCAAAACCCACCAATAACAAGAGCCCAACAGTTGCTCGAGAAAGCTGACCGTACTCAGCCTATCACCACAGGCCTGTCGCTACATTTAACCTTTTCAATATAAAGATCAAACTACTTCCATTTTCAGTAGATAAGTAGAAAACCGTTTCCACAAACATAGATGCCGGCAGACACTTTGCATTCACAGTGGACGGTTCGTCCTTCGGTTGCATGCCACAAACATCCATCTATCAACCTATTTCCGTTGGGTACAATGGTACACACAGATGTCTATGGAGACCATAAAAACATGAATTACAACATGAAAATCCTTCATCAAGCGACAACAGAATTCACAGTAACTGAGTTCTAGGTACCTGAGAAGCCTTGAGAAACATGGCATCTGGAATGTGGTGCATACCGGCAAGTATAGCACCAAATGCCACGCCGGGGAATATGTAAGCATTGTTGCCTTGTCCCGGGTAAAATGTTTGACCGTTGACTTCCACCTCATCAAATGGACTGCCACTCGCAAACACACACCGACCCTACAGACAACCACGTGAACAAGGCAATTGGCTAATAAACTAATAAATGAATATTGAATAAATAAACGAGTATATCAACCGATCAATTTAGTTCATCACTAAAGCAGCCACGTGGGTGGAAATTTGTGCTCTCTGTTTCTTTATCTTCAGAGGGAGAGAAGTTGAGTACAAAGATACACAAAAAACAGACACTTACATTGGTGATACGGTAAGCCTGCTCCGCGGTACATTCGGCCTTAATGGTCGGATTACTCAGAGCGAAGATGATCGGTCGCTCGTTGTTGGCCGCCATCGTCTGCAGAAACTTCTCGGTGAAAGCCCCACCCACTGCAGCTGCACCAATGGAAGCGGTCGGTTTCACTTTCTCACACACCTCCTCCAGGCTACGTATGTCCTCAAATTCCTTCGCGTAAAACTTCTTCTCGTGAGTGATGCCTCCACTCTTACGATTCTGCAATCACAGAACGTCAAAGCACACTCACTTAGGGTGCCCTGTAGTGTTAATTTCCGCCTGCAGTGAACCAAATAAAGTACAAGTATGACCGTGCTATTTTCTCCCCGCCATGGTGTGCTGCCTTGTCATGGTGGTGGGGCTTAAGGCTGCGATGGCACAAAATATTTCTAAAATCCGTAAGCGAGAAGCCAAGTTCCAAGAGCACACCAATTTTATCAGTGCTCGCATATTGGTTAATTTTTGGCCTTATGCCGATTTCGGCTTCACAGCTGTTTACGACAGTTACTTAAACTTTCTGTTGATGTGCACTGGGCCAAACTGATATGGCCTCAGTGCTGGGCAAGTGTAATGGCCTGCCCACCCCGAAGGAAAGGTAAGGTGCTATTTTCTGTCTCCCAGTACATAAATATACGTAAATGGCACATTGTGCCTAAACACAACTCGAGGCTGATGGCCAATGATGAAAAATACCCAACATGGGCGATATGCATAACAACATCTTAGATTACGCTGAGACTATCGGCTACGTCGAGACTAATCGACAAAGTTAGCTGGCATGCAAAAAGACGGCGTAGCGGTCGGACTAGCAAGTCTCGGCATAGTTCATGTCCGGTAATTTCATTTTGGAATTTCCTAGCATCAAGTCATCGCCCATTCTCGCGTTGACACATGCGTGCATCAGCACAGTCGTCATCTGCTCCCTCATCCGCAGCCACGGGCTGTACATTAATACTCAGGACGCCTATGGCCTATACGATAGGCTAATTACAGCAATGCGGGCAGTAGAAATACACGACGCAAAAATGTGTAAACAAAATCAGGCAACAAATGTTCTATTCCTTGAATTTTAATACTAGAATTGTGTCAGTAATGTATACTGACTAGCCATAAGTGTTGTATGATGCACGATGTTCATAATTTTCTGGTTAACAACTTTATTTACACCGGACTAAACCAGTTACGCCTGGTCGCAAGGGAGACTAACTTTAGTCCCTCACCTATGCCCAAACTATCGATAAGTCGCCATTATGCATACAAACTTAACAGTCAGTCCGTTGTAACTTGGATTTAGTCCAAAACTAAAGTTACAACATTGTTATGCATATGGCCCCAGATTAAGTACGGTGATGATCCGTCTGTATGGAAGAAAATAACATGTATTTCTGTTTTCACACACATTTTAGGCACACTTAAATCCAGACTAAAAACTGAACTGTTTAGTTCAGTGTAAACTATATCGGTTGGTGCCATCACAGGGTTTCTGATTCACAGTGAAGACATGAGAATTACTGGTGCTGTATCAAATTGCTTTTCAATTAGATTAGACTTATCATCATCATTAACGCATAGTTGGCAGGGATCGGTTGTTAGAAGTAAACAGACAGAGGCAGAGATAGACACATATATCAGAGCCAGCATAACCTTGGTGACAAGGCCGCGAGAGTCAACGAGCCAGATCTTAGACACGGCATCAGGGACCGACGTTCCTTCTTCCTGCATGGCCATCACCAGCAGGTTGGCTATGCCTATTGACGCCTGCAACCACACAACGAAACATGGCAGAGGATGACCACATAAAAACATAGAACGCTCTTCCTGTGCCATACAGCACATAGAGTGCTGCTGATCTCTGTTTCCTTAGCCTTCAGCCAGATAGCAGTTTACACTGCGAGACCACAGATATGGGATTACAATACAATACGATACGATAAAGAATTTGCACTCAAAAACTGACAGACAACCGTCAGTTTAATCTAGCACATATACTAAAAAAAACTTACTAATGTTTTTAAAGAAAAATTAAATGAAAGACACTGAAAACAGAAATACTGCTGAATGTAAAACTTTATAAAAAAAATCCAAAAAATAACTAAAATAAAGAAAACTAAAATAAGAAAGAAAAAACTGAGAAGGTAAGAAATAAAAAATACTAATGGAAACTAAAACTCTAAAAAAATGAAACGTGCATCGCGCGGTGTGCATGTTTACATCCTTGCTTTCGCTGGTACTCATTGTGCCTACCCACAGAGGGAGGGCCAGGCTGAGTTGACTGGGTGGTTGGTTACATACTGAGATGGTTTACCCACCTGCAAATGGTCACACATCCAAGCACTAACCAGGCTCAGTGTTGTTTAACTTCATTGATGCAATCAACGAAGCTACCAACTAAGCCAAAATGACACCTACAGAGTGACCACAGGTCCTAGAAAAATTTTTCCAGGACCTGGAAAGTCCTTGAAACCCAAACAGTTTTAAGAGTTTTGGAATTTGATGGAAAAAAGCCTCAAAAGTCCTTGAATGTCAGTTTTTCAAAAGCACCGACTACAACAGGAAAATTATTTTTGTATCATACTAGAACCATTTAACATGGCATGGTAAAATATCACAGGAATAGGTCTGGAAAAGGTATCTGTCCTTGAATTTTTTTACCCCAGAAGTGCAGCCACTCAGAGTTTATATTCTAAAAACTGTCAAATCCAGCATAAAAACCACCTGTTTACTATGACTCTTCGGCTGATCCTGCTATTACTGTTGGTGTGTTCAACTACCATACTTTCCTACGATCATTCCAAGCCAGGCTGGATTCACAAATCAGAACCTTTAAAAATCGTTGCAACAGGTTTTACAGGCCAAACGACCTTGCTGTCAGTAAACAGCAGCATCAAAGCAGTAAAGAAAAAATATGATGAGCAACTGCATAAATGTTACGTCAGTAAGCCTGTTAGCCCGCAAAGCAATCTGCTATAGCTATACTATTCCGAAAAGAGATTTCCACAGAAATGTTATGTAATGTAACTTAACCTACAGGCTTCTTCACAAGCCAGAAGTCACCATGGATGTTATTGTTAAAATATGAAGTACAATGACTACGCTGCTCCAGCAACTACAAAATTCACATTAAATAGAGACAGTCGATTGGTAGTCACCTCGCCAGCACCTTGGAACAGAAACTTCTGGTCAGAAAGTCGGTTCTTTGTGATACGCAGAGCAGCCAGTATTCCAGCGACAGCCACCGATGCAGTCCCTATGTTTCACAATTCACACACACATATAAACCTACAGTTATTTAATGACGCCTAGTTGGATATTGTGCTGCAGAATCCTGACGTAAGCTGAAGTCCTCGAACAAAACATGATCACCACACCATCGCTTCAGCAGAAATTCTCAGTTGCACAAGTGCAATTCAAGCCCGGATCATGCGTCACGTTATCAAGATACTTAGCCGTTTCCACAAGTGTTTTCCCCAAGTAATTTGAGTTTTTTTTCAAAATATTCCAAGAAAAGGTAGGTGATAAGTATTCTTAAAATATTATCTCTACTCGAAATAGCTGGTCATCCATGTAAGTGATTATTTTCCAACAAAGAAACCAGCTGACGTTGTTCATCATGCAATCCTAACTTATAAGCTGTGATCTTCAGAACATTAACTGTAAGAAAACCTTGAACACGCTTGCTGTGCTAATAAAAAACAGAAGAAACAATGAAATAGTAGTAGTAGTAGTAGTAGTAGTAGTAGTAGTAGTAGTAGTGATAGTTACCCTGAATGTCATCATTAAATGTCAGATATTTGTGACGGAACTTCTCCAGGAGGCGGAAAGCATTGTTGTTAGCAAAATCTTCAAACTGCACCAACGTTCCTTGGCCGTAACTACAACAACGACAACAACTATTGCAACCTGTGACTAGTTTTATGCTCAGAAAACAGCATATTAGGCCCACAAGGACAACCAGATCAATAAACCCCCCCCCAACAAACATCATGTCAGTGCATTTCTTCCCATTTTCTCCTCTTTTTCACATGCTCCAACAATGCGCTACATACTTATAATAGCAGCAATTACTAGTAACCTATTACTGTTTCTAAAGTAAGTAAGTAAAGTGACAACTTACACAGCGGCTACTCAAAAAATCTCTAACGTGCTCAGTGGTAACTTTAGTAAGTTGCTGCGATGCACACGGGGTTAATAATAATATTACTATCTGGATCTTTACTACCAGGAGTAAAAAATAATAACTTAATAATGATAGATTTGTATAGCACAGTTATGTTGTAACACCCAGAGGCACTGGCAGCAGGGAATGTCAGTATCGGTTGCATACTGGAAAAAACAGAAACACTGTTGAGGTTACCTTACAGACCAGATGGCTAGCCGACAATTTCAAAAGGCCGAAAAATATCAAACATGTTAAATAACTGCAGAACAAAATGACGGAAAGCTGACCGGTGGACGATGGCATCCAGGAATTCTTCCACAAGTTCATCATATTGTTCACCGCGCACTCGCTTGTGACGCAATCCGATGTACATTGGATCATGCAGCAGCTCCTGATAACACAGATATACAGAGTCACTATAGATATACAGCATATACTGTATATACATGCTTAATAAGATAGACATACAGCCAAATTACAATCACTAGATATACGCAGTCCAATATACAGGTAATAACAACAGATATACAAAGTGTGTCAAAAAATGACCCAACTTGTTTTTGTCAGAATATCATCAAATCTCCACCAAGTTTGATAACTTTTGGCACACAGATAGCCAAAACGATAAAATTATGTGATGCACACTCACTGTCCACCTCACCTAATTTATGTCAATGCACTACCATGTAAAATGCAGATGCTCCAAATTGTTATATTGCATGGTGATTATCAGTATCAGATTGCTCACCTTTTCATTATCAATTCGACAGAGAGTGCCACATAATTTAATAACTTTGTGGTATTAAATATTTTACGCTAAAAATAGCAGACAACAAAATATCTGACTTATGAGCTCAAAACACATCTAATCCACAAATGAGTGCTATGATATTGATCAGTTGATTGTTAATGCCGCTATCAGCCGTGGCATCACATCTAAGCCATTGTGTACATTTTGGGCATAAATTCTAAAAATTTGGAAGCATGTTGTTACACAAACTTATAATTCTGCTAGATAAATCACATTTTAGTTTATTGCGTGCTTAATTAGGTCGTTAGAACTTTCGATGGTGACAACAACTAAGCATTATGCAACAGTTTGGAGCATCTGCCTTTAACACAGTTGTGTGGTGACTTAAATTAGCTAGAGTGGACAACGAGTGTACCTCACATAATTTTATGTTTTGGCTATCTGTGTTCCAAAAATTATCAAATTTGGTGGAGATTCGACAAGTTCTGACAAAAACAAGTTGGGCCATTTTTGGCACACCCTGTACAGTCACACTACAACAACCTATGTAGGCCTACATTGTGGTAACATGCAACTACACCATTTTATAGCCCAAAGTGAAGCACTAAACATACCTCATTATCACATCCGACGTCGACTACTACAGGAAGACACTGCTGAGGTGGTACTCCACCCATTGCTGTGTACAGTGCCAACTTTCCTATGGGAATTCCCATCCCATAAGCACCGAGGTCGCCCAATCCCAGAATCCTCTCTCCATCCGTCATCACTACAGCCTGCAAAATGCCAGCCAGTTTAAATTACATCAGTGAAAAAGTTAATTCTTTGTCATGTACACCGTGTTTCATAAAAAGGCACCCTTTTTCTTTCTTTTATAACTCAGTTGAATGGTGATAACTTTACATGAAATTTCTATCAGTTATTCAAAATATTTCAACCAAATGTGGCTGATAGTTGAATATTCTTTGCTATTTGTGATGAGACAATCTAGTACAGGTGAATTGCAAATACCATGGACAGCCAGGAGACGAAACGAAGACCTTTTTAGCTAGAAAACTCAGATATTTCACACACATCACAAGAAAGCAAGAAGACAACTTGAAAAAGTGCGTCATTGCAGGAATGGTAGAAGGCAGTCGTGGTAAGAGTAGACCTCAGAGTGTGTGACGTTATGACATCAAGGATTGGACGAATTTATCAACAAACGAGCTGCAAGAGTACTGATGACAAAAGATCCTGTAGCTTGGAGGATCTTGGTCTGCCATGCCGACAATGTCTGCACCAGCGAATAGAGCACCGACGATGACGACAATTTGTGACGTAATGCTGACATCATAATGTGTCATGAGTACAAGGCTACAAGCTTGCTTGTCTCAACTAGTGCTGTCAGTTGCTACCCTGCTTTGACGGCGCACTTTGTTTGGTTTACTGATGAAAAATGTTCGCTGTAACAGCAGCAAGCAACATGGGGGCATGAAATCAGGCACTTCGCAATCAACTATCTCCACAAGCTGGTGAAATTGATTGCTTTGGGCATTTTTGTGGTTGCAATGGCAAAACTTCAACAGTTTGTCATCAGTAAACCAGATGAAGTCCACCATCGAAGCAAGGTAGCTGCTCAGCAAGTCTGTCAGCACCCGCTGCAATGTTTGTACTCGCTGCACATTATGACATCAGCATTACTAGCAAAGAATATATAACCAACAGCCATAGTCTGTTGAAATATTTTGGATTAGTATTTCTGCAGCTACATCTGGTAAAAATTTTGTGTAAATTGACTGACATTTGAGTGAATTGTGAAGTGCCTTTTTATGAAACACCATGTATACTATAAAAAAAACATTATCTGATTAAACATTAATAAAACAGCACTGCACTGAGCCACTAATACAACAGCAAAGTGATAAGAAAAATGTAAAATAAGATAGAATAAGATAGAAAAAATTATAATTACAAATAGCAGATACCAAAGTTTGATGCAAATTGGCTATTAAGCAATAAACAAACAAGTTGAATACAGTTATATGTAGATTTGCATAATAAAAACAATTCCTCAAATCTCTCTGAAATCCAAGCACACCATTTTACAACGTCTTCTGATAAAAAGCAAATATCTTGGATATCAAAGTTCTGCCAATCTGACTTCCTTGCAGCAAATAATATGCAAGAATGCAACATACTAAATCCAATGATAAAGTCATGTAAACTGATCCTTAGTTTCAGCAATGTGGACTGACCTTTACTCTTTGTTCTGGCCAGTTGCAAAGTATCTCATGGATATGTCCAATATCATTGATGGTTATATACAGCCCCCTGCAAAACAAGCACAGATAGAAGCAATCACTGAAAACACACGTGTACAACACAACAAGGTCCAAAGTAATTTGGCAAAAGGCAGAATCACTGCTCGTTTGTATTCACCAAGTTGCAGCTTAGAAGCGATGATTTGGCTGTAATTTGTAACATTTTTACATGTTACGGCTGTGAGTTCAACACCCAAATTTGCACTTCTCAAAGGGGGGATGGAAGAGGGGTTGAGACCCCATCTGTGTCATTAGACCTCACAAGTGCACAGGTCTGCCAAATGCCATCTAAATCCATCAAATGGTTCAAGCACAATGCATGAATGTGACAGACGACAGACAGAGAGACAGACAGACAGACCACGCCACGCTACAGAGAAATGTGTAGAAATAATCACAAGCAATTTCACCTAATAATTATGCTATACATCATTGAATGTCAGGAAAATTGCATACTGGCCAAATCTAGATTAACATCGAAAATCTGGGCTCATTAAACAACAGCCACACACACACACACACACACACACACACACACATTTCAGCTTTCATATAAGAAATAGATTTGCAATATAAGTACCTGGTACTTGAAAAACAGTAATTCATTTAACACAGCCCGAAACAACTGAAAATCTGTTTGATTTACAGTCTAGCCCATTTGACTTAAAAGGTCATATTGTAGGCCTGGCTAAAATCATGGAGACACCTGGCCTCATACCCAGAAAATCCTGCACGTGGGTTTTAATTATTTGCTAAACTTACACATTCAGTCCAGTTTCAGTTTCTTGTTCCAGTAATAATGAAATGGGCTCTCAACTTCTTACGGTTGAATTTTTAAAACTTTAACCCTGCAGATTTGTAAATTTCTGGACATTTACTTGACGTGAACCGAATCAAGCAACGCTCATTCCAATAATCTGAAACTCATGAGAACTCCAAAACACGACGAGTTGGGCCTTTAACAAAACTTTGTGTATAACCTAAAAAATACAAAACCTAACACAAATCAGTAAACCCAGCAGAACACACTAAACTGGGATTTTTAAAAAAAACTCAGTTTTTCAACCTTGTCTGAAATAATAGAGAAGTGACGTAAGCACAAACCGGGGTCGGCGGAAGATGAATCCGTATCTCTGGCAGGCTTTGCCGACGGTCGGTGTGTAAACGATAGGCGCCATCTCCTCGATGTGTTGTGTCAGCACGCTGTAGTAGAGCCGAGTGTTGCGATCCTGCAGAGCGACCAGATAGACATACTTATCCAGGTCGTTCTGATAGCGGCGGAAGTTCTTCAGCACACGTTCAATCTGCTGCTCTTGACTGGAGACAGTTGGTGGCAACAGACCGTGGATGCCAAGAATCTGACGCTCCTTCAGCGAGAACGCCGTACCCTGTTGGAAGAAAAAACATAATATCACATTTAAGCTTAAAATGATACCAAACTAGTTACCCAGTTCCCAATATTATTGGCAAAAATATTACCTACTACCAATATTGCCCAATATTCTACAGTAAACAATGTAAACAATACCCCAATACCAATATTGTTTGAACTATGAAACAGTTACTTGCCTTGTTAAAGTTTGGATCTCGCAGCAGCTCGATCCCACGGCATTTTGGCCCGCCATCTTCATTGTCGTAGACTGTTTCACTGAAGTCCGTGCGAATGGCAAACGAACGATGGCTGGCAATACTGGCAGATAGTCGCCCAGCGATGATGCACTGTAAAAATGATGAACTCGCGTTTGGTAAACGAAACAGGGCAGACTTCAGTGCACCATACATCTTCAGCGACGTTTAGTAGCCTGACAAACACATTAACACACATGCAAATTAATCATTATCACTACTAGCAAGTGCTGTGGTGGCATGTCCATCCGTCTCCACAATGTCCTGGAGTTATGTCAATATGAAGGAAGCAAGAATCACGCACTCTTTAGGCTTTGGAAGTTGTTAAATCTTTTCAACAGATAAAATACTCCAGATGAAATAATTCTGACAGCGTGACACATACCACCGGCATTTATTTAGTTGCTGCAAAGACTGATAATCTTAGTTATATAGCACCAACCACCTGACCTTTGCTTTCCTCAAAAAATGCATAATGTATGAATTTCCTAAGTCTTACCTACTGATAGTCAAAAATTAGAATACATTAAAGTTAATTAAACACACAAAAACGGCAGTGCAAGTCGCAACGCACTGAAACACCTTTTTCTGTCAACTAAAATGACACAGTGCTGCTGCATAGTGAGCCGTGCCGTCATTTACTGCGTCGGATCAAAACAAAGCGTCTCTCGGTGGGCGGCTGCTGATCGTCTGAACTCTGTAGCTCATTATTTCTATCCACTTAAACTTAATCGATTAACAAAAAATGTAACTTTGCGTTCAGAACCACTATGATTTGCGAATCGCCGATACATCGAACGGCACTGTGCCATTTAATTATTCCAGTATGACCTGCACCTTGCATAATTTTGGTCGACCGTTATGCCCAATTCACACCTACGATGCCGGTCGTAGATGTTACCAAGGCTGGTGTTTGACGCAACTCAACTCAGTTTTCAATTCCGTAACCGTTAATTAAGATGCGTTATCGTCCATTAACGTTAAAACGGCCAAACTGCATGTATTAAATTGTCAGTTTTGTCACATTGGGGAGGTAAGTTTCGCTAAGACTTACTCATGGGCGTTGGAACAGGGGGAGCAGAGGGAGCAGCTGCTCCCCCAACTTTTGGCACGGGAGAGCAGGCCATAGCTCTTGCTCCCCCAGAATCAAACAACTGCAAGCAAAGAGTAAAATTAATAAACTGTTAACTTGAATATACAGGGTGGCACAAAAAACGGGGCCACTCTGTTATATAGCTTCTAACTTCAGAAATACTGCTTAGATCTACACGATTTTTTGC
>Ga0209671_1001307_pt1 | contig 20444 bp, 15 predicted proteins | sample WorMetHERISLAND2_2_FD_187401 | JGI IMG/M metagenome (GOLD analysis project Ga0209671, IMG submission 187401) | Marine gutless worms symbiont microbial communities from Max Planck institute for Marine Microbiology, Germany - Olavius geniculatus... | ecosystem: Host-associated > Annelida >... | reverse complement strand
GTATGTGGTTGACAGATTTGCTCAAAATGTTTAGCAAAGTTATATGCTATTGTAGCACTATCAGCTATACCATCGACCTGACTTACGCATTTACTTTAAGTACCAGTCTTAGCCTTCCAACACTTCCAAGAATGTCAACTGCTTAGGTGTTTTTGCTTTTGTCGTGTTTGGCGCGTTATTTTTATTTATCATATTCATGCGGTTTAGATCCTACGACGTGTTTATTTGTGTAGATATTTACCGATCAAGTACAACTGTCTGGCGGCGACCACTTTCCCACTGTCAACTCATCGTGTTGTCATTGAATGGTCATCACATCTGCATCAGCCAATCAGTTTCAGCTACGTCATAGGTCTGTATACCAACAATGTGTGTTATTCACACACTATATAGCACGATATTCTCGTCGCTAAAATGCAAAAATCGGCTACTGAAATTATATATGCAGCGCAGTTTTACGTGGAGCTAACTCAGTCAAGACAGTATCACGACAGCAGGCGTGTAGGTAATTCATTTCTGGCATAAACCTTATCATTTCTTAAATATCTTTAAATAAACTTATAGATTAAAACGTAGCTTAACAAGTTATAACATTTTTTAAAATACAGCCTTTAAATGTATTGTTTTTTTGACGTTTCGGTGGACAGTCGTTCCGACGAAGACAGCAGTGGTTGCCGAAACGTAAACAAAAACAAAACATATAAAGGTTGTATTTCGAAAATTTGTCAGATTTAAAATAAATTATTTGTATTATTATTTGCTAATTTGTTGTTTTGTTTCGTGCGGTAGGCTATTTATTAGTTTTTGACCAAACGATAAGTTTTTTTATTGTGTTGTAAAACGTTTTGGTACCGGTATCACATAAATTTCGCGAAGTGATAATATCATTTGCGCAAAAATAAACACCTGAGAATATACTGCTGTTTGAAGAAGAAAACGCACGAGGAAAAATTATTTCGTATATTAATGAGTAAAACGTATACAAGAGACGCTGAATGGCGCGTTGTGCAGCCAGATTACAACGAATGTCTGCTCAACTCGCGCCTGTGTCAGCACATCTGTATCAACACACTGATGGGGTACCGCTGTCAATGTAAGCTCGGCTACCAACTGCACGCTGACCAAAAAACCTGCACTCCTAAACGACCCCAGTTCTCGGGTAGGCCGACATGTAGTCGACGTGGCACGTATGGCATAGTTATAAGAAACGTTTGTGAACACTTTAGAAATATTTGTTTCATAAAACGCATGATGAGTTAACCTTTTTAAAACCTTTGTCGTAACGTTTATTTTATTTGTGCAGATATATGCGTGACATGCAAAATAAAAATGTTGCACGAGAGTACTGTTTTTAACATATGCTTAATTTTGCTAAAAATAATTTCGCAAGACTTGTGGAACTTTTTTTGTCAATTTCGCCGAAAAAGGGAGGAAGATTATTCAAAAACTAAACGAATTTTGTTGACATTTTTGTGGGGGTTGGAGAAGCCGACGAAACGACAGCTCTTGTTTGATTTGGACTACAAGTACAGACACGTGTGTGTGGTCTGCACTCTGCAGGATCGTGTGTGAACGACAGACCAGTGAATCTGACATCCGATCGCGGCCTCATTGAGCTCAGTCTGACTTCATCCATGTCAAGAACCTCCACCTCGTCGTCGTCGTCGTCAAAGTCCACTGTACAGTTCCAATGTGAGTGGTTGATCGAGCCTGCCGCCAGCCACTCGTCGGTCGTGCTGCAGTTTCTCAGTCTGCGTCTGTTTGCATCCGCCGCCAGACGGCGCCCCCGAGCCTCCGGGGCCAAGTCACTTTGTTCAGACAACTTCGTCGAAGTTCGCGTCGGCAAAAACCTGGTCAGCTGAATTCGTTTGCTGCTTGAGAATGTTGTCGATATAACGTTAAAAGTTCAGTTACAACAGATTTGAATAGTGCCATAAAACCTAAAAAGAATCAGCTGGAGACGCTTGCTGCGTTATGTTAAGTCGTTTCACAGTATTTTCGACCTCACTTGCATAAAAAATCTTGGACCGAAATCTTTGGCACATTTGACGTCATTTTGCTGCAAATCGTGTCGCTTCTACGAACAGCCAACGGAGTTTCACAGTTTGAATAAAACATCAGTAGAACTGCCGCAATGATTTTGATGCTGCTGCTGCTGCTGCTGCTGATGATGATGATGGATGGATAAGTGAATGAATGAATGAACGCCTATGTACAGCGCCTGTTAGACAGAGTCCTCAGTGTTGACGGCAGCTAACAAAATGAGTTTTTACGAACTAATCATTCGGCAGATAATAAAAAATATTGAAGAACTATATTATGCCTAATGCACTTATTCGCAGACGACGTTGGCAGGCGTTCGCTACTGCAGTACAAAGCTACCGGTGCCGCTGAGCGCGCCGTCTGGCGGCAGTGTTCTGATTCAACTGAAGACTACAGTCAACCGTGCCTGGCTGACACGAGCAAGACCACCGCACTTCGGCGCACAGTACTACACCACACTCGACAACACCGCACGTTGGTCATCATAGCAGTTACAGTAAAACTCGAATTCCCTTTAGTTCAGTTTTCTTTTGTACAACAAATCCAAAACAAACCGAAAGTCTACAGTAAGTCCACAACAAGTTGTGGAATTTGTTCACAAAAGAATCGAAAGCCTTTCATGTCAAGACGTTGTGCTGCCTGTTGTACGACTTGTTGTCCAACACTGTCTACAGCAAGACACAGTAATGGAGTTTGAGTTGGTAGCAAAAACGACAGGATCTCGATTGATTGATTGATTAATTTAAATTGATTTTGTTATGGTTTCTGTCAGTGACATAGCCAGAAATGTGAATTGGGGCCTCGCTTCGATCCTTTCTCCTCTCTTTCTTTTCCATCTCCTCTCTTCTTTTTTGCCTTCTTTCTCCTTTTCCGTTTTTCTTTTTATTTCCCTTCTTTTCTCTTCTCTTTTCTTTCTCTTTCCTCTCCTTAAAAGTACAATTTCTATATTTCAGCTAGAGGGTTTGAAGGAGCGCTGTGAGCTCCCGAAACGAGGTCTGGAACGGAATCTCAACCGAAATCAAATTTGGTGCAATACAGCGTTAGAATATGAGACTGATGGCAACAATTTAAATTATTTTCGGAGTTTATAATATCTATTTGTAACAAAAAAATGAGATGGGAAGATGGAGCAGCTGGGCCCCGTGCCTCCTCTTGTCTACGTCACTTTCTTGTATAATGTCTAAGATTATCAAGTGGATGTGCAGGCGGGAAGTGCGTGAACAGAGTACGTGTGGCAGCCAACAAGCCGTTCAGAGTTGTGACGTCACCCGGTTTTCCCAAGCCGTACCCGTCTGATGCGTTCTGTACGTGGCGCGTCACCGCCAGGAGGAGACACGCTCTCCGGCTGACTGTCGCCGAACTGGATCTGGAGGCGTCAGACTCGTGTCTGTTTGACTTCGTGGAGGTGCGCGCGGCACGCAAAACTGGCAGGGTGCTGGCGCGCTACTGCGGCACCCAGCATGAACTGCATCCCACTGCTGTCAACCTGTCTACTCCCGGTCTGTAACCATAGGCCTATGTTCGATTGTACGTGTTGCACTATTTATTTGCGATTATTCTTATTTTTTTACATTACCTGTCGTTTTTCTTATTTTTTTACTTTTTGCATTCCCGTATTTTGTGTATATGATTTTTAAAAAAATACTAGCACTCACGGCAACGCCGGTGACGACTGATGACGATATATTGCTATTTTGATTCCATCATTTTGTTTTTCATCCAGATTGCGTCTTTTCGTCCGCTTAGTCTCTATCTTGTGGTACATAAATTTAGCCATAGAAAATGGTCGAAAAATATAATAAGCTGCCTGGTAACGAGTTTTTTTGCCATTGCGTTTTCCAATGAATGACCAGTTTTTAAAATGCTTTTACAATGTGCCACTGTTAGAATTTTAGGCTGCCAGTATTTGAGAAGAGTGGGAAAAACATTAATGATTAAACGTTAACGTTCTTTGAACCATCCTGTAGATAAAAGCGTACATTTGTGTAGGCTGTGCTTTTGTTACCATTATCGGACAGTGCAGTGAAATGATGATTGCTTGTGAACGGCACTGCTGCAGAGCGTCGTCTCTGGCTGACGTTTGTGTCTGACGCCAGCGGCCAGGGCAGCGGCTTTCGTCTACAGTTCACCGCTGTGCCGACGACAGGTCGCACTAAGAGCAAACGGAAGAACCGTCGCCGAGCGTCCAGACGACGACAGACGGACAGAAAGAACGTCGACAACGTCACGCCGACTGAGAAGAATGCAACAACAACGACGACCACCAGGACAACTGGGCGCATGAAAACCAAGTCTGGCCGCAAGAGTCGAAGACAGAGACGCAAACAGAAAACAACAACACTGCAGACATTTTGAAGAGTTCCTGAGAGCATTGAGTTGCTGCCGATGTGCACTAGATTTAGGCCCTATGTCGACCAAAGGGACGTGGGTAGTCTAGAGTTGGCTAACGTCGTTTTTTTTGTTACCTTCGCCGAAGAAAAGCGGTTATTTTTTTACTCCTTCAGTCATATCTAGCTGTATGTACGTATTTTTACTCGAAAAGTTACGAACGGTTTTTGGAGGGGTGCAGCGTAGCCATTTGCACTTATGGAGTAGGCCCCATATGGATTAAATTTTGATGGTTATCCGGACCACAATCGTCAGTTTACTTTTAAGTAAGAGTAGATTTCAGTAACCGTTTAAGTTTTGTTGCCGATCTGTAACTTTCGACCTGTTCTAATAACAGTCAGTAAGTAGGCCTAATCGCTACATGTCTGCATTATGTGGTTGCCAGATGTTGTTTTACGTAAATTTGCACCTCAATAGAAGTACTGCCGGGAACCGCCGCCGTTAAGCCTCCAAGTCGAAAGTTCGAAACCAGTCGCTAATATTATCGACTAGACCGCGTCCGCCGCCAATAGTTATCTATCGACTGCTGTGTGTTAACAACTTCACTTAAGAAATAAAATAATTACAAGAAGCTAAACTGTCGTTAGGGTGGGCCGACCGTACGGCCTATACCCGAAGGTCAGCGTCTGACTTTCGATCGCAGAAAGGAAACAGTTTCTCAGACTGACTAGTCTCATACACGCTGTGGTGACGCTGCTATATCGGACGAACGCTACAATAAACATTAAAATACCATACGATAATTTAGTACACGTATAGGGTAATTTAATACACGTACGTAGGTGATTGACTACAGGAAGCAATTTTGCATTTAAAATTGCGGCCAAACTGCTGCAGGTAAAGACAGTTAATTGACAGCATATAGGGCCTCGGCATCGCCCTATCCAACGGTACCATATCGCTGACGTACGGTTTAGCCACAATACATATGTTACAGACGACGACGACAGACGACAGACAGATGACACATACCATATCCAAAGCTTGATCTAACGGTCGGCCAAAACAAAATGACACACTCAATATAGGGACCTATACACGTGAATAGTAAGCTCCATGTGAGAATCAAACTAAAGAAATATCTGAAATATATCTGACAAAGAATAGTCACCAACATGCTGCACAATGACTAGGCACAACCCACTCACAATGCTGGATAAATATGAATAACAGCTAATTAGCAAGAATAGGCTATTTAACACGAATACCATAGTACAAGCACAAACCAAATTAGACACGAAAAATGCCGGCCAGTTACGCATAGAAAATTAAAAAAAAACACACAATTGCAAAAATTTTGTAATGACTGTATTATAATTTGAAGGAAAGAATACGCATAATTTACCTCTAACGACTAACGATTGACTAACTACGGTTTACGCCAATGTCTCAACTCTAATGTTGCAGAAGAGAAACCGGAACAAGTGCGCATGACGTCATTGGGTATTTTGGTCATTTGATGTTTACACCTGAGATATGTAAACAATTGTAGTTTTTGTGTTTTAAAATGCACCTAACACTATAACGTTTGAAGTAAACTTTTTTTTCGTAGTTTTAGTTGTCGTTACTTGTCAGGTACGATTCGATTGACTGATATCGTTGTCATCGTCGCAACAATTTATAGTGCACCATTTGCAGTAGTATGATGGTTAATTACATCTTAATTCTGTTTTCAGTTCGGCGAACTGATAGAAGCAACGAAAAATTTGCTACTTTCAGTTCGGGGAAAACGTATAATGCCCGACCCCGCCGGGCCGCTGACATCCTGCCTCCGTCACTGTCAGGAGCTGAGCTGGTTTCACGACACTGCAGCCACTGACACTTCCAGACTTAGCTTAAAGCCTATATTGTCTGTAGCTGAGAGTAAACTGCAAGATTTTTAACCTCTCAGTATTTTGAAAAGATATGAATAAGAACTGTGGCGGTTAATCATGTTTTCAGTCCATCTTGTATAAAGAAAGAACGTCACCCTGCACAAGTCATGGTAAATCGCATCACTCTCCACCTGTGCAGATTTCATCTCAGCAGCCAGCACTGCATGGTAACAATAGAACTCAAGAGTTAAAGGTCCTCCTAATTTTTTTACTTTAAAATTAGTGAATCTATTCACCATGTCTAATGCAGTACTGGTGGTGGTGTGAAATTAATAGCAGCACGGTCGAACTGATTTCAGTAGCCCAATTAGCTGCACTTCAGATTGCCACACTGCTTTTAGTAAATTCTGATTCTTTAGACTCAGTTCGGTGAACTGATGATAGTAATCTTGGTCACTAATATTTCAGTTCACCGAACTGACTGTAGCACTGAGCTAATTACATTGTTAATGCTGCAAATGTTTAGTAACTGTGTAAGTTCAAAGTGAGTGTTTCAAACTTGCACGTGAACGTGTAAAAAGTTGGAGCAGTTTTTGTCTGAGTTCTTGTATTAATGAGTTGAGTGAGTAATGTGCAGCAGGTTAATCATGTTTTCAGTCCATCTTGTATAAAGAAAGAACGTCACCCTGCACAAGTCATGGTAAATCGCATCACTCTCCACCTGTGCAGATTTCATCTCAGCAGCCAGCACTGCATGGTAACAATAGAACTCAAGAGTTAAAGGTCCTCCTAATTTTTTTACTTTAAAATTAGTGAATCTATTCACCATGTCTAATGCAGTACTGGTGGTGGTGTGAAATTAATAGCAGCACGGTCGAACTGATTTCAGTAGCCCAATTAGCTGCACTTCAGATTGCCACACTGCTTTTAGTAAATTCTGATTCTTTAGACTCAGTTCGGTGAACTGATGATAGTAATCTTGGTCACTAATATTTCAGTTCACCGAACTGACTGTAGCACTGAGCTAATTACATTGTTAATGCTGCAAATGTTTAGTAACTGTGTAAGTTCAAAGTGAGTGTTTCAAACTTGCACGTGAACGTGTAAAAAGTTGGAGCAGTTTTTGTCTGAGTTCTTGTATTAATGAGTTGAGTGAGTAATGTGCAGCAGGTCCAAGCTTCAGCATAATTGATGGTGAGAAAGAAGATTTGCCACAGTGCATTTTATTTGCTTACACATTGTGACATAGTTTCAGGTATAAGGTTACAGCATTTGCATATCAGTAGCAGTGACAGAGGCACGTTTTGCATATTATTCTTGGGAATCTCGCCATTCGTCTCGCTGGTTCTCATGAAAAGTGTGAAACACATTTCTATGAGAATTTTACTTTGGGTTATTTGATGCTAGAATTTCCTAGCTTAAACTTCCCTAGTCCCTGGATGATGCAATGCCATGTGAGCATGTGGTAAGTCTGTCGATAGTGTTGAGCTTGCAAAATGTAACAAAGGAAAATCTTACTTGTGATTTTTCATAGCAGCTCGCAAGCGCTAAGTGCGAGACGCAAACTCTACGCCAGCATCTACAAGACACTTATTTGATTTTTTGGAACTGCTTGATTAATTTTTTTAAATTTTTACACGCGAAAGCAGCTACTGTTTTCAGCGTGTCTTAGCCATCACAATTCTGTCCATCTGTTCGTCTGTCACACGTGTGGATCAGGCAAAAACGGTCCAAGCTAGGATCACCAAATCTTTACCGTCGTCTGCCTGGAAGACTCTAGTTTCAGGAACCGTAAAGCTTATTCATAGATTCGAAGGGGGTCACCACGAACGAGGGCACTAAATGAGAGGGGGGCAAAATTGCGATTTTTGGCCAATGAGTCGCTGTATTTCAGTAACGGTGCGAGATTGGGCCTAGGTTACTATTAATCACTAATAAGAAGTCGTACACTGGCTTTCGATTGGCACCCAATTCAATGACCTTAAATGACCTCGAACGGTGGTTTTATGAATTTCTTGGCAATTTTGGTCTGCGAGACACGTTGCAAGAGCGAATTGCGCTGACCAATTGAGATAGACATGTACAAGCTGCATATGAAATTTTCGGCATAGAACGTAGATTTCGACGGTCCAAGTCTCGATTTTCTAGGTTCAAGAAAACCTGCGCACGAGGGCATCAAAGTGCGGTACCCCTGTAAAAGTCGCGACGAAATGGCTGGAGATAGACTGACAGTTTGCAAACAGGAACTGCTATAGGCTTTCGCGCGTCCTGTGAACATTAGCTCATATTTCTTGTCAGTAATAGTGTCAGCTGTTTGCTATGCAGAATGTCACGGAGCAGAGGTGATTTTGGTTATGGCAGCTTATCGAGTGCAGAGTTTTCTGATCAGAGGTCACTTGTTGCTGATCTTAGAGGTAAGTGATGCCCCAGTCTGCTAAATATATTGTTTGGCTGATGTTCTGCTGATAATGTGGTGGTGTTACTGGATATTATTTTCTGCATTCTTATTGATATTGAGATTTTTAAACTGTTCATTGTGCACTGTATAAATGTTATCAGTATTATGTAATGCTAAGATAATGCACATGCACATTTTTTATTTTTTGGTGAATTTTGGGCTATCTGGTTGCATAGTTTACATACGATTTGCAGCAGTTTCAGTGAGAGATAAAAGCATACATTTTCATACAATTGTTTTTGGACTGATCAGAAGCCGTGGACACAGATAATAACATTTTATTTTGTATAAAGTACCCTGCAATGTCATTGGCATGATATTGTCACTATAATCTATTGTACATTTGCAGTATTGCAAATAGTAATAATATACATGTCATCATGTTATTTTTAACATTATATGATTGCATACTGTTGAACAAGCAAACTAAGCATCGTTGTTGCCATGAAATATAAATTTCACTAGTCAGTGAGTGATTTGTTGGGAATTGTGGTGACTGCTAAAATCTGTAGGTGATAACAAAATGACAGTATATATTAGTTTATACTGAATGATTGTTGTATATGGCTGGCAGGTGACCCAGCATTTAGTACAAGCTATAAACAACTGGCTGATTCTATCAGCGGCAACATCTTCACTATTGGCGCCAATGGTGTGTAATGCTTGTTGAATATGATTGTATGATTTTAAAATTTTTAGTTCGTCATTTTCTATATTTACCATCTGTGCCAAAAGAGGTTACTTAGATGTTTTTGTTGTATTTTTGTACTTGATTGTATTGTTGTATTTTTATGTTAATATGCTGCTGTTTTTGCCCATTTGTCCATTCATTTGCCTGTCTCATGTGAAGTCATAGGGGCAGAAAAACAAAATTGATATGAACGTTTTACAGGGTAGTGGTTTGGCTCAGTTGGTAACATTGTTGATCGCATCAACGAAGTTAATCAACACCAGGCCCGGTTAGTACTTGGATGGGTGACCATCCCGGTATGTAATCAGCCACCCAGGTCAACTCAGCCTGGCCATCCCTTCGTGGGTAGGCGCAATGAGTACCAGCGAAAGCCAGGATGTAAACAGGCACACCGCGCAATGCACTGGCCCTGTATCTATGGTCTCGCAGTGTAAAAACTAGTGTTTGGCTGATGGCTAAGGAAACAAAGATCAGCGCCACCCAATGGGCTTTAAGGCTCGGGAAGGACTTTACGTTTATTTTTTTACGTTTACAGGGTAGGAGCAACTATTGAGCACCGAGCCATTTTTACTGCTCAAAAGGGGTGGGGTAAAGAGTTGCATAGTATGACCACCATCAAATGCTAGCACACTGCCAACGTTTTTACTTGTTGTTTATCTGTTGCAATCTTGGCTCTGTGTGCAGTGTATAGCACGTGCTGAAAATGTTACTACGGTAAAAATTATGTTACACTAGCCAGTGTAATACATGTTTGAGAGATTGTGTTTTTGTAATAAGTGGTCATGTACTATTGTCGAAGATGCATGTTTGCTGGCATATTGTGATGATTGTCGTGAGTATGAGTCTGTGTTTGCTGAACAGTGAGTTCTCTGCAGCAGACTCAGTCTCAGATCGGCACAAGCAAAGACACAGCACAACTGCGCAATAGATTGTGAGCAGAGCTCTTTCAATCAGTTGTTTATTTGTCTAATTAATCACAAATATTCTGTTCAGTAATTAAGTTTCATAAATTTTTATCATGCTATGAGTAGTGTCAGTAAGTGTTAATCTAGAATAAAATCATTTTTCTAATTTCAGGTTTGGCGTCAGTGTATGCAAAGTTTGTTTTCTCTATGTCTTGTAGTTGGTGAGTTCGGAAATCGTATGTGATGGACATATGAGCAAACCTGTAATGCAGCTTATTTGGATGGCCACCGAAAAATTACGCAAGTGACTGTTATGGTCCATAGATTTGGCCATAGATATGTTTAGTCTGATGACACTTGTTGGAATGTTGTAGACATGATATAGAGAAATTAACAAATGAAATTGTTAACAAGACAACGAGTGATCTTCGGCAGCTGTCATCTGTCACTGCACAGACACCAGACAACCGGGTCAGTCAGCATATCTCCTCACAGAACAACAACAACACTGCAGACATTCTAAACAGCTCATGGTGACCCATTATGCATTGAGTTGTTGCAGGTGCACACTAGACCCCATGTCGACCGGATGGATGTGGCCGGAGAGCCTAGAGTCGGTTAACAGCACTTTGTAGAAAATTGTCTGCGTTTCGTTTGTTACGTACTTTCATCGAAGAAAATAGGTTATTTTTTTATCCCTCAGCCATGTTCATTCATATGTAAGAAATTCATTACTCGCAAAGTTACTAACGTATTTTGATACAGTTTTGGAGGAGTGTGGCATACTGCATAGGCTATAGCCATGGACCGAATGATTGGATTTCGATGGCTATCCGGATCACAGTCATCAGTTTTATATTGAGTAAAAGTTAATAGATCTCAGTTACCGATGTACTGTCGCTAATCCGTAACTTTTTGTTTCTCCTAATAACAGTAACATCTTGCGATAGTCGGTGAGTAATCGCTTCATGTCTAGGCCTACAACATGTGTCTGCTGGTTGCTGATCAACGTTAATATTTATACATCGACATTCGACAGAAGTAGTCCCAGTGTGCCACAAATGTCACTGTGCTGCACTAATATTACTTTACATTTGAAGTGTAGAGTCGGTGAGTTTTCTGTGCTAAAAGGCACAGCTGGTACATGATATTTGCTAGTAATTAGAAGAGAGTCGTATAATCGACAGATGGTAGCACTGCGGCCATTGCTCTGTTGTAGGCATACAAGCTGCAGTGGCAGCGTCTGATGGGAGAATTCAAGGAAGTAACACAACGCTACAACACTGTACAAAAGGTATTCACTGGTTTTTTGCAGTAATTAACCGCTGAACTGTGTCTTAATACTGGTCAAGTGCAAAACGAGGCAGGTGTTGGGAGTTAGCATTTTGGTGGTCTCAGGTTGATTGTTGATGATTTGTGAATATTATACAATGTAATGGTATTTGCTTTTATTAATTAATTGTTGTTTAGTCGTCTCATTTACTACTGAAAAATTTACTTTACTTTTGAGTTAACTTGTTCAGTTGTCCATATCATCATATCATTTATATAGGCCATAATTATTTCATTGGCAGATCAGAGGAGTCTGCACTGAGTTTTTACAAGGACTGGGTGCATTAGATTGGTCACACTCTATAGTATTTTTTGCTTTCACATGCTGTTGTTGATTTGCATTGTGTAGCAAGTTGCTGAGAAGGTGAAGCTATTTACCCCAGCCTCATCAACGGTTCCCACAGCAGACCTACTTAACTGGAATGTACGTTTTTTTACTTCTTCCGGCATGTGTTGTAATGTACTGAAGACTGTTGTAGATGTTTTTGGATAATTTTGTAGTTAGAGTTATAATTTTTCACTACTGTGACTGGGTGTATGATCACTCCATTGTGCTTCCACAGTCGTGGTAGATTCACTGCAGTTGGTTGAACGCATGGATTATTCATCAGTGTGTTTTTGTCATTCTAAAAATATTATTTGGATATTCTAAGCTAGCCAGTGACATGCTCATCTTTTTTTCATTACTTGCCTGCATGCCGGCTTATTTCCTGGTGCTCTGCAGTGGCTAGATATCAGAGAACTAGTGGCTGCTGCATTGCTGTTGCATGATATTTTAGCTCTTGTTTTTGATGGTGATATTGTTGTTAGGAGGCAAACGATGATCGTCAACAGCAGCATGAAGAGCATCAGCGTCAACTCATGATTCAAGACGAAACAATCGACGTCGAAGTCGCTCTGCTGCAGGAACGTGAGCAGCAGATTCGACAGCTTGAGGTATAGACAGATACTGATACTGGTTTTTTCAGTGTTTTTCAGTTATCAGTGTACTGTAGCATAATCTGTATCTGAGCAGCATTAGGCATTTTTATCATGTTATTTAAGTGAGTTATTAATTTAGCTCAAAGGCTCTTGGTCCACAAAAAGATGCAGAAATATAGGAGTTAGTTTAGGACTAAACTTATATCGTTCTGTCCGCATAAAGTCATTTTCTGCATTGTCATGTAGTAAAAGATACCGGCACTATTTTTTAACAGTGGGAAATATACGATGTAATATGTTTATGATTTCTTGTGCAGGTGAATATTTGAAATAAACTGCCACTTAATGAAGTGTGCACAATGTTCTGGTTATCAATAAATTAATTTTGTCTGCTATGATTGTGTTTATTTTCTAGGCTGACATTTTAGATGTTAATCAGATATTTCGGGATTTGGGCATGCTGGTACACGAGCAAGGCGAAGTTATTGGTAACTTTCCATTTCTGTAGTTTTTTTTAATCATTTTTGCTTGTTAAATAACGTATAACTGAATCCTGCTGGTAGGATAGAAATGGTGCAATGATCTGTCGTACAACTTAACTGTTGCACATATGAAAACAGCTGTAAACTGAAGTGACTGCAGAGGAAGTAATGATTTAATGTCTGTTGGTTTTTTAAGAAATTTAAAAAAATGGCATGTATGCTATGGCTGTGGTTTTTGTGTCCCAAACAGTTACCCACCCAGTAGTAACTACTTGATACATTTGGACTGATATATGCTACATTGAGTTAGTATTTTTGCTGTAGCTGTTGTTGTAACTGTTTTTCTGTACAGACTCGATAGAGGCACACGTAACTGTCGCACATGACCAGGTTGAGGCCGGTCGTGAACAGCTTATTAAAGCTGCCACCTATCAGGCTTGTAGCAGTTGTTGTCACTTTGCATTGTCATAAAGTCGATTTTGTGTGCAAATTGTTGTAGATTATGTTTGACACACCTAGACATGGAGAAACGCTCTTTAGTTTTGACTATCTTGTATTTCATACATATGTTTCTTCATGAATGTAAGGCCAGTCCCAGAAGTAGTTTTGTGAGTTGTTTTTGCAGAAATTTCACAAGCCAGATCACTTCCTGACACTGAACCAACAGCATAAAAGCACTGAAGAAATAAGAACAAAATATAAAGAAATTGTGATGCATCATGTTATTTATATTACGTGATTCAGGTTTTATTATGCGCGAAAGTAGGTACTGCTTTCAGCGCGTCTTAGCCATCGCAATTCTGTCTGTCTGTCCATCCGTCCGTCACATGGGTGGATCAGTCAAAAACAGTGCAAGCTGGGATCACCATCTTCACCATCTGCTGCCTGGAAAACTCTAGTTTCAGGAACCGTAAAGCTTTTCCATAAACTTGAAGGGGGTCACTCTGAACGAGGGCGCTAAATGAGAGGGTGGTGGGAAAAATTTGCAATTTTTAACCAATAAGTCGCTGTATCTCAATAACGGTGCGAGATAGGGCCTAGGTTACTATTAATCACTAATAGGAAGTCGTACACTGGCTCTCGATTGCCACCAAATTCAATGACCTTGGATGACCTTGAACGTTAAAATAGGGGTTTTTGTGGATTTTTTGGTGATTTTTGGCTGCAAGATACATTTTAAGAGCGAATTGCGGCCGAAACCAATTGAGATAGACATGGACAAGCTATGTATGAAATTTTCAGCATTGAACATATATTTCAACGGTCCAAGTCTCGATGTTCTAGGTTCAAAGAAACCTGCGCACAAGGGCATCAAAGAACAGTACCCCCGTAAAAGTCGTTATTTTACTGTTGTTGGCCAGTCTTTTGTGGAAACGGTTGCAGATAGGCATGGGCATGCTGCCACAACAAACACTTTTTAGTCGTATCAACATCAATGACTTTGAAAGACCCTGAAGTTCCAAAATAAGGGGTTTTTATTGATTTTTCCGATCTTCAGCTGCAGCGCACACTCCAAGAATGAACTGCGACGAAATGGCTGGAGATAGACTGACAGTTTGCGAACAGGAATGGCTATAGGCTTTCGTGCATTTCGTGAGCATTAGCTCAACTTTCTTGTATGTTTTTGTGTGAATGCTTCACTTATTTGCTGAACTGTTTACTGTAGGTTCGGGCACGGAAGAAGAAGCTGTGCTTGGCAGTCATTTTGTTCATTGTCCTTGCTGTTATTATCGCTGTCATCGTCTTATCCATAAAGTTCTCACACTAATGCCCACTGCTGCTGTTACTGACATTGTTGCTGTAATTATGAACTGTTGTCTTTTGTAAAGGCTTGATCATGGTTGTGACTACTATGAGGGACCTGAGACAGCTTTATCACTAGTACCGGTAGTTGTGGTGTTTTATTAAGGTATGAAAAATTAATTACTGAAAGTAATTGCTTTGTATTGAGGGCGTGTCACTTATAGTATAATATCGTTTTCAATCTCTGTTAATTAAAAACATTTGTACCATTTATTATTAGAGTTAATACGTATATTATATTTGAACTTATCGAAGCAGTAGGCTGCACAGTTTGCAGCATTATGGTAAACAGTTGTCATCCGTCTTCTTGTTTTTGTGAGATTTGGAAAAGTGTATCAGTTAAAATCTACACAGCTGTAAGTAGTTGTAGCAGTGGTAGTGGATTAGAAGCAGTGGTGGTGTTTCACTGAGGTATGAAAAACTGATCACAGAAAATTCTTGTGTTGGCCATTTAATATTCAATGTACCTGGTAGCACTTGGTTGGGCTAGTGGTCTTGATCAATGAGCTCATTTTACGCCAGGCCAAGTTAGTTATTTCGGTGACCGTTGGCAAATGGGTAAACCATCTCAGAATGTAACCAGGCACTCGGGCCAACTCAGCCTGGCCATTCTTCTGTGATGTGTGCATTGAATGCCAGAGATGGTTCAGGCGTGAAAATTCATTGCGTGATGCACTAGCGCCATATCCGTGATCTGGCAGTGTAAGCTGGTGTCTGAATGAGGGTTAAAGAAACGGCGATCATCGCTGCTTGGAAATGACTTTGATCTTACGTGGTATAAGTTTTCACTTGTTACTTCATTGATGATAGGATTTATGTGTGTCTCTTGTGCACATGTGAAACACTCGCATCTTTTTACCAGTATTTTGTAACTGATGAAAAAGGTCGAAGATCATTCCTTGATGCAGTTCTGTTTAATTTGTGTTCTGTGGTGCTCTGGCCTCATTCGTCTATGATGTGTGTGCAAGCTCTGTTATTGTGCAGTCGTCCGAATATGCTGCATTACAGGTATTGTCTGTCCGTTTCATGTGGGCTCATTAGCCGAAAATGCAGGAGCAGAAAAACCATAATTGATGTGAACACGCAGCTCTAGGGAGACTTAAGTTATTTGCATGCAGTTTGAGTCTGATGCGTATAACAGCTACTGTGTGATGTGCTGCGTGATGATGTAAGGAATAGTAATTGCATTATTCTATTTATTGTGGCTATAGTCAAGGTGGCTTGGTGGAGCATGTCTGACCAGTGGTCTCTGGTTCTGTTTGCCATTTTCATGTTCATGTTCGTGTGTCCTGTGCTGTTTTGAATCGTTAGCTAATTGACGTTGATTAACGTGAGAGATATGTACTTTAATATCTTCTTTGAAAATAAATTCTGTTTTGAATGGTACATATGACAAAACCTTGCAACAAAGCAACGAAACCAGAGTGGTTACATGATGCTGAAATGACCTAAATTAATTGCTGCTTGTGCTGCACAACCAAATGTACCATTCAGTTTTGAATGATTATGAAAACTGAATGATTCAGTTTTGAGTGGTACATTTGGTTGTGCAGCACAGACAGCAATTAATTTAGGTCATTTTAGCATCGTGTAACCAGTCTGGTTTCGTTGCTTTATTGCAAGGTTTTGTCATATTACTTTGTTGTTATTAGTAAGCGTTCCACCTGATGTTTGTTATAATTTTGATAATCATTTTTAACTAGGAGAATTTAATTGTATCTGATTACCCACAACAGTAGAAACTGCTGTTCTGTTGTTATTGTTTAACATCGTGGTAGACTTAACTATCTCTGTACCGAGAGTATTTGTCTGTCTACTTTCCGTGGTTAGAGCATAACTGTATTAAATTATGTTTTCTTCTATATTATATTGTTTTGTAAAAACGCGTTTTAACGCTTTTCCTATTACATTTATCCCATCTGTAGCATAGAGCCGGGTATCTCTGTCGAATAACTAACACCACCAGCAGTAAAACGTTTTAATTTTGGAGATCATGCAGTGAAAAAACACGCGAGGTAATGCGTTCAAGAAATCGTCATAGCATCAGCAGCAGATAATTATTAGCACAGTTTGTTGCATCAAGCGAATAGAACAACTGAAGTCAGTTGCTATTGTAATGTTTACATTGTCTATTTTCAAATTATGTCGGCACCATAACGCCAGTTTTTTAAGAGTATATTGCTAAATGTCAGCTACCGGCGGTCTGTATTAGATACGGATTGCATAATAGCTAAGTTTTGAAGCGAAAACGGAGAAAGGACAGGCGTATGACGGCATTGCATGCGATGCACCGAAACGATTATGATAATGTCAAAAACGAGCAGAAAATATCAGTCAGTTAAACAAGACTGGAAAGTGTGTAATAGCAGGATTTTGAGGGAAAAACGCGTCATGGTTGAAAATCAAAATAAACAACCTGTGGGCCCCTAAGCCGCCGTGCCTAAGCCAGGTTTGCATGAGCTGTAGCGAAACGATTATGTTAGTGGCGAAAACGAGCAGAAAATGATCAAATAACGTCGACTTATGTGAAAACAAGAACAACAGCGCTATAAACGACGCCCGACGCGGGTGTTGCCGATATGGACGTTCTCTCATAACGCGGGTGTGTGGTCTAATCGGAGGGATGGTCATCCTTGTCGACGTTCATTTCGTCGAATATCTGTTGGATGACCTTGTCGATGAACTCCTGCGTGACTCCACTGATGTGCTCCTTAATGTTTTCGTCGACGTCCTCGTCGGTGTCGTAGCACGATTTTGTCACCTTGTCGACGGCGCGGTCGATCATCTTATCCATGCTTTCGGACGACACAACGCGACCGCCCTCCGCAACCTTCGCCCGTATTGCCTGAAACACACAGACTGCCTTCACACTACAGCCCCTCTTTTTGGACATCTTAAAATAAAAAAATACAAAATTTGGTGTCACTAGAATGCAGGGATTGGGGATGTCACGAAGTGCTTTAAAATACGTACCGGTATGCGGCCGGGGCGCTGGGGGAGCTAACAGCGTTTCCCCAGATCCACTAAAAGGGACCTACTTCTAATGGAATGGGAAAGGAAGGAACGGAGGCGTTCCCCCAAAATACACATTTACCACTACACCACTGGGTATAAAGGCATTATATATAGGCCTATATGTGTTTCCGCGTTTTTGTCAGTCCGTTCTTTAGTCACAAAAATTTTCTTAGTGTGATTTCTCCAAAGCCAATAAATGCAAGAAATGTCACCAAACTTTGGCTGCTGAAGAGGGCATGGCCATTCTGATTCGACGTTAAAGCTGCACGCAGGGATTAGGCCACGATTGCTACAAGGTCGGGTTTTTAAAAAAAACCGGAGTTCGGATCTTATACTATCTTTCTGAACGGCGTGAACTGTTGTAAGCAAATCTAAAACTGTGAAACTGCTCCTTGTAAACCAACACGCTTGCGCTTGTCAGCTGTTAAATTAAAGGAACACGTGAAGCTGATGAGCACGGATTTCAGCGGCATTGTGGGTTGAAAAAAGTTACGGGCGGCACAAAGTTGCAGCTTTTTCGATAGACAGCTGTAGGCCTAACTTCCCGACAAGAGATTGCGAGTGCTCAAACTGCAGATTTTGCCCCAGATTCCCCCAAAACGGGATCTTTGGCCCGATATTTAGTACCTTACCTTACCTCCGGGGTGGGCAGGCTCTTACACCTGCCCAGCGCTGAGGAAAGTTTTTTGACAGGCTATTTTTCGGTGGGGGTAAAAAGGGGCAATAGCCTCCTTACTTTCCAAAGCACGACGCCACTAAGGGATTCAGTATAGAGAACATACGGCTTTGTTATTCAGATCTTATAATATCTCCCTGAACAGCATGAAATGTTGTAAGCAAATCTAAGACTGTAAAACTGCACTTTGTAGGCCTAGGCTACAAGTCGCACAAAGACCAACGCGGTTGCGTTTGTCGACTATCATAAAACAAACATCGTGATGATGATTAACGTCAAAGGCGTCGTGAGTTAAAAAGGTATTTTGGGGTGGCGCCAAGTTGCAGTTTTTGACAGACAGCTGTAGGCCTAACTTATTTTCCGACAAGAGATTGTGAGTTCTCAAAATTTCGATTTTTTCCCTTCCCTAAATTTACCCGAAATAGAGATCTCCGCCCCCTACATTTTGTATTCTTAAAGGAAAATTTTTCCGCAAAGTTTTTTGCCAAGCTAAATTTCGTTGGCGGGGGTGATAATTGCCATCTTCCTCGCCCCAACCACGACGCCGAGGCATTCAGTACATACTAGGATATGGTTTTGTTGTCATTAGCGTAGGCTAGGCCCTACCTCGTGTCTCTTGCGGTGCTGTGCCAGTAGATATCGGTGGCGTTTTCTGTCGTCGTAGTCGACATCTTGCTGAATCAGCTGAACGCTGCCGTCAGGTTGTGAGACGCGGATAGCGGCACTCAGTGTTCCCAGGTCCTCATCACCCAGCTGACCTCGGGTCTATACGCGCATGTACATACACTACGCAATAGTTACCCAGTTTGTATAGGGCCTACTTCGTTGTGCTGTAAGCTGAATGATTATCGATAGTTTCGTTCATAGGTCTGTGTATAGATAATGAAAGGAAAACGGCATGAACGAAGTAGCAAATGAGATGAAAAACCACGAACTATAGGGCCTGTAACTAACATGTGTCTGTGGATGGGTAGGACTACTACAATAACGCAGTCCAGAAGAGTCTTACCTTATTTTACAGGCCAACGAACCGCATTAGTTGGCGCAAAACCGAAACCTTGAAGTATAATGCAGTGCTTATAAAATTTGCGAGAAAACTAAAGCAATGCACGTGACTCTTGCTTTGGTATCGTTTTAGCTTTTCATACATTCAGGTGCCGCCCTGTGGCTAACATTCAAAAAACATTCACCTTCACCAGAAACTATTTTTTGAAATATAAAATACAAGTACACTATTGAGTACATCCCAGGTGAGAACTTACTATAAGTGGACATTGTCCATTATTATTATTATTCGGCTAGTGAATTCGGCGCGTGCCTGGGAGTCGCGGAGTTGGACTAGGGCGCGTCGGACAAGGCCCGTGATGAAGGCGGCGCTGAACTCGTTCCATCTGTCCTCGTCATCGCCGCCAGGCAGCGTGTCGCGCGCGGTCTGCAGCACGGCTGTACCGAGATCTAACATCAGCTGACCTTTGTACAAGCCGCGCACCACCTACAATCACCATGCACCAAACCCGTCTTACAGACAGTTAAACGACTCGTCGCGATCGCGCAGGAAACGACTAAGCCAAAAACTGCTCTACCAGCAGTTATACCGTTTTTTCTGCTTAATATTGATTATAAACGAATAAATAGAGGCAAAGATTTGACAAAACTGGATTCAGTCGAAATGAATGAATGAAAATATCGTCGATAATTCGTTCATTTACTTATATCTTAATTCGCTAAAGCATGTACAAGTAACACCAGAATGTTACAATCATGCGGCAGGAACCACCAGGTGGATGTACATCGTCATCATCATCATGACGCGTAGACAGCTGAGGTCCGTTGCGGCGACTCCCCACGATGTCCACGTTCATCTGCACTCTGCCACATCTGTCTCCAGCTGGCCGGTGTTCCGTTGCCGATCTGCT
>Ga0209671_1001306_pt1 | contig 20445 bp, 14 predicted proteins | sample WorMetHERISLAND2_2_FD_187401 | JGI IMG/M metagenome (GOLD analysis project Ga0209671, IMG submission 187401) | Marine gutless worms symbiont microbial communities from Max Planck institute for Marine Microbiology, Germany - Olavius geniculatus... | ecosystem: Host-associated > Annelida >... | reverse complement strand
ATGTGTGCTGGTGCAATGTCATGCTGGAAGGTCTAAAAGTCAAGCTATCCTTACAAGTATGTGAAAGTGATCGTTTTAGGCGTTTTTGTGGCTGCAATGGTAAAACTTCAACAGTTTATTGTCGTCAGCGACCCAGGTAAAGTTCACCATCGATGCAGGGCAGCTATTCAGCAACTTACAGCACCGGTTGTGACAAACCAGTTTGTAGTCGCGCCACGCTATGACGTCAGCATTACATCACAACTAGCAAAGAATATTTAACTAACAGCCATATTTTGTCCATATATTTTGAATTAGCATGTCTTTAGCTACGTCTGGTAAAAATTTCGTGTAAATTGATCATCATTTGAGTGAATTATGAAAGAAATAAAAAGGGTGCCCGTTTTTTGAAACAGTGTATAAGAATCCCAGCTGTCGTGCACTAGAATAGCCGAGCATAGGCCTACTGCCTGACGACATTTATTTTTGGCAGGGCGAGTCAAGACCATTATTTGGGAGAACAGGTACATGTATGTACCCCTGGGCGTCAACAACTGTGCCATTGGATGGGGTGTTCCTAATTTTGTGTATGTTATCGGTAGTGACTATGTCGCTGTAAATGCAGCAGATTGGTCGCAATTCGCAATGGAAATATTTGAGAGATGCGCAGTCAGTAGTCCTGTTTGGGCAAAGATCATAATTGGGATCCAATTTGGTAGGCGACCACATACAGGGTATAGTGGTCAGGCAACTCGATTTGCTTTTTAGTCATTTTCCCCGTAAAATTTACCGTCAGTGGCGTAGACAAGGGAGCACATGGGGCCCAACCCCCACTCCCAAGCAAGACATACCGTAACTACACGTCTTTAAACTGCAGGCGATTACCAGAAAAATAATTACAATTTTTGCCAGGCTAGCAGATCTCATATTTTAAAGTTATAATGCAGAAAATGCTATTTCGGCTGGGGCTCCACCCAAACTCCGTTGGGGAGCTCAGTGCTCCCCCAGGCTCCCTATCTGGTTTTAATTGTCCTGCTAAATAAGGGGAAAGAGAGAAAAAGAAGAGGGAAAAAGAACAGGGATAAGGAATGTATGAAAAAATTGGGAAAGGGATGGGAAGGATAAAAGGGGAAAGGAAGGTTTGTTTAGAATCAGGCCCGAGGTTTCTAGGCAACGCAGTTACGTCACTTCGCTAGTTGAAATTTGTCTGAGCAAAACAGTCAAGTTTAGGTTCAAGGAAACTTGTACACGTCAACATCCGGTTTCACACGTACTTGTTTACAATTTGGATAGGAAAGTCGATAATATTAGTTTGTGACCGAATTGCATGTAATTGTGATAGTGCAGTAATTTGTTTAATATCAGCATTTGATACTGTAACTGACAGGGTACACTCTCTTGTTCTGAACTCGTGTTAACATTTACTCACCAGTCACAAAACGCAGTGACGATACACACGGCCTGCCGTATGTATTCGGTTTATCACAATCCCCATAATGCATCGGTCCGCGCAGGTGTTCCAGTTTTGTTTTAGATGCAATATGTAAATTAAAATAGTCTGAAACGAAACCGGAACACCTGCGCTGACTGAAGCGTTATGGAAATTGTGATAAACGGAATAGACAGAAAGGCCAATGAGGCTTGTGCACCGGGCCAATGAAAAATAGTACATAGCCGCGAGCAGTCGTGATGAATGAAGACTTCACAGAAATTTCCATCGTGGAGTCATTCCTGCCTCATGTTTCGCTGTAACTCTGCACATTTTGCACATTTCACTGCATTAAAGCTGTGCAGAGACAGATTGCTTCGCTATCGGGTATCCCTGATTTATTTGCATTTTATTGAACTACTGAAGGGTTGCATCTTGATTCCACATCTGGAAAATTGACCTGCGGTGGTCGTTTATGTATCCTACAGTCTTTCTATAGAGTCTCGCAGTGTTCTGCGGTTTTCAGGCATATCGTCGCTCTCTGTGTTTTCTGATGTCAAGTCAGAAATGAATACAGTTTTCAGAAAACTTCTGTATTTAACCCACAATTAGTGCCCACTAAAGTACGCTGGGTGCATTACCGAAAAAGTCAAGAAACTAACCTTCATAATACCACCACCAACAGAATTGTAGTTCAGTTCATTAAGCTGATGCAGATAGTAAAGAGCCTTTATCTTTGTTTCAAGCAACTCTTGCAATTTGTTCATGTTTAAGAGTTTGCAATAATTATTAGATTCTATCAAATTTGTTGTGCAGTTAGGTAAAATCATCATAAAAATGTCTGAAATGAATGGCTACTTGTCAAACTTTTGCTCATTTCAAACTTATTCAATGTATGCATAACAGTGATTGACAGTATGTTTGAGTGTAAAAGTGTTTTTGGATTTGCAGGCGGTGGGTGTTACATGAGCATGTTTCTGTTCAATAAATTGTGGCTGGTGATGGTCATCAGCACAGCATGTGTTGTGACGTCTGCAGAACCTAAGCCTACACACAAGTCAAGGATTGTCGACCGGGTATATGTCATATCTCGTTGTTGTTGAAATGCCAGATGATCATAACATCGACAGTTATACTATCATAGTAGTTGCATCAATTGTCTTTCATGTTGCTGTTTGATATGTATGATGTAAACAAGAATGTTCTATGGTGCTTATTTTAGTAGAATATTTTAATACCATGCTGATAGATATTGAAACTATAATAATGATTTTTTTCAAAGAACATCATCAAGACTATTCGTGTAGTTTCCTTTTGTTATAGTGCAAACATATCGTGACAACAGATGACAGAATCGTGTCTCAAATCGTGTAAATATTGAGCACAATAACCAGATATGCATGTGGAAAATGTTTGCGACAGAGTGGTCATAGTTAAGGTGTAACATGTTGGAGAATTAGCATGACACCATGAGAATGAGAACAGCAGCGCAGAACTTCTTTGGCTGGACATGTGCAACATGAAGTATATGTAGGGCTGGGATTATGACAGTGTTTAGAGAGCAAGTTTGATGATGTTGTAGCAATTTAGTGACGAGAAGCATTTCAAGGGTGAAGAACATAATTATGAGTATGACCATGATGCATTTGTTGGCACAGAAGAAGCAAAAACATTCGATGAGTTGTCACCAGAAGAAAGTCAAAAACGGCTTGGGTTTGTGCTTGTTATAGACGTTGTTTAAATTAACATTTTGTATGCTACATTTGTATAAAAAAACATGGAATGTATTATATGAAATTAAATTGACGGGATTACTTCATATCTATAGGTTCTAAAAATATTTTATTGCTTTGGCATTGTTCACTTATGTAGACTGGCCCAACTGGAATAAGTTTAGGAAACTGGACTAATTAAGCAAAAAGTGAAAGTAATAGTAGTAGTTTAATTTCATTATAACTTGCATCATTGATTGATTGATTGATTGATCATGATATTGGTCACGACTTTGGTTTCAGCTAAACAATTATCTTTGTTATGTCTGATTTGCTGTCCTGAATTTAACTAGTAACTTTAACTCAAGGGAAAAAGAAAATAAAACTGCTTGAATTCTTATTGATTTCAATTAGTCTCTATCTTTAATAAAAGCATTGTTTGGGACTGCAGAGCCTTATGCACTTTTTGTTTTGTGATTGCTTTTGAGCACCGTATGGAGCCAAGTGTTGGTAAATGCCGTGCTAAAAGATTAGATTATACTCTCAGCACAAACTGACTTTTTTGATTTATATACTTAATAGTTTACTTTGATTTTTGCACTGTATCCATGCTGTATTTTATGCCTAATATCACTAATATTATTGCATATGTAATAATCATAATAATCTGTTAACATTGTTATAGCATGAAGTGCACTTATTATGTGCTGATGTGCTGTGAAGAAACTCCACTCACTGATTCATAATGGTAGTCATTTTGTGTGTGTGTTTTTTGCCAGCTTGTTGTTTCTAAAGATTGACAAGGATGGTGACAATCGTGTGTCGCCGGCGGAGCTACAGAGCTGGATGCGACACGTCCAGCGACAGTCCATGGATGCTGACAGAGACAAGCAGTGGGCAGAGATGAATTCACAGGATCCCGACTTGCTCACATGGGATGAATACTTTCAGCATACTTACAAAGACAATAATGGTGTGTACCATAATTGTTACCATGTACTAGTTGCAGCTTTATTCTGGCATGCTGGTTTGCAGTGGGATTTTTCGTCAAGTATGCACTACGTCTAGATTTCGTAATTCCTGAAAATGTGCCAAAAATTTGTTGAAATATATGCAACGTAGAGTGTATATCCCACATTCACACATCTAATGCACTTATATCTATGTGGTTTGGTGGCTCAGCGGATAGGGCATTGGATACGAGACCAAAAGGTTCATGGTTCTATTCCCACCAGTGAACTACCAAGTAGCAACTCTGGGCAAGTTGTTCACCCCTATGTGCCTGTGTAGGTGCAAGTGGTCCAGTGGTTAGTGTCAACTTGTAACTTCTAGGTTATGGTCCGATTCTCACTGCCGGTCATTTGCAAGCAGCCTTGATCAAGTTGCTAACCTGCTGCTGCTATGTGCTCAGGCCAACTCAGCCTCCTACCCTCCATGGGATGGGAAAGGAGTAGTAGCTTACAGGCTATGGGGTGAAGGCCAAGTGTGGCTGATTGGAACGGTGGTATGTTTGCTTGCTACAAATTGTGGGTCCAGTTGTTCGCTAACGCGGGCAATGGATGGCTGCGTAGTGTGCAGCGGTATCATTAGCTCATGCTGCCACTTCCGAGATTGCAAATTGCTTCTGTCTTCGAGTCAGTCTCATGTAAGAAGTGCCATACCCTTCACTTTGCCCTTTATAATTGATGCTGCAATGCACACATGCTAGAACTAGTGTAGCCTTATAACAAGAAAACTAGATCAACCTGAACTGGCCACATGTCAGCGATGTGGTCAGGTCAGCCAGATGAGACTTGGCACACGTGATGACTGATTGTCGAACATTACAAGATGCACGCATCAACCACTTTGATGAGGTTGATTCTATCACTTTTCTTTTTGAAGAAACCACAGTGGCGCTAAACTATTTGAGAGATGCTGGCCTTTCCGAGGCCGGTTGCATATGATCTCACGATAAAACAGCAACAACAACTGTAATGCACACATTGTCTTGGTCTTTTATCATGATTGGGGGCGCTGTAAATTTCTGATATGATTAATATGAAACGATGTGCATATTTGGCCTACATGTCTGCAGCTCCTGTTAACTCATTGATTGTAGTGTATCTGTATATTTGTTTGTTCACACAGATGCCGATCTCGGTGAGGAGGATGAGGCGGCAGAAATTGCTCACGATGAGCAGCGCTGGAAACTTGCCGACACTGACGGTGACTCCAAGCTGAACAAGGAAGAATTCTCAAACTTTCTCCATCCCGAAGATGTGCCGCATATGCGAGACTCTCTGATACAGGTTTTCGTTAAAGATTCGTGGAATGTTTCGGCGCAGTTTCTATGCAGACTTAATATTCGTTGTAACTATTTGGTGGAGAATGCTGTTTTTCATTTCGCATAAAACTGATATTTGGCATCAGTCGTCATGTTCATGTCATGCCGCTGCTATGTACTGTAATCTTTGCTGGTTAATGATCGATTCCTGCACTCATCATGTGCAGGCTAGCAGTGCCTATTTGCCTATTTTCTACGACATAGTAGCAACTCTGCTCTGCAACGTCTCTGGCATTTGTTGACCATTATACCCAGTCTGCTGACAAATGTGTGCCTTTTTGCTCTGCCTCAGTGGAACAGTGTGCTGTCATCCACGTTGCTGCTATGTGCCATTGTTGCTTTTGTATACTCCAAGCTAGTCAGGTTTTTCCTTACGTGACTTTGCATGACTCTCATTTTTTACTAAAAAGTTTCTGTAATCTCATAACATGATATGCAGGTTTGACCGGGTCATGTTGAGTGTAATTTATTTATTTATGTTTTGTTATCATTATTGTTTTTTTTACATTGAATCTCTCAGTGCTCAATTTCTGAGGGAAAATATTGAAAACTAAGCATGTTGACCAAAGCATCATTTTTCAGTGGAAGAAGGAGACTACATTTCCCCATTAGACAGATTTAAAGACCTTGCATTATTTTTACTGTAGTATGCTGTATAGTTGGGTTTTTTCTATAACTAGAGTGGGTTGCTTTATGAATTTATTATAGAGTTGCTGTGTTCTGGCAGGAAACATTGGACGAAGTTGACAAAGACAAAGACGGCATGATATCAAAGATGGAATATCTCAGTTAGTTGCTTATTTATATAGCTGATCAACTGATAATTCTTGTCATTATTATGTTGAACTTTTTTTATTTGCTAAACATTATACAAAGCACGATAGTTCTTTTGTCTATATTTTATATCCACTAGATATGTTGTAAGACACTCACAATTGAAATTTGATGGTTGAACACCAGTTTTGAACGTTTAAAATTACTACTGAAGGTTGTGGCACATTGCAACTTTTTTGTTTAATTGCTCTGATTGTAAGTACGCTTTCTTATTTATGCACACTCCACACAGATTACCAGTATGTTTAATTGAGTCAGGTTAGTGAGTTTGTTAGTTATCAATGGGTAACTCAGGTGTAGCATATGAATATTTGGCCAAGCCATTTGGACAAACTTTGCCTTTTTATCTGTCTATCGATAGGGAAAATGACAACTAGTGATGACTATGGCCACAGCTATGGAAAAAAACAGCAAGTTTTATTTAACAGTTGGCCCTGTTGCCAGGAATGCTGACATATTGACCCGTTCAGTTAAAGGTGCTGACTACCACCAGAGCCATCTGGTCGACTTGGGTTGTATGCTGGCTGAAGTTGCTTTAAACCTTCACCGGCTCAAAGCACCACAAGGAGATGAGCTCCCATTCAATGGACCTAGCTGTCTATTTGAAATCTTCTCATATCAAGTTCCAAAGTCGTTGAATGGCAAATTTTATTCTGCTGTTTACAAATTAAGCAGCTAAGGCTATTTTCTGGATTTTTGTTTGTTTTGGTGTAGAGTTTTGTAAAATACACAGTACAGTGGCATCACTAATTAGGTATGAAAGTTATTATCTGGAATATTTAAATATATCTACCTCGAATACAAATAACAAATACAAATATAAAATAACAATGGCATTTGTGATGTCATAATTTCGTTTGCATTTACATTTTAAAAGCAAATTTTACACATTTTTGTAAAATGTATCGTTGGGAAAATAGTGCCAAAAATTGTAAGAATATGTTTTTTAAAAATTTTGTTAAGGTTATTCAGCAAAAATGGTTGGTTCTTCTTCCTTCGGATGCAGTGTGGATCTTAGTCTTTGGGTTGGATGCAGATGACGTTGCAACAGAAGAAGATGATGAAGATGAAGATGAGAGTGATAATGAGGCCGGCTGGACTGCAGAGGACGAGGAAGAGTTTACCAAGGAGCTTGACAAGGACGGCGACGGAATGCTGAACCGAGATGAGATCTATCAGTGGCTTGTGCCAAGCGACTTTGACCACATTGTTGATGAGAGCGACCATCTGTTCAAGGAAGCCGATGATGACGGAGTTTGTATAAATTCTTTTTGCTTAGCTACATGTTTTGCTTAACTTTTTTGTTTAAGTAAAAGTTTTGCGTAGCTTTTTAGTCGACCATACTTAAGAAACAGTCGATCTTTTGGTACGGTTGTCTGTTTGTTTGTCATCATCTGTAATGGATATACCCTGGTTAACGGGTAGGTATTAGGGGGAAATTTTTTACATGAATATTAATGAGCCCTAGGCACATAAAATTTCAGCGATCTAGTGCAAGGGGAACATTCTCAAATTTGGGGTTGAATGGAGGGGGTAGGAAAAATGTGCACTTTTTATGAAAAACTGGCCACTATTAAGTAATTGGCATATGCCCTGTCAGATTAGATGGGAATCATTGACCTTGGATGACCTTGAAGATCACTGACAACCAGTACGATTGGCTGTCCTATCGACAGCTGGGCTTCTTGTTTGAATTCTTCTGTTATCGATGTACTGCTGCTGTAATGCACACATAGTCTTCTGCAGTGTAATGGGATGGTGTAAATTTTAGATGTGATATAATAGATGTACTTCTTTATAATTCTGATCTCAGTAAGTTTTTGTGCAGATTATCGAGTGCATTTCATTTGTCTTTGCACGTGGCAGTCTAGAACGTATTGATAAAATGTTTGGGACAGCAGCGGCTATTATGTGTTGAGCGGGATGTTTAACCGTGACTCACTCATTCACTGTCACTGTAGTCAGTGATGTAGATTACTTGGTTTATGTTGGTTATCTGTCTCGCAGCAGTTTGCTTCACTTTGCTTAGAATTAAATAATCTTTACTGCATCATGTAACTAAATATTTGAACTTTGGTGTGACTAATGCTTAGAAAATTAGCATCACATCTGCTGATGGATTAGTGTGTTAATCATTGACACTTTGTATTCGATTCGATATTAGTAATTTTTTTGTTTTTTTTTACGATATTGGGCTTATTGTAGTGTATTACTGTGCTGCAGGATGGTTACTTGAGCGGTCAGGAAATGGTTGACAAGTATGATGTATTCGTTGGAAGTCAAGCCACAGATTATGGCAATGTGCTTAAACATCAAGAGCTGTAACGATACTCATCTGCCATCCGTCCAGTCATCTAGCCTTTCAGTTCACTTTGTGGCACCTAGCCTTTACTGACAGTAGTAATTTTATTCATAATTTATGATGTTGTATATTGTGCATATTATACACAATACTTGGAATTACGTTATAGCAAATGCCCATAGTGTGAAATTGTTTTTATATTTATGGCAGTGTTAACTGGCCATAGTTTCGTTTTCAATTGACAGTTGTAATGTGCCAAGAGCTAAGCGTATATCACTACCACTGAAGTTTCATGAGTGTAGCCAGTGCCGTTGAATAGACTTGAGTTGTCGTGCTGGGCTTCATAATTTTGTCAGTTAATTGCTCTGCTGTGGTGGCTGTTGCCAGTATTCAGACTTGCATTGTGTGTTTCGTGTTTTGCTGTGTCGATGGTCGATGTTGTGTTCAAAAATAATAGAACTGTAATTATTATTCGAATGCATTCAGATTAGTTATGTTGCAAGTACAGTCTGGTTGTACAGTGTTCACTGTGTCCAGTGTTGTTTCAGTTGTCATTTTATGTCTGTCTTAACTTAAACAACACTGCTGGTTTGAGAAGCTTGAATCGTTATGTCTTGATGCTTCCTTCTGGCTCAGTTAAACATGTTTTTAGATTTTAATATTGAACAAAAATGTGAGTTTATGAACTGGATTTTTGTCTGCGTATATTCTTCTTATTATTATTATTAAGGGCATTTATGTAGTGCACCCCAAGTGCACTGTGCAAGCAGAAAACAATGACAAAAACAATGGCATTGTTAGTTTTCTGCATAGTCAACTGAGGGTCTTATTATGAGGCATAAATGGACTTATCTCTGTGATCTCATCATATATTTTCCCATCTAAGCTTCTACGTGAATGCTGCTATTCTTGGTACCATTGCATAATTGCTGAGTGCATTTTAGATTGGGCTGTAGTAGGTCGTGCGAGTAGAAAATATGCTGTTGTGTTTTTGCAAGAAATCATTAACGTCACCAGTGCAAGACTGATTTTGATGAGGCGGTTAACTGCCAGAGGCCTTTTTCTTAATCTTGTTACCAACACAAGCACATGGGACTAGAGGTTTTGATTCCATCAGAAGATACTAGCAGCACTGCAATAGTTAAAATTTGATAAGAGTGAATATGTACGTATGCTATTGCCCTCACTTCTAGTTTGGAATCCTATCCATATGGCCACTGATAGCATATCTAAACTGGTGTGCTGCATTTTTATGAGTTGCCAGTTTTATTGCATTGCAGGATAAAGTCATATCAGAAAGTATAAGTCGTGATGGTTCTGTTATTTTTGAACACGGCTGTTTTATATACTGTAGTTGCGTTTATTGTTTGTGGTGTTTTTTGTTTGCTGCTGGACGTTGGGTTTATGGTGCAGTAAATGGAATCTCGAAACATTCATCGTTTTGTTTTCCACACTTTTTTCATCTCCTTTCTTTTGAACAGAAATTGTTTCATTTCTAATAGCATTTTAAATTATTGCTGGCTTTCTACCATAACAGAAATAGCCCTTACATACGTTACCATTATATTAGAAGTACCTTGGTTTTGTTGTGTCGCATTTAACGTATGCCACCAAAAAGACAATGTGATACACGATCGAGTGCCTCAATGTATATACGTGTATTAGTGATGACACTGTGCATGGTGTGTTGTTTTAGTTGTTTTTAATGTACACTGTGTCATCAGCTGCTGTTGTGGCTATCCGTTATGTTACATCTTTGGCGTTCAGTTATGCAAGACTTGCAAGGAGATTTGTTGCTCAATGTATTTCTGGTTGTAGCAAGCAAACATCTTAATTAGAGCTGTCAAAGCCTTAATTGTTTAACGTGTTAATGCATTGCATTAATTTTTTAATGCGTGCGTTAACGCGTTAATAATGCATGATTAATATTGCTGATATTGTAGATGGACTACATCGAGATGGTGACTGGAATGAAGCCCATGAAGTCAGGCCTGTGTTGCAGGACCAAGACAGTAGTGATGGAATGGCAAGAAAACAATTTCTAATTACTCGAATATTATGCGATCATGAAAATAACTGCAGTTTAATGGAATATTGGAACTCCTGATTCACAGAATGTAGTAAATTTATGTATTTGCATTAATTTTTTAACGCATATTAATTTATTAATGTGTTAACATGTTAATTTGACAGCTCTGATCTTAATCCATTTGTTACACGATGTCACTTGTTGCAAACACTTAATGCTGTATTGTACAAGCAACTTTCTTATGCCTCTAGAGTTCTTGTCAGAGCTTTGGCTCATTAAGCAAATTTGATTATGCAATACTCACATATTTATGTGTAAGCCCCAAGTGTGATAGTTTTTTGCTTAATTATTATTTTTCTGTGCTGCTAGCTTGTTTGTATAGCCGTCGTGTATACATTCAACAAATTCAGTAACCTACCACTACAGTCTTTCTACACAAAGTTTTTTTTTTGAATTCTGATCTTTTGATGATGAAGCATCAACCACCACCGCCTTGTTAGCTGTTGGACACTGCACTGCATGAGCTGTTCAAAAGAATATGTTCATTTTCATCAGTCTTATGCAGTCATCTGATGGAATTAATGGCAGATTCTGTATTTGCAAAATGAGTCTTTCACCAGGTTGAAAATGTGGCATAAGTTATATACTGGTATGTTCACTTGTTTCTGTAATATTTTACGACTATTTCAATGGCTGAGAGACAGGTAAGTAGTGGGGATATAAAACCACCTGCAACCGTAGTTAGCAGCCGTTGCTAATTTGCAGTTTATTAGTAATTGTAATTAGCAATTTATGATCAGTAATTTATGTGTATTTTGAAACCAATTCTTATACTGTTAAACTTATTATACGTTGCTAGTCTGCAGTCTCTGCATACTGTACTGAATTGTTGCTGGTTGCCTTCTTGACATGCATCAAGTATTAATTCTGATTATAAATGCAGAACTTTTACGCATTGTTATGCAGACTACTATGTTACGTGGCACAATTTATATTCTAGCAAGTTTTTGACGTCATGACATTTCGAGGGTAGAGAGTTTTTGTTTCAGCAGTCATTAGTTAGTAACATGTCTGAGGTTGCTGTAAATGTATAAGAATGTTTTGTGTAACTGTTATAAAATATTCGATGTTCAGAGTTACTGGTCTTTTGATCCAGTTTATACACAATTCATCCATAATACACTATGTCCACTTTGTTGATAACTCTTAACAAATATTTTTACACTTTTGGCATAAATCATTCTCATATTCCATTTTGTACATTACTAAGACTTGACGTAAAACTTTTATTACAAAATGTTATAGATTGGAGAAACTACGAGGGGCGTTCAATAAGTTCCAGGACTATGTCCTTAATACAACGACAGTAAATCGCACATTTCTGACAGTTATTTTTCAACATATTCTCCCTGCAGTTCACTGCAATGTTCCAACTGTTCTATAAGTCGGCTGGAACTCATAGCATTTAAGTTTTTTTATTGGCACGTGTAGAAATTTCCGGACAAAATGCTGTAGAACATCTTCATCATTTTTGAGCTTAATGTATCCAAGTGATTCGCTCTGTGGTCCAAACAAATGAAAATTATTTGGAGCTAAATCTGAACTGTATGGCAAATGCTGTAGCAGTTCCCAGCCCGTCTTTTCAATTTTCTTAACTGTCTAATGGGCCAATTGCACGATGGGGCACTGCCATTTTAAAGAATGACGCCTTTCTGCAGCAAACCTGGTCAACTGCTGCGAATTGCTGGTCGTAATCAATCAGACAATAATGCCTGGTAATATTGTTCATTCACAGTATGTCTTTCAAGCAAAAAAGTGTACAAGAACGACGCTTAAGTAAACCAAAGAAATGCTTTGTCTACAGCTGACCATTTTTGCCATAAGCAGTAGTGCTCCAACACTGACATCATCACTGACTAATGATCGCTGCAGAAGCGGCGAACTATTCAAATACCTTCAAACGTGATAGTGTCACTGCTAATTACTACAAATATTCTACAATAAATTTCAGCACTTTCTACGCCTTCTGCGACTAGAAAATTTTATGATTATTCTCTAATCTAATTGTAGCCCATCATTTATATCTTAATAATAATGACATCACAACATGACATCATAAATGAGACCATGGTAAGTGATGTCCAATAGTGGCAGTACAGCTTCACAATAGTTTTAGTTTTCAGCTGTCACTGTGTGCTTACTGAGAAGAACAGTCCTGGAACTTATGAACGCCCTCATATTACACTAAATCAGTTGTGGGTAAAAAAATGATAGATTTGGTTTTGTTGATCGCCATATTGTTATTTTCATCCATTTTATTCTATTTTATTCTACAAGCTACATTGTCAGGTCTCTAGGTAGGAGATGTTGGTTTACTTACAGTTAGAAAAATTACAATAATACATCTGAATTTGTGAAACTTAATTCTACAGAACTTTGTATAGTGCAGTACAGATGTGTTTATATATGGTGTATATGGTATAAGCAAATAATAACGATAATTCAAGTCACGGGTAAGATCTCAGTACTGTTTATCACTATACAAATAGTGACTGGTGTTGAGGTCATCAGTGAATATTTTTTGCCAGAGGTTCGTAAGATGTTTCCTCGAGGCCAAAGTTCGAGGGGAACATTTTATCAACCGAGGGCAAAAAATTTTCAATGATGATCGATAGTGCTAGTCACTATTTGTTTTGTTACACCTCAAAACCAAACCAGAATTTAAACAAAAATCATTTGAACAAAAGCTGTGACGATTTCAATGTTGGCCACTCAGCGTTGCCTGCATGGGCAACATTTAACTTCAATGTTGCCCATGCAGGCAACATTGCATATTGGTGAATGACATGTAACGTAATTTGGACCAATTGCGTGCAGGTATTTTGCATTGAAATGTTAAACTTATTTGGCTGTGATGCCAGAAATATAACATTGTCATGCACTACAAGTAAGTGTTCATTCTGACATTAGTTTCACAGCAATAAATGCAAATTAGAACAGGCACAAAGAATAACCATATGTAGACTGCAAATAAATATGGATGCAAAATTTTAAGCCTCGCCTGCTTTAGAATAACTGCAGTATTAGACTTCACGGACATGAAATTTCTCATTCTACAAATCTACTGTAAAACAAAAAGATAAAAGTTCAACCGTAGCACAAGTTAGTGAACATGAGAAAATGAAAAGGCTGGGTGCTTAAAAGCTTACATATTCAGTGGGCTGAGATGACAGTGGACAGTTGTACTATGGTCACTGATATCCCCGGTGTCACAAATTGCGAGGCTGCAAGATACTAGTCACATCAGCTGTTGTTGTTACTGCTCTTAACAAGGTAACTCTCTTCCCACTAACAGCTGCCTCAAAAGCCCTACAGTACCTCGCTGTATATGCCTAATAAAGTGCACATGTGATAACAGTAGCACAAAAACTTTGTTTTGCATTATCACAATATAAATTTAAAAAATCAGCTGTCATCATCATCATCACTTGTACTGGCATTATCTTCATCGTCATCACTGTGTCTGTCTAACGACATGTTATCAACAGTGTTGTTATCAGGCGTCTGCTTATCCCAGTCTTTCATTCGGGCACCCATCATGAAGTCATCATGCAAGACACTCCATGCTGCGGAGTTCTGTGCAGTGTCCTCTGTATCATCCATGGGCTCCGTCTTGACTTGCACTGGCACAGTTTCACCATCTGCCTGGAAGCAGCATTGCACAAGGTCGTATAGATAAAAACATTAAAAAAACATAAGTCCTTTCTGAGCTAGAAGGACCACAAGGTGGCGCTGATCTCCATTTTCTTAGCTCTTGGCCAGACATTAAATTTTACACTCTGACACACCACGGACACAGAGCTAGTGCATCACAAGATGTGGCTGCTTTTTGGCCCCAGCTTTGGGTGGCATTCATTGCACCTGCCCATGGAGGGATGGCCTGGCTGAGTTCACCTGGGCAGCTGGTTACATACTGAGGCAGTTTACCTGTCTCCCTGGTGACTCCACAGACATATCAGATGTGTTGCGGTATAGTCACAACCTGGTGAGATTCCTCCTCTCTTCGGGGCACCTGTAACTCATATAGGCAGCGCCTGACAGGCTCGCTATGACAACAAAAACAAGTTGCCTGCCAAAAGTTCACCATCCAAGTACTACATGGGCCCAACGTTGCCACTGTCAATTACTTGATAACTTTATTGATTAGAAAGAACATGTTAACCACTACAATAAGGCACAATCTATTTCATCACATCAAGGCATATGACTTATGACAATTACAATCAAAGTATAAAATAGAATGATTTCGGTAACACTTCACTGACAAACCACTTTATATCAATGTAAGCATGATGAAACACAAATTGTGACTGTTAAACTCATGTTTTCAATGAAATTCGCAATAAGCACAGCAAACCTTAACATTCTTTAGCATGTCGAGAAACCTGCCCTTGGTCAGTGACTGGACGGCCTTTTCACGCCGCCGTTCTGACGGCCCGGCATCTGCAAGCTTACCTTCCAGCAGTGACTGCTGCTTGTGAACAGCGTTGAACAACTGCACCACACCTCTGTACACACAAACATCAGTATAGCATTATAACTTGGCTTACAGTCTTGCAGTTACAGACACCAGATAGTATGCAAATGACAGCTTGATGCAAACATACCGATACACATTATTTCACATCCAAACTCCATATGTACAGCAAAAGTCACAGAACTGACAAAAATATTTTTTAGCACAAAATGTAGGATGCACACAATTTAATTTACAAATCAGGGCATTTAGAAGATGACGAAAATGGCCTTGACTTAAACTAATAATAATTATCACATAAATTAAGTCTCAAAATGCAAAAAAAACTAAACATACTAAAATTAACTATGGTTCACATAAGAAATGTAACTGAAAGGAAAAAGATATGTCAGCTTTGTACATTATCTCCCACAAAAAAATAAAAAATCACATGATAGGTGTTAAAACTACAGTACTGTAGTTTTACAGATATATCCTAAACATGAAAAGAGCTGATCAGTATCACATTACAATTATACAATTACATTATAATTTAATAAACAAAATGAATGCGTCAACAGAAGAATTAGCAAGATAAGATTACTTTGTTGCTATTCTTTGCAAGTTTCTTTCTCGATCTCGGTCCAGAATGCTCGGCTTGACATGACCTAATTCTTCCCAGTGACGTCTCTTTAGCAAACAACGAGATAATTAAAAAGCAACACAGACAGCATTTACAGTCAATCAATCAATGGCTTTAACACTGTTTGCAACTGACTAATATGACATATCATAAGCAATAAAAACAGCAGTGATATACAATACTGAAAAGTACTATGAATCAAAAAACAGCATATCAAAAAGTAGAGTATAAAACTAATAAACCACCCTGTACCGAATGTTAATTACAACTGCATGAACCATATACATATAAGAAATAACCTGAAACTGAAATGTGAATTTAAACACACCTTTAAAACAAGATTTCTTTGAACTTTTGCAGGTTGAACCTGTTTCATTTGTTCATTTTCTACACTGTCACTGCTACTCTTGGCTCTCTTTCTGCGAGACAGCTCTCTATCAGTCTTACACTTTGTCAATATCACAGACTTAGAACTGTTAATGTTTTTGGACAGAATTTTTGCCATAACACTAGCCATGCCACAGGTATTGGCTGGTGTTTCACCGTCATCTTGTAATGAGCTTGCAATGTCGCCACTGCTTCGATGTTCTGTCAATAAACATCAAACAAACAAAATGATATGCAGACGCAATGCACGCTATGTGGCAATTTAATGATCAGCTTTGGAATCAGCAAACTGGCATACATCTAAAGGTCCATGGCCACGGTCAAACTCACACGCGCAATTTCTGTAGATTTAAATTAGACATTTAACCTCGCATATATAATATGTCGATTTGAGCTTCATAAATATATGGAATTAATACGTGAATTCAAACGAAATGCGGCATTACGTTAATCTATCAGTGCCCGCGGTGACGTCATGACCCTAGCCCATATAGATCATGAACATTAATGGATAGCCGATGACGTCATCATTCTAGGCTAGGCTATAGCCGTCATGAATATTAATTCATGACGTCTATAGGCTAAACTCATGACGTCACCGCAGGTCATCATGGCGGCACGTTTTCTACGTCGTTTTCGTAGATCGTCGACTTCAAAGGTAAATTTTTCCATGTTGACAGAACGCTGGGTGCCAATATTACTGTCAAAGTTATCATAAAGTTCTGCACTTTCAGGAAAATGGATAAAATGTATATGTTAATTTTGGTGACCACGGACCTTAAAACTAATGCTTTATTACTGACATAATCATAACTTTATCCTGACTGCTGGCATACACCATAAAATGTCTATAAGCACAAGTTGAAAAGTAGCATGCTTTCATGATGTCACAAAGGCAATTTATATATTTCAACACGGACCATGATTCAACTGCCTAAATTATGTTCAAAAAACCTATTTTTGTTGGCATGACTGGATGAATAGTTGCATTTTCCATCTGTGTAAATGTAAAATAGTCGTATTCAAATTATGGATGTTATTTAAGTTATGTGGTAAGTCATATGGTTTCTCTTTCCTGTATCTGTCAGTCGAAACTCGCATAGGGTCCGAGTGTCAGCAATTTTACACTAAAGTTCTTACAATATGGTTAGCTCTATAAGCTAGACCATAATAATGAAAACATATAAAACTTATTTCTCACAGAACCTTCGTCATCCATCAATAAATCGTTCATTTTAAACAGACGAAATATTTATCACGCGTTTTTGTTTACATCTGACTTTGTTACAATAATCGTACCCAAGTTAAAGTAAATATTAAGGAAGTAAAGAAGTACAGTTGGCGTTAATGGAGTAATTTTGTGGCAACAAACAAACGAGTCAAGTAATGCAAACAGCTTTTGGATTCCGGTTTTTGTCAACACTTGTTAAATACTGTCTGTAATAAAGGTTAATGAGAATATTTCTGACTGATTGTTACGATTATCATTCATGAAACACTACACCCTACCTCTAGGCATTTTACGCGCGAAAGCAGCTACTGCTTTCAGCGCGTCTTAGCCATCGCAATTCTGTCCGTCCGTCACACGGGTGGATCAGTAAAAAACGGTGCAAGCTAAGATCACCAAATCTTTACCGTCGGCTGCCGGGAAGAGTTTCAGGAACCGTAAAGCTTTTCCGTAAATTCGAAGGGAGTCACCCCGAACGAGAGTGCTGAATGAGAGGGGGTGGGTAAAATTTGGCCAATTAGTCGCTGTACCTCAGTAACGGTGCGAGATAGGGCCTAGGTTACTATTAATCACTAATAGGAAGTCGTACACTAGCTCTCGATTGGCGCCGAATTCAATGACCTTAAATGATCTTGAACGCCAAAATAGGGGGTTTTATGGATTTTTTTGCGATTTTGGGCTGTGAGACACATTTCAAGAGCGAATTGCGCCGAAACTAATTGATATAGACACGGACAAGCTGCGTATGAAATTTTCAGCATTAAACGTAGATTTTGACGGTCCAAATCTCGATTTTCTAGGTTCAAGGAAACTTGCGCACGAGGGCATCAAATAGCAGTACCCACGTAAAAAGTCGTTATCTTACTGTTGTTGTCCAGTAACTGCTATAGGCCTAGGCTTTCGCGCGTCTCGGAAGCATTAGCTCAAATTTCTTGTTATTCAAGGCTCAGAAGCTGCGGTACAACGTAAATGGTTTTTGGAAATTAACTATTTCATTATAAAAATTAGTAACTTTTCTCAAGTGAAACTTATCCCCAATCCCTAAAACTAGAGTCTTCCAGGCAGCCAACGGTGAAGATTTGGTGATCCTATCTTGTACCGATTTTGACTGATCCACTGTGTGATGAACAGACGGACAGACAGAATTGCGATTGCTAAGACGCGCTGAAAGCAGTAGCTGCTTTCACACGTAAAAATGTTCTTCTCAGTCACAGAGTCAACTTTAACACAAGACTACGAGTTCTGCAGTGTTATGTCTGGTCAGTTCTGTTGTATGAACGTGAAACATGGACAATTTCGAAAGTGATGAAGGACATCAGAAGGCCGTGGAAGTTTGGTTCTTGCGATGTTAACGATACATGTACAGAGAAGAAAAGTAATGAGGAAGTATTTAAAGAGGCAGGGGTACATCGCACACTAATGAAAAGAATACGTCAACGGCAACTAACTTTCCTGGGGCACGTGTTTATAAAGCATGGTCTAGAGAACTTGGTGGTGATGAGAAGGATAGATGGGAGGAAAGCGAGGGGGCGTCAGAGACTGAAGTATCTGGACGGCGTAGAAGAATCATGGAAGAACAAAGTCAGCCCAACAGAGCTCATCATGGCTTCAGAGGACTGCATGCTCTGGCAGTGCATGGTCGCCAACGTCGTCGACGACGGCACGGCAACATGACATGCACCATCAGTGAATGACACTTATCTACAGATGTCAGTCTGGACAGTTGAAAGAAATGCCAGTAGCATTGGACTAGTGTAATATTTGGCAAAACATTAAACACGCTGCAGCTAACACAGAACTGGCTTTGACATTTGTTGCCCAAGGTTTATGTTTAACGAGATCACTACAATGAATTTTGCTGACTGAGTTTTGGGTCATTCTGTACATTATCCCACATGCAACTTGATGCAAGCTCTGCTATATTTAGCTTCATCAGCACTTGACAACTAAACAGCAAGTAAAACTTGCTGCTAAATTCTTTACTTGCATGCATGCTAAAATACAATTTGGATATTAATCGACAAATAATAAAGCCAGACAAAAGACTGCATCAACACTTCCCCAAGCCAACCATTATCTGCATTTCAGGCAAATCAGTGACACACATTCAAACAACCGCAAACACCGAGCTTCTATTCAACTGCTCAACTTTTCCGGCTTTACTCGAGGTTAGATAAGTTGCTCGAGACTAGGCAGGTCCAAAAAAGGAAACTCCTTGGAACTGATGCAAAGGAGCTTCTATAGTTATAACTGGTGGGAGCAGCTTGCACCCAGTGAAAAATAGGGAGGGAAGTTTTGTAAGGGGTGTATGCCTAATAGCTATGACAAGAAGCACTGTTTTTAATTAAAAATACGCCACAAACCGTTTGGTGGCTGGGATCTGCCCAGATCTGAGGGAAGAAGGGGAAAATTGGGAGAACAATTTCAATTCTAGATTTGGGGCAACAGAAGCCACTGCTGATGTGGAAAACAGAACAGTCAGCAGAAATTATTCGTCGTCACTGCCACCTCCGAATATTTCACTGTCGCTGGCGGAATGTCTACTGTTTGCATCATCAGCCTCCTCAACGTCACTGCGATTACGCTTGCTGCCTCTGTCACTGGCGTCATCATCATCATCGTTGACGACATCATCATCATTTTCATCATCGCTATGATGACGTTTCTCCGCTCGCGGGGATGCTTCAGTTTTCTCCTCCTCCTCATCGTCACTTCTTTTCTCCTCGTTTTTTTGCTCGCCTTTCTCTTGCATGGACTGCGGACTCCCAGTATCTGAACATACAGCACAGTGCAACTCAACGACTTATCAACAAGTACACCCTGTTCCAAAAAATAAACAAAACTGTTTTTGTCAGAACTTCGTCAAACTATCACCAATTTTGATAATTTCTGATACGGTAGTGTGGGAGAAAATTAGGTAAGATAAAAAATAACTGTACCTCACAGAATCTTACCGACTTCGCAATCTTCATGCCACAATTATCAAAAGTGGTAAATATGTGACAAAATTCTAACAAAAACAATTTCACTTAGTTTTTTCGGACACGGTGTATACTGACT
>Ga0209671_1001305_pt1 | contig 20448 bp, 10 predicted proteins | sample WorMetHERISLAND2_2_FD_187401 | JGI IMG/M metagenome (GOLD analysis project Ga0209671, IMG submission 187401) | Marine gutless worms symbiont microbial communities from Max Planck institute for Marine Microbiology, Germany - Olavius geniculatus... | ecosystem: Host-associated > Annelida >... | reverse complement strand
ACTGCCATGTCGCAAGCCAACAAGATGCATGTCCAAGTAGCCGCACCTTCAAGTTGTACAGAATTGCGCGAGACCCTAGCCTACGATAACCGTCAGTATCGCGGGGACGCTAAAGCGGCAGGAGCCAGAACTGCAAAATTCCAGAAATGTGTCAAGTCCAAAAATCTGTTCATACATTGCATTCATCGTGTGACTGAAGCCAAAGATGAGAGATTTTAAAAAAAAATTATAGTCTATTTTGTTTTATATGTTACCGTCAGTTTCTTTGAATTAGTAGTATTGATTACCGAAGTACAGAGTCTATTTCAGGAGGTGCAATAAGTTATGAAGAAATGGCCCTGCAAAATTTTGGTTGGGTAGGCCATAAAACAGCAAAAACTGAAGTAACTTCGCTTTCAATAACTAATAATGAATTGGTTTCTAGCAAAGTTACAAACATAATTATGTATCAGGCCTATCAGTCAGATATACGAGGTGTTTTTTCAGTTTTGTCATCGATAATTTTTAAGAAGCAATTATTTTATGTAAACTATGGCAGCTTATTTTGTCGTGCAGTTTGAGCCTTGTGACTTACAACTGAGTGCGACGATTTAAGCTTCAAGTCTCTTCGCTATTTTGTAGCTCATTACGGCAACCAAAATTGGCACAAGAGGGCTGATTAGAGCAAATCGTGATCAGCATAAAGAATGAAGCAACCTTCCGCCAGAGACACAAACGTTTTTTGTACACTGAGTAGCTGCAAATTATTTGGTATGTCAGTGTCGGTTGCGACTATACAGGAGCGTCTATTTTAAGCGTCAGCAGTTTCTTGAAGCTTGTAAAAAGCGACAGTCAGAACAAACCAGAGCTAAACTGAAATGCCTGTTCAGTTGCGTTGTACAAAGCGAACGAAATGACAATTTACTACTTCATTTTAATTCACTTTATATCACAAAGTGTACAAAGTGAGTTCAGTTCACTGTATATGCTTTTAAAAGGAATATCCTTCACCTGCCGCCTGCGACATGCAAATGCAGAGTACGGAAAACGTGGGCGTCTTCATGCTAGCAGTGTATCAGTCTTGACGTGCTACAGGTTTGCTGTATAGCGCGTCTATGGCACGATTGTCGTCTGTCTATCGTCCGTCCGTCTGTAACGGATGTATTATGGCTAAACGGTGCGAGATAGGTCCTAGGTTGCTATTTATCACTAATAAAAAAACCCCATATTAGCTTTCAAATAACATAAAAATCATTGACCTTGGATGACCCTGAAGGTCAGTACTGCAACTAAGCTGTAGCGTGTCTTTCCCAGCGACAACTGGGCTTTTTTGTTATTTTTATTGCGCTAATAGCTATTGAACGCAGATAAATTATTTGCATATAGAAGACTACATGTAGGCCTATGCTATCAATATCGAGTGATTTTTTCACATTCCAGTTAACGCCATTAAACAAACTACAGGCTTGAAGGGGAACCCGTTGATATTGGATGGACGGGAGCGTAGTGGTAATGTATGGCTTAAGCTCCACTACATGTACTTTGATTTGTGGTGGATTTGTCGTGCAGCTTAGTGCACATCATGTTTGCAACAAATCCACAAAAAGATCGAAGAAGCAAATAGAGTTCGGGTATCAATGACCCTTACTGTATCGATCTGTCATCGACCTGAGCGTTCAATACACGCACGTCGTTGACATCAGTCTGATCGGCCACGTGACTGCGGCTGGCTGGCAGAGCTCGCCGAGCTGGTCGACTGTTGGTCAAGTCTGGACGTGTTGAGGCTGGAGCGGCGGGTGTCTGTCCGCGGGATGACAGGAGGCGGGTGTGCTAGGCTAACAGTCGCCCTGCCTTTAGTCGTTCCATCGATCGACAAGCGCCCCTGAAACCGAGCCGCCGCCGGGAACGCACTCTGGTCTCCTTGGCGCGTTACGCAGTGGCGATTCTATAGCGCCGAACATTGGGACTACAATACGTTGAAACCCTAAGTGAAAAATGCCCAGCACTTCAGTCACTTTACAAACGGTTACGAGGAAGAAGCGGACAACAGATAAATATCAGGTTTAGTCTTAAATGATCGGATGATCAAGGATTCTTTAATGACGTCACTGCTGAAGGCAAACTGTTTCAAGTTCTTGCCGCAGCGACGGGGATCGCTCGGTCGCCGATCGTGGAAAGCCGTATCAGTGATACAGCCAATTGAGCCACTGGCGCGGCAGTACTGTAGTCTCAAAAACGGTACTAATCTTTTAAGCTTTTATTTATATCACCGATAAAGCTCTGCATTAGCTAATCTGTTTAATGCTTTATCGAGTAGATATTAGATTTTGCATGTAGATCTGTTGTAGCTCTACCGTATTTCATTTCATTTTACTTTTTTTGTACCGATTTTGCTATGTTATTTTCTGTTTTGCAATGGCGTTTGACCGTTGTTTAATAAAAGATTACTTACTTACTTACTTACTTATCACTGGATAAATAACACGGCAATGATGCGAAATATTAATAAAGTAATAAATAATATTCTGTGTCGTGTGCAGTCTATTGTTGCACACTAAACAGAGGAGAGAGGGTGCTAAGCCAATATCTGAGGATGCTAAAACGCCCCCAGATTTAGACGAGAACCGCCGCCACCGGCGACTTGCGGTGCGTGGGCGACGCGACACACCACGCCTTCGCTCAACTAGAAATTACCGACCGCACCACAGCGCACTGGAGCTCAGTACGTGGCGTTACTAACGTCAGCCGCACGACGACCACGTCTCAGCTGCTGCTGCTGCTGCTGCTGTGCGTGGAATACGAACACGAGCAAGCACACGACACTCAACAGCGTCCTGCGTCGTGAGTATAGTTTCATGTTTTTATCGTCATCGTCGTCGTCATCTTCGACTTCTGGATGAAGTGCACATTTTCGCGATCGATCCGCCGGTTAGCGCTAAACAACACAGCTGGAAAGTTCAAGAGCTTGCAACTGTATGGTTTGACGAATTTTCCGATTCTGTTCAACATTTTACTGTTTTTATGTCAGCTTACACAACATGGGCCATAAAGAAATGTCCGTTATTTATGTTCAAAACTTCGCCAATTATTGACCGATTTTCAATTTTTTACTGGCACACTTTGCGGACAATTTGCAATAATATGATCATTATATATCCCATTACACCGTAAATGCGTCTTTATACTACTATGTAAATGTAAATATAAGAAAACTAATGATAATAACAAACATTAGGCAAATAAACAAAAAATCTTACACCAACATTGCACCAACATTAGACTGCGTTAGGCCCAGAAAGTCTCGTGTCATACGGATCATTTACCGCAATGTTGGTTTAAAGTGTTTTTTACGTTTATCAAACTGGTTGTTTATTATCGTTATACAATATTTCGTTTAAATTTTACAAGGTAGTGTAGTAATGCATTTACGGCGTAGTAAAATACAGGCCCGTCGAGAGACACAGCGGAACCTGGGGAAACCTTCTCGCGGGGCCAAGAACATTTTCACGGGGCCCCTCTGGAGATAAAATTTTTGATTTTTTCTGTTTTAAATGGCACATTCTGAAGTACTTTCTATTTCTGGCCGACGGCAGGGCCCCCAAACGTCGCAGGGCCCGGGGTAGCTTACCCCCCCACCCTCTCTACGGGTCTGGCAAAATATATAATAATTGTCTGCAGAGTATGCCCGTAAAAATTTTTTTTGAAAATCGGTCAATAAATGTCGAAAATATTCACAAAAGTAAAGTGCCACGTTTTACCCACCCTGTGTTTCTTGTTTTTTAAGGGTGTTTAGCTTGTTGGTCGTCAGCTTTGTCTGAAAGCCTGCCATATTTTACACTGATTTTGTTATTGCGTTAAAGTATGTTTACTTGCATGCAGCTTAACAAATTTCTCACGTTCTCTTAAACTCTTTTTTGTACAAAAAACATGTTTGCTTTTAGTCTTCTTTTTTCAAAAGCAAACCTTACTTTTATAGCAAACCAATACAGTTTTTGCTTTGCTCATAAAATGTTTTTATGTAAAAAGAACTTTTTCTGCACAGTCTGCGAGTCTGTAATTACGGAAATCGGTTGAATTTTCCGCAGTTTGTTTTACTGGTTATAGGCTCTACTCGGAAACGTTTACTGATTCTAACTGTAATAGCTTCGACTGAATCCGACTGCTTTGTGTTGGCTGAAGTTTTGATGCGAAATTTCATACGTTTTTTTGTTTTACTGACACTTAGTGGCTTTCAGTCGCATACTTCTTAAATAATTTAACACAGCCATACGAGGATACGGAATGTTGTGCATAGGAAGTGGTCGCCAGCTGTAGTAGTGGCAGTAAAAACTATATACTGGACGTTCAAACGACAAACTATCATCTATAAACTTTAATACTACAGTAGGCCTACCTACAACAGCGGAAAGGTCGTGCTAGTTTTTATATAAATGTATTTATTCAAACTTGCAGTTTATTTAGATTGAGGAATCGAGTTGATTTGCTGGCTGTTAAATGTATAGTCTTGGCTCGATATGCTAGCAAATAAACTAAAGTAGGCTAATCTTGTATCATACCTTAGTTCAAGTCATTAGGTCAGGCCAGGCCTATACTGTATTATACTAAAACTGGGACCTTAAAGGCGAAACACAAACGAAAGCTAAAGGTCTTCGAAATCTCTGTAAGAATGTCTAGCTCGTGGATTTGACAGAATCATGTTTACTGCTGCTGCACGTAGTTTAAGTTGTTTAACAGAAATCGACTGCAGTTTGTAACAGAAGAAATCACACAATTTCGTACATTAGTGTATACTCTGACACGGGAGTATAAAATAGTCAGTTGAACTGTTTGATAAATCCAGTCGGTAGTAGTTGCTGACGTCGACGACAAATTCGTAGAAGCTCTGATGAGATCAGCTGTGGGTCAGACCACCCGCAATCCGTCTTCCCTCTTGCTATCCCGCCGCCGGCCTCACCTGTCTCGGCCACCCAAGCTGTGCAAGACGTGCACGGTGGTGGCTGGCGGTACTGCAGCCAGTAATCGAGTTCGAACTTGACACACTGATCAATATCCTGATGAACGAAGACTGTCGTGACTTCAATGACAAGCCCAACTACTATCGCCAGTCTTTACTTGGCATGGCGGTCTGTAATATGCCATGCTTAACCTATTGCGTTTATTAACGCCGCTGTTGCTGCGTCACATAAGCGAAATAACTTAACTCGTAATATCAGAGACAAAAACTTTTAACTGCATGTACATAAAACATTGGCAGCAGCATCAACGGGGTTTAATTTTCGTTGTTTAAGTTCCTGGAAAATGTGCAGATGTGACATAACAAGTACGACGCGCCCACTTGGTATCTTAGAGTGCACATGACCTCACATACAAGCTATTTCGGATATTGATTCACGAATTTTATGTGGCTACTTAACTTAATATTGAAATATCTTTAAAATGTTGTCGCTGGAACGCTAATCAGTTGATTGAGTTGATTGACATTTGAAGTGTTCTAGATCTTCAACGTTTTTCATCTTTTTATTGCACATTTATTTTTCGATTACGCTGAGGTCGCTGATGGAGGGTAGCCCGCCCTTGTTATCTGATCGCGTTGCCAGGCAGCGTTTAATAGCCTCCGCGTTACGTTATCTTTATTTCGCCATCGGCTCGTGTGCAGCCTCAGTATCCGTGACGTCACATCGGCTAGTTCGGATCATCTCTCTCGCGTCTTAATCTTAGCGTGTAAAAGATTACGCGAGGAGGGAGAGGCAGATGCAGATCGTGGTCCGGATGCTAGATCATAGAATGATAGAAATGATACTCTGCACTGTATTTCGCGTGCTCTGAGTAGCATATAAATTTGACTCGTAGAACAACGACAGTGCCGTGTGTTGTGCGATAACATAGAGCACGTTAAAATAAGGACTGACGGAAGCTATTCTTTATAACATACCAAACTAAACAGATGTACATAACTAAAAAAAAACAAAAAAATGAATTTTCAACTGTCATTGCTTATTGCATTCAGCAAAACTCTATGCTTGCATGAACACAGTAGAGCAAAACTGGTAAAAAAACAAATATAGCTTATGTTAAAAATTGCATGCTCCTATAAACAAGTAAGCATGATACAGACGTAAATAACATTTTGCTGGGTTTTCGTTCTTGTGGGCCTAAGTCGTTTTCGGGTCCGCGAACTTGGGTCCATCGGTATTTTTAGTATTTTTACTATAACTTTGTCAAACGTGGTCCGTTTGTTACGAACTTTTGTATACAAATTGGTACATACAACATGAACAAATGATGCAAATTTGCTTATTGTGTGATTTTTGTTTTCGATGTACTTAAACATAATCATTGTCAGTACAGTATTTCTATGTGTAGTAGTGCTATACGTTCACTTGATTGCAATCATTGCAAATATGGTTCAGCCACAATATATGCACACACGAAAAATAGAAATTGTACGTTAACCAAATTTGCAACATTTGTTCACGTTGTCTGTAACACATTGTGTACAAAATTGTAACAAACGGACCACGTTTGACAAAGTTATAGTACAAATACTAAAAATACTGATGGACCCAAGTTTGTGGACCCGAGCATTTTAAAAGCCGCCAGTCTTTATTTTAAGAGGTCTGTGACAAGTACAAAGCGAACAAAGTAAAACAAACTAAATTGATTTGAATTGGCATTTCAATTTAATTCAGATTATTTTTCTTTCTACCACACCCAACAGGATACAAACTGCGTTTGTATAAAAATAGCAATAACGGGTAGAATGATGTGTATGCGATTGCTTCTTGTTTTTGTTTGTTTTTTTCTACGTTTGCGTCCAGTGTCTCGCGACTGAAAATTTCTTATTATGTTTTTACTGACATTTACTTTACTGCGCAAAGAGGCATTTAATTCAAATTGCTGTAAAATAAATTGTTTACTTTATCTGTTTAAATGATATAAGAGATTGAATATTATCTTACATCTTAATTTCAGCAATTTAAGGTAAAACGCGTCTGATAACTGCACGTAATTTCCCCTTTGCACCTTGTTGCTTGTCTGTGGCTACTGACTGCTTTCTTGCTAAATTGTCATTGATGTCATTACAAAATTAAAGATCCCACACTTTTTACTTTTTTCTTTTCTAGTAAACGGCAGAAGCAGAACTTGGCTGAGGTGAGATAAATAAGCCGGTATGAGTGGCACCTGTATTACTGACACCTGTTGCAGCAGCTTGCATCTGCAACATATACAGTATACACTACACCTGCGGCTTCAGCGACAGAAGTCAATAACATTAGCTTATACCTGCACCTACCTGCATACAGACGAACGTAATTAGACAGCCGTCGATGCTTTATTATCAGCTGCCGACAAATCCCGACCGCACTAGTAAAATTAATTACTTTTCACGTACAGTCTGGACTTTAGAGCTTTAACTGTATTTTGGCTTTTTTCACTGGTTGCACCACAATTATGGCGTGTTTCATATTATTACGTGTTCTATATTATTGTTTGTTATAGCAGCTTTGTCCGTTATTTAATGATGGTAGGCCTTACTTAGCATTTAAAGTGTAAAATTTGAGGAGAGAAAACCGCAAATTCTGAACCCTGAAACATGCGCGGGCACCTGAACTTTGGTGTGAATCCAAGCACCGAGCTTTTAAATCCAGCCATTTAAACCGTTACGACCGAAAAAGAAATGGATTGCCAGCATTTATGAGGATTGCTTGATAATGCGTTTTTAGACTCAGCGCATGGAACTTCTCCATACTAGTATGCGCTATATATATCTACGTTTTTCTTACTTACTTTTTCAGGCTGCTACTCTTGCCACGGACAGAAGCAATTGAGGAATAAGTTGGGCTACCGGCAGGCGCTTACTATACAGTATTCGTTTCCATAGCATTAATTTAAGTTAGCCAAGAACTTGAAAATTACAAAACGATATGTCCTTCTGGACAGGAAGTAGTTAGACTTTGATGGCCTTCCAGACTGTTTGCGGATTCTTTACCATTAGAAGAAAACAGTTGTATTAAGTTCTGTGTATTCGCCAAATGACAACACTATTCTCTTGGAAATTTGAGATTTTTGATCGCTTCTAGTTATTATTAACATTACTAATATGATTATATTAACAGTCCTTGCCATCACCACTGCTGCTGCAACTATTAGGCCTACTACCATATGTTTCGCACAGGTACTCGTAACACGTTTGCAATACGACGGTTTTGCTTCTCCGGCTCTGCGGCAATCTCTATTCATCGTCGAGCTGTTGTGTCGCCTGTTGTACCATTATACGTACATAAGTCTGCTAGTGCGGTGCCGAGCTTATGCGACGTCAAGCCTCACGGGATGCGATGAGACGTTTGGCTGGCTTTTGGCGACGCAGCTAAAAATGGCTCCTAATGACGACGCCCGAAGCAGCAGCAGCAGCAGCAAGGCAGCATCTTCATCAGCTGTAATTGAAAGTCCGTTGAATACTGCTGTGAGACGTCAGCGCTGAATCGTTGCATTCAAGCACAACGTGAATTGTCAATAAAGACACGATGTTAGCCATCGTAGTGCGATTTTTTAATGAATAAGTAAATATTATCATTGCATAAAACTAATGAAAGTACAAACATGAAAGATAAACAAGCATAAAGTCACTTCAGCTGGCAGGTTATTACTACATTCACTATCAAGTGTACAAAGCAGCATCTTTGAGGTGCTAATGTTGTATTAAAAATTGGTCGCATATGTTCTCCAAGCTGTCGTTTTTCGTGTTGTCATCTTGTGCATTGTTGCTGTAAACCAGTAAGTAAGCTATAAACTTGTGAGAGAAGAAGCCTAACGACGCTCTGCGGTCCACAGCTGTGGGCAGCGATTGTGCACTGAAGCGTTGCGCGCGCCTCGTCTCGGTAGAGACTATCAATGATGCCCGGAGTCCGTCAACCGAACTGAATGAGATAAATTCGTTATCATCGTCTAGACCGCGCCGACAGTCTGCGTCCACTGTTTACGGCCTCGCTATGTCTTGTGGTCGTCGTTGCTGAGCGAAAAGATTGAATTCTGTCGTTTCTAACCTTATAGCCGGTATGCACGCAGCACACGTTCGTGTCCGCCACAGACATTTCATAAATATACTACAGCGACTTTGCTACAAAGAGAGCCATCGTTCTGAGAAATTTCGGAGGATGAACCTTTCCGAGCTATGAAACCTACAGGGCGGCGCTGATCACAGTTTTTTTTAGCTCTCAGCCAGACGCCAGCTTACATTGCGAGACCATGATGACCTACGTGATCCGGAATGTTCTGGAAACATTTTCAGACAGTCGCTAAAAACGTTTTTGTTTTCACAGTACTGGTGTGTTCAGCGCATTAGAGGTTTTGCGCTATATAAATTTACATTTGACATTTGACGCGGCTGGTGCATCGCGCAATGTGTCTGTTATGCCCCCAAGTTAGGCTGGCACTTATTCTGCTCTTATCCACGGAAGGATGGCCAGGCTGAGTTTACCTAGGTAACTTGGTCGAACGCCAAAGCGGTATATTCGCGAACGATCACCCATCTCAGTACTAAACCGGCTATGAAATAACTTCGTTGATATACCCAGCTGCAGTAGGTAGGTCTGTGTTACAAGTTACAACTCAGTTATTAGTTGCCACCACTTATTTCTATTCAGCTTATGGCAATGTTTGGTTTAGTTCTTTCGTTAAATGGTCGGTTCGGGCTATTTAGCATATTGTCGAGCGAACAACTAGGCTGGTGTTCTTTTGTTCTGTGGTCTTTCGTTCTCATGCACTGCGGTGTTGTGCAGTAACATTAGACACACTGAGTTGAGTCTGCTTTCATCATCATCATCATCATCATGACGCGTAGACAGAATGAGGTCCATTGCGACGACTCCCCACGATGTCCACGTTTATCTGCACTTTGCCACATCTGTCTCCAGTTGACCGGGGTCTTTCAAAGACGCACAGGAGGTCTTCGCCAGTATCCCCGGACTCTGCCAGGCTTTCATTTCAATGACCTGACTTAAAGCTTGGTGTGCGCTGTGCAGGTGTGGTGGCAGCCAGTCGAACAACGTGACCAAACAGTGCTTAGCGCCTTTTGCTGATTATATCTGCAATGTTTGGCAGACCGGTCCTGTCGGCTATGTCGATGTTCTTGACACGGTCCTGCCACTTCACACCCAGTATCTGGCGTTGGCATGACATATGGAAGGATTGTAATCTGCGTGTGTCGTCTGCCAGTAGGGTCCATGTGTCAGCTCCATACAATAAGATTTGGAGGACACAAATTGGGTAGAGTCTTTGCTTGGTGACCAGACTTAGACCCTTTTGACGCCAGCAGCGTTGCATCGAGTGCATGGCGGAGGATGCCACTCCAATTCGTCGATGTAGATCTGGATAGCATCTGCCAGAAGACGACTGAATAAAGCCCAAGTACTGGAACTCTGTGACTGCTTCAGTGGTGTTGTTAGCAGCCGTTATGTCTGCAGCAGGATCACCAGAACCCAGTTTTCTGCCACGATAAGTGCAAACCAAGGTCCTCAGCAGTCTGGTGGAATTTCGTGAGAGCTGATCGTAACGTCTTTGTCTGCTCAGCCATTAGCACGACATCATCGGCATAATCAAGGTCTGCTGGACAGCTAAGCTATAACTGCGTTCGCCGCCGCCAAAGATAGCCGTTTACAAACGTTGCTGTCGTCGTCGCTGTCGTCGTTATGTCGTCGTAAACATTCGTCGTCACTTGCCGTCGGCAGCTTGTCTGATGACGTCATCATCACGTGGTTGACCACGTGACTGACAAATACAGGAACTGGTCTGCAGAGACATCACTGAGATTGCTACGACATGCAGACCGTGCAGGGTCGATGATTCCATTACGCCGTGCATCGGTCGCGGAAAGGCAATTGGACCAACAAATACGCCAATATCTACTGTCGTGGGGATTAGCTCAGGCCTACGAGTATTCGACGTGGTGTTACGTTTATTTTCGGCCGTGTTATTTTGGCTTTTGCTGAAAGTTTATGGACTCACATAGTTTGTTGTTCCAGAAAAAAGAATATTATTTTCATCATCATGTTAGTACATTGTTCGTATAAGTTTGCTTGACGCTTCATGAAGTTGCATTTTATTGCATCAGCGGCAGCCAACAGTCTGCACAGTGTTGATTACGAATCGATAATAATTTCTGCACATTGCCTGCGAATGCACTAAGACATGTACTGAAGAGCCCTGCATTTGTATTGATCAAGGCCTTGCCTTGCCTTGCCTTCGGTCATGCTCATTGCTGAGTGTCACGACACAACCATTCTCTATTCGCTTTTGCCTTTCGCTGTCTGAAAACATTGGGCTAGCGATTTCAGTTTAGTCTTCGGCTTATGATTATTTTAGACCTAGGAGAACTCTGTGAGTTGTCCATGCAGCTGTACAATTGAACCCGACAAAAAATCTTTCATACCGTAATCGCTGTTTAACATATGTAATGTTTTTCATTCGGGTGTGCGCCGTGCGGGTGAATGGTTACGGGGAGACCATTTAAATCCGAAATGATTTTATATTGTTTTACTTATTGTTTGTTTTTGTTATCTAAAAAGTTTTCGCAATAGATGTGTTTTTTAAAGTTTTTGCTAGTTAATTCAATATTTGCTTTACATTACTGTTTCTTTGCACTTTGATTGTGACTTAATAAAATTTCTTTGTGCATGCATGTTGATATATAATGCATTAAACTGTTTTGTAATTTACTTGCTTACTTACATCGTCGATCCAAGTCGTTTCGGTCCCTCGCTGTGTCTTATGGTGTCTTTCCGGCTCTGAAGAATTGCAGTAGACCTACGTGGGGCCCACCGAGTTTGCATCCGGTGTCCTGAACATGCAAATGTATCGCATAAAGCACGCTGCTAGTCGGCTAAGCTGGCTGTCGCTGAATTCGTATAAATTACGTTGCTACTACACAACGGTTTCGTCTGCACGACGCTTTGTCATTCAATGAACTCAGACTGAGCTGTGTGTGTGTAACAATAGCACCATCTAGTGATTAATTACACTTATACACTAGCTAAAGAACCTGCAAACATTATGCAGAAGCTGTTGACAAAACGCGCGCCACCAAGGATTAGCTGAGTCGATAGATCTTGGTTTTACGCGCTAGTTCAGCGCGGATACTGTACTACTGCTGCTGGGCTGAATTGCATACGATACCTCGTTTTATTACCGGCTTAACACTTATCTTGTTTACGCATTTCACTTTATTTTACTGCCTGTTATATCTCGTCGATCAGAGGCATCGCACCGTTTGGCCTACGTTGGTTCGACTTTTATGCATGTTCTGTATCAGCAGTGGCTGAAGTGGTTCATGCTGCTTAAATGCTGTAGAGTTGAGTGTATTTTATTTACCTACTTATTTGCTATATTGCATAGCGACCAGTTTGCCACACGGGACTATGTAAATTTTAAAAAATAATGAACTAGAAGCAATCGGAGATCGCAAATTTCCGCCAAGAACAGTGCTACCATCTGGCGAACACATAGCAGACTTAATACAACTGTTGTGTGTATCTCTAATCCAGATCCGGATTCATGAACCTTGAATTCGGATGGGCACCAAAATCTAAGTGACTGGTAGGCCTACTCGTGCCACTCTCCACTGCTCCGTAGAATTTTTTCAAAATCCGTTCACGACTTGCTAAAATCGATTGCATACTTTATTTCATATTGGTAAAAAAATTATTACTGAAGTGTGATGCAAAATCTACGGAAAAACTACGGATCGCCATCAGAATCTAGTCAGTTCGTTCTTAGACCAGGACTAACTATTTGACAAAATTTCATCGTATTCGTTTTGTAATTTTTCAAGTTATCCAGGCAACAAACAGACACAGAAACATACGAACAGCGGACATAAGAAAGGTGTAAAAACTAGAAAGGAAACCGATAAGAATGGGTATCGTACAGTAGGCGTCTACATTTTCAATAAACGCGCTACATACAGCCATGATCTTCATAAACAATTCATAGGCATTAAGCTAGGCACGAGTAACGATCTGACTGCGGTTTATTATTATCAAGAGCGTGAAATTAAGCGCGTGCTTGATTAACGACACGTTCTCAGACGTGTTGGGTCGACTCGTATCTATCTCCGTCGCTTTTCTGTCCGCGGCCAGTTTATATGATCGTGCTGACCACGCTCTTTTTTTCTTATACTGCACTACTTCGACTTGTTGTAGATCTGGTAGACAACAAGTTGTAAAACCACCTTGCAACATTTCGACATGTCGAAATATCGGTTTACGATGAGGCCTACCGCCTACGGAAGGGGCAGGAAGTTGCAATTTTTTGACAAGCAGCTGAAAATGTCTGACAAAGGAGATTATGGGGGCTAACGCTCCATGCTGCTTAAAATAAGAATAAGAAAAAAATATTAGAGTACCCGACATTTAGTTCTATTCTGTTAGTACTCTGTGCTTATTTTAGTTGCTTTGCCGCAGGAGTCATTTTTTGATAACTTGCAATTTCATGAAATGTTTTGTCCGCGTTAAAGAAAAAATGAAAAAGAAACAAGCCAGCAAGTGGGGGTGATTGTTCCGTCTGACCGCAGCGGTAAAGACACGGCGCACTATTTGTCGATATTGCACTGGCGACGTGAAATAGAACGTGTTCCGCTCCTGCTTATACTGATGCCATTGATGCCATGTCAACTGCTTGTCTGCACTTACACGACAAACTCAGAATGACAGCGACCACTCACATAACGTCGCCATTACACCGGCGCTCTCCCATTTACAGGAGACACGCTAAAGCGTAGCGCTTAGTCTGTCCATCCCGCAGCTGTGGGCTATAACACGAGACTGTTCGGACGACCATCAGCGCGAAATTGCCTGGCAAAGTAATAATCGTTTGGGCGTTGTTCTGTTCGTTTGTTGTACTACGTGCCTACAGTAGCAGACTATACCATACATACAATAAGCACTATGTGTGCGAAATAAACGAGTAAGCCAGACGTAAAATCTTTCACGGTCTATGTCGCTCTAGTGAAAATGTGAAATGTCACATGTCATGAATCACGAGTTAGAAAGACTCAAACATTTCCAAAACATGAATAACGATTGACAGCTACTGTTCGCTGCGGAATTAAGTTTGCTGACCGGTCCGCTAAATGATTTCGAACTGCAGGCTAGGGAGGACGGTGTCAAGTTAACGCCATGATTATTCGTTATTAGCTGGACACCCGTTAAATACGTAGCACGTTTTTAAAGATTTTTGTGAAAGTCTAAGGCCTTACCGTTACCTGCGGGGAAAATGACCGCTTAAGCGGCCACCCAGCGCTGAGAACACTTCATGGGCCCAGTGCGCAAAAAAGTCTAAGGCATTCGTTGTCAGTTTTAAGCAAAAAATGTTAAAAATGAGTAGAGCAAACGCGAGTTTTTGTTTAAATTGCTTTGATAGTATAGAGATGCAGTTTTCGCCGGTCTGCTGGCATGCAATTTTTTTACGAATTTATGGTTAAATGGTTAATAATAATAATGCAGTACTGTTTATCGCCGGGAGTTTTTGTCGAGGCCGGCGATGCACCAGACCTCTAGTGACTCCGACACTTTGTTTTTAAATTTTTTTTGTTTTAACCCCCGGAAACCTTTACTACCTGGGGTATAAAAAGTAATAATAATAATATGATGTAAGCTTATTTCACACTGTATAAATGGCGACTGGCGCTGGAGTCGTTATTAGAAAATGTTTCCTTGAAATTGGAAAACTGTTGACACGAAAATGTCCATGGAAACGTTTTTGTTTTATACCAGAATTAAAAAACTCTCAGACATAAGCTAACTCGTATGTCACCGGTACCCAATTCAATTATTCATGTACGAGACATGTAATACTGACTACGGTACCGGTAGTCATTTGGAGCTTGTAACTGTATATCATTTGTTGGGACTCGACGGAAGCCGTGCAGTGTGACAGGCGCACTGTCTGTTGTTGTATTCTCTCACCGAGGAGACAGACTAACTCGAACAGGCGCGGCTGGAATATTGAATTGCCAGCGGCGTGCCGTCTTGTCTTGTCTTCCTGTTTTGTTGTCGTAAAACACCGAGCGCAGCTTGGCTTCACATAGCCTACTACTTTCTGGTGGACAGCAGCCAGATGTCAGTCTGTGAAATAGTAAATACGACTGTCTCCAGTTAGAGACAGTCGCGTCGTGGTAATTGCCACCCACATTCTATAGCCTGTCGTGAAAAAATTGCTTATTGCTGGGGACAAAAATTTTAATAGTACAAAATTTAGAGTTGAAAATCATCCCTTTTAAAAAATGTGGGACACAATTGAAACGTTTAGCACCAACAATAATTTTGTGTGTCCGAAATTTTTTAGCTGCTTGTTGGAAAATTGTAATTTGCTGCTCCCCGTACTTTTTCTAACCGGGGACACTGCTGGATAGAGACATTCAAATTGGTTAAGTGCGCATGCACGAAATTTTCGACGTAGTATATTATATACTACAATTATTTTCTGCCATAATAATAAACAGCTTTTCTTTATTTTCTTTTTTCTAAATGCAAGCGCAAGCTGGCAGTCAAAAGTGTTTTTTATTATACTAATATTTATTGGACATCTGAAGTGACCCGAGCAATAAGCGTCTGCGAGGTAGGTCTATAGGCCTACCACCGTTGTACGGCGGCTTGAATGACGAGTGGCGACGATTGCTGTTACGGTAGTAAATATTAGCACTGTGTGATGTATTGGCCACGAAAACATCAATACAGATGAATGTTGGCGTAATGAAACTGATGTAGCTGCTGCCGCTGCTCGCCTATCTCTTGCCTCCCAACAGCCTCATCATTGCTAGGCCCGTAGCACGATGCCGGGAGATTAGACCTACTTTCAATGCATCGAAAATGTTGGGCAATCGCGCACAAAGCTTTGGCGTTGACGTCCGATTAGAGTGAATAGTGTAAATGCGCGCCAGAGAAAATGTTTAGAAGAATCCGACCTGTCCGTTGGTGCTGGTTGGAGTAAACAATTGAATGTTAGGACAAGACTCACTCGCTCACTCACTGGACCGCTTGACTGGCGACGGGTTGTTGCGCCATCCACATCTCATGTTTTTCACTGTGCTTGCTGGCAACTTAGAAGTAACATTTTAGCAACAAAACAATAACAGGAAGCTGTTAGAATGCAGTAACAGAAAAATGAATGTCTTTTAAAGAACTCTTTCCATGACAAATTACGGTTACTGAATCATTGAAGTATTAAGTATCACGAAGGCAAAGTTTTACAGCGGGTTGCAGAAGATTTAAAACAATCTGTTTCCATGAGCCAAAGGCAAAGACTGTTTAGAAGAAACGTGTTGAACAAAAAAGAAAGCACATGGGCGTAGTGTCTAAACTGTTGGGATGAATTCCGAATTCCGTGTGAAGTTAAGTCACGTGTTCGCCTCATGTAGGCAGCCAAACCAACCTCTAAGAAAAAGACCAGACGTTTGGCCTTGCTATAGCACCCCGTAATAGTCATCGCTATTGTGCTGACTTAAGGCAATTCTTGCATTAACGCAGTCTGAAAAAACGTAAATTAGTATTTTTGAAAAACGTCAGACGCGACATGTTGCATGTTTCTGGTTAGACCAATTTTATAATGTCTGTCTACCGTGACTCCGAGCGCTCCAACCATTTTCAAGGTGTTTGACCGTTTGAATCACGCATCTTAACCCACGTATCTTTCGGTTTGCTGCGCTACGCCGAATCAACTACCAGATGTTTGGTTTATAACCCAACCCAACGTCGCCTCTGTAAACGTTCAGTCGCTGACGATGCAGCAGCTTCCGTGCATAGGCGCAGCATCCGCAGTCAACGTAATTGCTCTGGCATAAAGCTTACACCGAGAATAGCGGCTTGAGGCATTTACTTACGACATCATACGTGTGCCGCATTTTAATCACGCTAACATACTAGCCAGCTAAAATAATTACATGCTGTACACCAATAGGCTGATATTCTGTATGTTATTGGTCAATTTCAGCCAGTAAAGAATATGCGAGAACACCTTGTTGACACCACAAATGAGAACGGGAATAGTGTACGAAAGCATATTGTTTATTTAGAAGTGTTGATTTTGTGGTTTGTTCTTGCTGGTTTTTAATCGTTTTATTAGGTTAGTCGTTTATTTAGTTTCTGTGGTACATTAGGCTATATTAGTTGTAATCTGCATGTATGCGGTGTCTTTTAACGCAATAAATGATTGAATGACTGATTAATATAGGAGCCTTGCTTTATCCTATTTTTCCAACCGCAAGGAGCAGTTCTCTTGGACGCTGACATTATAAATTAAAACAATTACCGTGCAATCGAATGGTTGCTGATTTACCGAACACAGACGACGCAGATGATCAAAGTTTTTCCGTGCCTCTGATGCTTGTCTTTCAGCTACGACGCTTCAAGTCTCATTTTTTTATCAATTTCGACTTTTTGCTGGTTGGGTCGGGTTTTGTCTATGAGCTGATGGGTCGGGTCGAGTCGGGTCGAGAAAAGTGACCCATTCACATCGCACAACAAACCCGCAACTATTCACAGCATCGGTGAAGAAAACAGACTGCGGTGGGTAGAGCTATAATATGAAGTTCTGTGTATAGAACTCCATGGTAACAGGACTCAATGGTAAAACGACCAATGTTGTTCCTGGTTCGTAATGCGAGATGTAAGATGACGCGTGGTCACCGTATACAAGCGATCGGTCTGCAGAGCGAGTTGCAGCTGCTGTAGAGTGTAGACGTGGCTTGAATGCCACTCGTCTTGTCTTGGATTATTGACGAATGCAATACACGACTATACACAGACGTCTGTCACTCTCGGTGTGTGGTCCATACACTTAGACGAGAGATCGGCAAACCACACACGTTAGCGAAGCCGACCACCCGCCATGCAGTCGGACGTGCAATTGGTACAGTGTACCCGTATCCAGACGGACGTATTGTACAAATAATGATTGGCGCTGCGGTCATCATTAAAAATTATTGTTTTTTTAAATTCGGGAAATATTGCCCGAGACCAAATTCACAGGGTAATATTGCCCGAATTAACTAAACTTTTCTGGAGAATAGATGTGTCCGGCCTGAGTTAATCAAAACATATTATTCGGCGATAACAGTGTTTTGAATGAGTTTAGAAGTAGCCTTTTCCAGAAATAAGGAATTTATCTGTTCCACACTAATTATTCTGACGACAGATACACGCACAAGGTGGGCCAAATGGTACCATTTTTGGCTTAGCTTGCAAGCTAAAATCGTCAGTCGAACTCGTTCATATCACCCGCAGTAAATAGCTCATAGCTGATAGCTTATAACGACATATGTTAAATCATGTCTAAAATATATAGTGCCCCAATTACACCGTGTGTGTATTTGTTGCAATGTCAATACATTAGTCGAAGATAAAAAAAAGTCACAACAGATCACAATCAGTGTCAGAAGCCTCAAAGAATAAAACTGTTTTCAAGACGACTACCTCAAACGATGACATTTTGTGGATAGACTGTGTCACCACGAAAGTGACCTGTGCGTACTTATTAATGACACTGGCTACTAACTTAGCGAAACAATAAACTCGAAGACGTGTATGGAAGTAATCCACACAGCACGGACGATAGCGAGATAAACCTGCCGCGTTATAATAACGAACTGACACACAAACCAGAATCACCACACTGCAAAATAACTCAAAACACTCAAAAAAATGACTCAGCTCAATTATAAATACGATATGTATATACAAAGGAAGGCATAGACCGACCGCGACAGACTGTACGAAGCTAACGAAACCGCATAAACACGAAGACATCCACAGCGAATGCGGCGACAAAGATCCAAGGGGAAATGACACGGAATGATGATCTATGAATCCCCAGCATGACGATTCTACGTTAAACGTTGCACGTGTTGTTTGACTTGTTGTTTTTTGACTGGCCGTGGCTGGGTTCAAATCCTTCAACAGCGTCGTGGGTTCAATAGTTAAGAGGGATAAAAAAAATTGCAATTTTTCGACAAGCAGCTACAACTTTTCAGCAGAAGAGATTATGGGTGCTTAGAGTTTTAATTTTGCCCCTGAATTTTCTCACATTTTGCATTTTAGACGAAATATTCCGACACGAAAAAACATTTTCCTGCAGGTTAGAATTCAGCGGGGGCCTGCCAAGACGCTACTAAATTTAACCTTAGTTGTTTTTTCTGCGATTCGGACGTCGAGTAGCAGAGTGAGTGAGTAGTTTGAGTGCCTGTATGCGGCGTGCGTAAGAGCGACGTAACGTGTAAAACGAATTAGTCGATGACGACGACAACGACTGTCACCCTGCCTGTCTGCAGCCTCTGCAGCCGTCCAGGCTTTGTGTGTATGTGTTGTGCTAATTTAATAACGCGTCATCACCGCCATACATTCTCTCGTTCTCTACAGTTCCTCTGAAGCTTAGTGCCAGTGATGACGCTTACGTGATGTCATATGGTTGATTGTATTTTCTCTACTTCAGCAGCCGTAATGGCAGCAGAGCCGAGACATTAGTCTGCCGTGCATGGTTCTCTTTCCGTATAGCTGTACCACAACCGCGCTCATACTGTTTATCTCTAGCACTATGTCTACAGTGGTATAACGGGTACGTGTGCAGTCAAGCGTGATCAAGTGAATGGCAGTGTACGCAGTGACTGCGATGTAGGCCTGCGTGTGTTAACTCACTGTTTGGAATGTGTATATATTTTTAACGTGCATGTTTTTGTCAGTCCAATGCAATGCATAGCATTTGGACAAAGTATAAAATCACCAGAGTGTCCGTGCGTCCAACTTTTAGCTATTTTCCTTTCACCTTCCTCTTCTTTTTGCATTTCTCTTCCTCTTTCCCTTTTTCTTTCCATTTCTCTTTCTTTTTTTCTTCTTCTTTTCCTTTCTCTTTTCCCTATCCTTTTCTCTTTTTCTTTCCCTTTCTCTTTTCTCTTTTCCTTTTTTTCCCTTTCGCTTTCGCTTTCCTTTCCTCTTTTATTTACCTTCCCTTCCCTCTTCCCTTTCCCTTTACCTTCCCCTTTCCCTTTTTTTGCTTCCACTTTCCTTCCCCTTCCCTTTTTCTCCCCATGTTTTTTTTCTTTTCCTTCTTTCTTTTTTCTTTCCATGTCCACGTCCGTGCGTCCAACATTTGAGGCGCCATATCTCTATAACGGTGCAAGATAGACGCATGGTCACAATTGACCACGTATAGGAAGTCGCCCACCGCGAGTGGAATAGTCACGTGACCGATGACGTCACGTGACCCCAAGAGATCAAAGTCGTGACCCCATTATCTTTGAGGCGCCATATCTCCACGACGGTGCAAGAGAGATGCATGGTGACGATGGACCATTTATAGTAAAGAGCTGGCGACGAATCGAATGGTCTCATGACTGACAACGTTAATTGTTCAGTTATAATAATAGCGAAGGATGACAGTAACATTGCTGCTGTACAATTTAAAATTAAACCTTTTAGTCCGCCC
>Ga0209671_1001303_pt1 | contig 20457 bp, 8 predicted proteins | sample WorMetHERISLAND2_2_FD_187401 | JGI IMG/M metagenome (GOLD analysis project Ga0209671, IMG submission 187401) | Marine gutless worms symbiont microbial communities from Max Planck institute for Marine Microbiology, Germany - Olavius geniculatus... | ecosystem: Host-associated > Annelida >... | reverse complement strand
CGCAGCGCACTATGCGGCCATCCATTGCCCGTGCGAACGAACAATTGGACCCGCGGTTTGCAGCAAGCAGACATACCACCGCCCCAATCAGCCACACTAGGCCTTCACCCCATAGCCCAAAAGAAAAAAAAGGGTGCCATTTTTATGAACTACTGTGTACAACACACATACAGCCAAATGTCATTGGAGCAAAGACAATATATATATGTAACTTGCAGATTAATGCACAGTTTGCTAATTACATAAAATAAAGCCAACGAAGTTACACATGCACACAGTCTCATAATTCTACGATGCCGGTCATACACTAACCTATAGATTCCACAGCTTCGATCTTCAACTGAAATAAACTTTCGCCTGTATAACGTACAGCAAGAAATACACAGTTTTGCCATTTGCTGCAAACAGGAAACACAGGCAAGAAATTAAAACAGGGCTGCAGAAAATAACAACTGATTAATTTATTAATCGTGTAAAAATTAATCAATTGAAATTTTTTCAATCAATTGAAATTTGAGTAAAATTTTAGACCGGAAACATCACCGATCTTGCTAATCTGCAAATTTTGGGTCAATTTTAAAGTAAAGCAGACAACAACGATGGGCACTTATTTCACACAGGACGTGATAAGATCTGTATTTGTATAGTGCTAGTTTAACCATCTGCACTTTCAGTTTTGACTACAGTTTGTGTACTGCATCATCATTATTATCATCATAACTTTTGCCAAAGTTTGCGAAATATGCCACTTCCTATTAACCTTGGCCCTATCTCTCACCGTTTCCAAAATATGGCCACTAGAAACTAGAAACTTTCCATTAAAAACTGCAGCCAGACTGCTGCAGATGGAGACGTGGTTACTAATGACGGCAACAAAACAGAAAGTTATACATGTACATAATCACATAATTCCATGATCCCTGTGATACACTAACCTCTAGATTCTATAGCTGGTTTGTCATCATGTGGATGCTTGGTGATATCATTACTATCAGCTTCAATCTTCACCTCAAATGAACTTTCGCCTGTACAATGTACAGCAGTTGACAAACTGAAATCCAAAACTTATTTCATTCTACATGGCTTCTTAGTTACTTACTGTGGTACTGTATGATTCTGGCATGTCTTCTGGTGGCTCAAAGATGCTTTGTTCATTATTTACTGGAATAAAATAACAAAAATTAATATGTTTCAACAAAACCAATTTAATTATGCTAATTATAATAAAAAAGTGCCAACAATGAACAAAGTTACACACGCACATAATGTCATAATTCTATGACACCTTTCATATACTAACTTATAGATTCTACAGATTCAATCTTCATCTGAAGTGAACTTTCACCTGTAAAACAAACAGCAAAGGAAACAGAGTCGCATCATTCACAGCAAATGGAAAATATGGGAACCAGATGCAGACTACGGGTATTGTAAATTAAAGACAGCAAACGTAATTGGTTTACGAGAATTTATAGGCAACCACAAATACACTGTGAGGCACAAAAAACACACCAAAATTTATGGACTATAACTTGAAGGTGTATTACCGGATTTTAATAATTTTTGGTACTACTATTCTTGATACAACTGGTCATCAAATAATTATTCAAGTTTCCACCTCACCCAACATATGTTTCTGCACTACCTGGGGAAATCAAAACAAATGAAATTGGTGTTGAAATGAACAAAAATGCCAAAAACTATCCATGACATTATTGAAAATAACTTCAAAAAGAATAATGAGATTTCAATAGATTTTGGTGTGAACATTCCTAACACATATGGCCAATAAATGGCCCTTTAAATTCCCAGCTCACCCAATGGCTGTTTCTGCATTACTTGAAAAAAACAGTACAAATGCCACATGAGTTAAAATAAAGAACAAAAACAAGAGCAAAGTTCATTATTCCAGATATATAGCCCCTAAGAGCCCTGTTCACAGACCATTCGACAACGTTTGCAATGTTATGCAGCAGCAAGTATATGGGATGCTGCTTAAGAATATCAGTGAACTCAAAAAGCGACTGGTTGAAGTCTGGAGCAGAACGTTATCAACACTGCTATCAACGAATGGAGAATGCATCTGCATGCCTGTGTTCACACAAATGGTCAATATTTCAAATATTTACTGTCTGTAGCTGCACAACTAGACAACTGGATGTACTGTCAACCAAATTGCTAAAAAGTGGGCAAAATGTGCTATATGTGTGCTATTTGAATCAAATAATGATACTGCTTGAAAAATGTAACATTTTGCTTTTTCCCCAGGTAGTGCAGAAACAGACGTTCAGTGAGGTGAGAACATAAATGGTCATTTGATGACCAGGTGTGTCAGAAATATTCTTACCAAAAATGATTAAAATCTGATAATTTATATTCAAGTTACGATCGATAAATTTTGGTGTGTTTTTTATGCCTCACAGTGTACAATACTGATACTTCCTATATCTTTTTCTTTCAGCAGTTTGTTACGCTCGTCGCCATGGGCATCATATGATGCTGAGAGGTCTGGTTATTTTCATTGTGCTAAGGCTCTAGTATCACCTAATACGAGCACTGATTTCTGATTTTTATCACTGCAAGTGGTCATTTGAAGAGCTTTAGTGCATAGTTATGATGGCCAGTTAAGGTTGACATCTGCCTGCAAGTACAAACAACACAACTAAAGTACTTTGAGTCATATAAAAAACTGAAAAGCATCAAAAAGTTGACAATTTGGTTCTGTGGAAAATGAATCATAGAAACAAATGTTTGGGTTTTGAAAATCTGAGTTTGATTGAATTCAGTTCGGTTTTTGAAAAAAAAAACAAAAAAAACTAAGAACATTTTCGTCAGATTCTGCACACCTCTTTTCAACATGCACAGCTAGTTGTTTATTTTAAAGCTCTGCTGACAGAATAAATTTTTCCTATTACTACACTTGATGTTCGTTCTCAAGCAAAAATTTTGCACTTGCATCATAGAGATCTTTCCTAAGTACAAGCTACCTTTATAGCATGCAAAACATACCAGCAGTTGACTTAATGTTTACACCAGCAAGCTGACTCATCAACCTACAAAACATACATCAATATGGTTCTCTAACTACTAGCCTATCAATAATTAAGCTTCTCATTAGCTATGTGCATGGCCAGCTGACACTGTGTTCAGATAAGTTCAATATGGCATGCAAGCTTGAACACAGTTAACCCAGTTGTTACATTTGCTCTATTGGACCTGTCATGCTTTTGTCAGGAGTTTTCCGCAGCAGACTGAAAACCGAACTTTTTGCCTGGTCTTACAGACATGACTAACAATGTCTCATTGCACTGACTACTATTACGTGACTTCACTGTTTAGACTTATTGTTACGTGTCCTTGTAGTCTTAGGACTTAACGCCACGCCACGCTAAAGTTAATTCGTCCTTCATCATCATCATCATCATCAATCAGAGTGCTTCTGAGATCCAGATTACTTACTGGCTGTTAACAAATGCTGTTTTTGTTTCATTTTAATATTGCTACCATGTGCAGTGTTTCTGCAGTTCATAGTACACTACATACGCATGGGTGACGACAATAATTGAAAGCTTGTGTCAGCAGATGAACATTTATTAATGTGCCTCTTACATTTTTTGCTAGATAACAGAATGACAATTTCTACTATTTTACACCATTTGACTGATGAGCAGGTTTTTCCACAAAAGTGACCAGACATAAGTCACCTGGGTTGACAAAAATCATGGTTTTTAAAATAAAAATCGAAAGCATAGATTTTTTTACTTAAATCAATTTTTTTTTATTTTTATTGGATTTTTATACCATTCTATGCTACCTGTGATAGCCAGTGTGTTACCGTACCTTTACCTGATAGTTTGTGGATGACAGGAACTGGCCATGATTAGAGTTTCTTTTTTTAAAACATTATGTGTTATTTTTTACAGCAGCCTGGCAAAGAACTATTGACAATTTTAACCTGGCGATGGCTAATGTTTGTAAATATTTATGGGGCTGCAATTTGTCAGACTTTTTAAAGAATATAGTAGACAATGATGAAGGCCATAACATTTCTAATACCTTTAAGCATGCTGATTGCTGAAAGTAACTACCAAAACAACATAAGCAATTAACAAGAGTCAATGCCGAGCAATTGGCGATGTTAACTTTAGTAAAGTGTAGCAGGTTAAGCTAACATACCAGCTCAGATATAACCAAATATGTAATCAACAAAATAGATTGAGTTAGCAAGCACTACAGTGCATTAAATACCAATAATAGATTGCAAACTGAAACAAGAAATATTTTACATTGTGACCAATCTAATGTACTCCTCGCACGCATTATTTTCTCCTGCATTCTTTTAACTGCTTTTTAGTTCCTTTTTTAGTTCCTTAGTTGACTTCCTATTGGAGGTCCATAGTGACCATGCATCTGTCTGGAATAGTTATGGAGATATGGTGCCTCAAAGATAATGGGGTCACGAGTTTGACCTTTTGGGGTCACGTGACCATTCGATTCCCGGGGGTCGACTTCCTATCGGTGGTCCATAGTGACCGTGCATCTATCTAGCACTGTTATGGAGATATGGCCGTTTGAATTTCTTCCAGAAAGGCTCTTCCAGGAACAGAGGTCGGTCGTAGGTCAGTCGGTCGATCGGTCGGTCCTCAATATTACACTGATCTTATATACTCCTCTTTGCTACGTTAGGAACGTAGCGCACGAAAAGTGAAAAACATCACATTTACACATACTTTGTATTTTTATATTCAGTGATTTAAATCGTAATTTTTATTGTTGATTTAAATCACTGATTTAAATCAATTGATTTAAATCGCATCAACCCTGTAAGTCACTGTACTGTACCGTTAGTTTGGAAAAATATAACACAAAGCATGGATGTAAACTAGCTTGTTGTCTTATAAGCCGACTCTTATTTTCTCCAAAAACTATTTTCAGTGGATATCATATCCATTAAAAATAGCACCGACCCTACTTAATGTTTTCACGAATTCAAACTGAATAATATTAGACGGTCGCCAAAATCAAAATAAACGTAGTAACAAAATTCTTTAACAACAGAAACGTGACATTAGTAAACTCTGAGTATTGGTTCATCATCGAAAAAAAAGAAAAAAATATACATTATACAAACTTTTCAGTGGGTCTTTGTAGTCTAACCACCGGTGTTGTCTTTAGTTTCCAATCATCCATGACGTTCACTGACAAACAACAGTGAGTACAAAGTGCTCGTATCAACCACAATCTACTTTATATTTCTACACAGTGGGCTCTTTCTGGCAAGCTTATTATGCAGCAAAAACAACGAAATTAAAGGCAATCAAATTAAACTGTCACTAACTGAAGTCAGGAGACGAAAAACAGAGTAAAAAACGACTTCCAGTAAAACTAAAAACGTAACGTTGTACTCTACAGCAAAGTGTATAGAAATATTGTCACCAGCTTTAGAAAATAAGTCTGATGGACATTTTGCTGATAAAGACTTGTGAGATTCTAGCAAATAGGAGTCAGTCATCAGATTCAATGTGCACGTATCATTACAGCTGTCATCAACATGCAAAAGTTCATCATCAGTGGACACTGACGCTGCACTGCGACAATGCTACACAATCGTTCGTCTTGGCAATTTGCGTTCTTTTGTGAGGTATGAAAAAAGATTTGGGAATATGCAAGGAACAGCATCTTCATGTAGTCTTGGTCTTTGTCTGGGAAGAACCACCACATCATTACCAACACGAAACTTGTCCTCACGAATAACGTGCTCAGGATGAAAGTGTAACTCACAGACACGATCCTTCGCTGTTAACTGTCTGTCCGCTCGTGATATTGCACTTGACCATATAGACCATTTGTGATCTGGCACCTTGAATAAGCTCAAGCTGCATTTCGGCTGTGCAGACTTAGTTACGTAACTAGTCTTACAACCTGGTATGAAACAATGACTGTTATGACTGGACATTATGTCAATTTGTTGTTGTTACAAGTTTTACATCCTTTTTTCTATCAAGCACATACAATGACACACAAAGCATGAAACTCGATGCAACAAGCAAACAAGTTCAACACAGTTAGCAAAGTACCCATTCACTTAACACAACATTCATAACACTTTAACAACTTTCGTAACACAATACACTGCATAATGCCACACTCAAAAGTGTATTTATCAAATATGAGGGCCATCCCAAAACTTTCCGGCCTCGACATATAAGACTAGAATATTTTCCACAATCTATGCATCAGTGAAACATGCATTCTTTACTGACTCATACGAGTCTGCTGCAGATATGATGTTATTGTAATTAATGACGTCACAGAGTACTAAACAGAAACGATTTGGAGCGCTAATGCAAAAAGCATAAAATCAGGCTCGCTGTTGCATGACATTTTCCTAGTCTGTAGCTGGATTCGTAAAAATGGGGCCACGGTATCATACAGACTTTGGTAGCAGTACGTAAACGTAACATAAAGTCCTTCCCGAGCCTTAAGGCCCATTGGGCGGCGCTAATCTCCGTTTCCTTAGACCTCAGCCAGACACCAGTTTACACTGCCACCGGTACAGGGCTAGTGCATTGCGTGGCGTGCCTGTTTACGTCACAGCTTTCGCTGGTACTTACTGCGCCTACCCACGGTGGAATGGCCAGGCTGAGTTGACTTGGGTGGCTGGTTACATACCGGGATGGTCACCAATCCAAGTATTAACCGGGCCTGGTGTTGATTAACTTCATTGATTCAATCAACGACACTACCAACTGAGCCACACCACCACTAGTAGCACTGGTAGTGGTATCAAAAGTAAATATTTTGGTGTTAAAATTACACCACTTATGTTGATTAAGAACAAAAAGTTATTGTAAAAAATGCGAAAAAATGGCATTTTGGCTAAAAACGTGACATTTTGGCAAAATCATGGCATCTGACAAAAATCATGGCTCCGTGATTTTCTACTGTCCCTACTAATGTATAGACTGCGGAAAATATTTTTGTCCAATAAATCAAGGTCGGGGCCGGAAACTCTTGACATGGCCCTCATATTGTAGTAATGTTGACATTCCAAAGCAGACAAAATGACTAGAACATGACAAATTAATGACGAAGACGATCGGTCGGTGAATGCGAACATAACTGAAGAAAGCCAGGAAATAAACTTGACATTTGCTAAGTCAGTGTCCCTCACATGTATGGTTAGGTTGCGGTTCGCTATCCCCAAGGTCCACTATCCCTAACCCTAACCCTCCCATTGGTGACATTGGCCCTTGCCACTACCCTCAGCCATAACCCTATCTTCGGAGATGGCAGGCCTTACGAACAACGGACCTTGGGGATAGCGGGCCACTACCTATGGTTAGACTGCAGGTACCATATTGGAGTAATGTCAAAATGGCAAAAGACGAAAATGATGGCATCAACCCTGACCTTACACTTACCTTAATCGTAACCCGTTTCAGTTGATTGCCATTATGATGGAATCCTCTTCTATCAGCCAGTAGAGCGAACTGATGTACTGCTGTTTTCAGTGGCGGTTTTAGGCCCAGGGCTGTGCCCTCTAGTTTTGCTCCAGGCCCCCAGTTTCATAGCCACCCATCATAACACAAATATCTGATGCATTTGCGTTTCTGAATTTTAGAAAAAAAAATGGCCAAATTTGCGGCTTCCATTGAAGTTCCGAGAGCCGAAAGTGCTTTGATCAGTTTAACGGGAAGGGGGGCTTTGCCCCCTGGCCCTCTGACCAGGGGCTCTGTCCCTGGACCCCGCTGGGGTCTCTGCCCCAGACCTCCGTTATAGGCTCGCGCTACCGTGCCCCCCACTTCCAGATATTGCGGGCCAGAACCGCCACTGGCTGTTTTGTTCGCTATCACTGCGCTAATTAAATTAAGTGATATCCAGCATGAATACGAAAACTCAACAAAAGCACCGTTTAGCGGTTAACCGGATGATTATGTAATCAATGCAAAAACGTTCAGTAACTAGTTATTTAATGTAAAATCAACAATTTGCATACAGAACGGAAGTGATGGGGCAAAAGAAAGAACAACGGGCAAAGTAAAAGCTGACTTGCAGCGTAAATGGAACGTACGTAACGTAACGTTGTACCTTAATTACTCGCGAAAGCAGAATGCTTCGCGCGTCTTAGCCATCGTCTGGGCGTCCGTCAGTCCGTCTGTCACACTCGTGATCTGTATCAAAACGGTGCAAGCTAAGATCACGAAATCTTCACTGTGGGCTGCTTCAAGGTCTCTAGTTTATCGTGACAAAATTCCGTGCCACTGGGTGCAGGGGTTCCCCTCGAACGAGGGCGTCAAAAAGGGGTACCCCCTAAAAAGACGTCATTTTGCCGTTATTGGCTCGAATAATGTTAAAACGGTTGCAGATAGGTACATACATGCTGCTTATCATAACAAGCACTGGTGACAAGCTTTTTAAATTTATCAACATCGATGACCTTGAACCTTCCCAATATTTGGATGCTGTGCACATTTCAATACTGAATTGCGACGAAATGGCCGGATTTAGACCAAGACTACCTGCATATGAAATTTTCAGCATTAAACGTAGATTTCAGCAGTTTAAGTCCCGATCCCATAGGTTCATGGAGCCCGGAGCAGGCGGGCGTCAAAGACGGCTACCCCTCCTAAAGAGTGGTCATTTTACCGCAATTATCTGGTGTAGCGTGAAAACGACTGCAAATAGGTACATACATGATGTTTATTATTAATTTTTGCGATCTTCTGCTGCAGCACAAAATCCAAGAATGAACTGCGACGAAAAGGCTGGAGACAGACTGACAGCTTGCGAAGAGGAACTGCTATAGGGTTTCGCGCGTCTCGTAAGCATTAGCTCAAATTTCTTTTTTTTTTTTTTTGATGCGCTACAGAGTATGCTGACTGTAGCCTTGTTATGCTGACTGCTGCTGATATGATACGCCGTACGATGTGTCTCTGTCGTCTGCATGTCACAGATATAGGCCTATTGCGGCTAAGTGTCGGCTTATAAGGGAAAACTTTGTGCACGAATAATTAGCTGTGTCGAGGATCTCTACGTACAGCATATGGAAAATGCAGTACAAGAAAAACATTTAGGAAATTTGGGGGTGAATTAGGGGAGGGGCTAGAAAAGATGTGCATTTGTCAACGAAAAACTTTTCGTATCTCGGAAACGGTGAGAGATAGGACCAAGATTATTATTAATCACTAGTGGAAAGTGCCGTGACCTTTCAGATGAAATGAAAATCTATTTTGGATGCATGACCTTGAAGGTTGGTATACGCGATTGTGGCTGAACGGCGCGAGATAAGGCCTATGTTGCTATTAATCACTAATAGAAAGTCGTATATTAGCTTTCAAATGACTTTAAAAACATTGACCTTAAATGATCGCTAAGGTCAGTACTGCAACAAGAACTGTATAGGCTGTAGCACATCTTCACTAGCAACAGCTAGGCTTCTCGTTCTTCTCAGAAATTAAGCGAGGTTTTAAAAATACTACTTGAATTTATCGTAGTTCTGAGCAAGCGTTATTGGTTTTTTCCTTCTATTTTTACATGCACTCCAACGTATTTTTGTAATTTTTTCAAAGAAAAAACCAGCAATAACAAACTACGAACAAAAATTAAAGCATAGGCCTAAACCACACCCTATGTTGAAATTAACATTCTAGTAATACCAGGTAGTACCTATTACGGCAACAAGCAGTGGCGGCGCCAGCTTTTCACGAGTGGGGAGGCCAAGACATGTGTAAGGGGGGCACACTTTGTTCATTTCGTACTACAACTCCCCCCTCCCGACTTATCCTCGCTACATTCAGGCTATCATCCAATACGTACTTCTCAAGTGACCACTTTCCAGAGCACAAAATATTGACTTTTCCAGTAGGCCAGGCAAAGATTCAACGATACACCAGGGAAAATGGGAAGACCCATCTAAACCTAACTTCCAAACCGACACAAGTCTAGCCACTAACGGTAAGATATTCAAACAAAATGTTCGTAAAACTGAGTAGCAACAAACCAAGCATGTAAAAAATAAACAATTCGATGGAATGTTAAAAATCAAACGTCATTCAATAAAAATAGTCAATGAGCATAGACGAGTGGAAGACAAAGTCATCACATAATAAGCTGGTGCAAAGACAAGCCAAAGTTGCATTTTATATAGGCCTATATTATGTTATATTCAATGTTATACATTTATCCATCACAATGATAGAATGACCTATACACATACATGCAACTGAGAAAAAAAGGAAACAAATAAACAAACATTAATAATAAATAATTCTAATGATTTCATTATCAGCCATCAGTGCAGAAAACGAGTATCAATTACACAGACTTGGAATGGGGTAATCAACTTTGGAACCAGGTCGGGGTTCCTGATACAAATAACTAATTGTGAAGAAAATTCAGTCACATACTCAAGCTACTTATAACTACGTTACTCATGATTTATGACAACCGCATAAAGTGACATAATGACAGCTAACTTGCTGTACTGTTGCCACATGATAAACTGTCAGCAGAGCAATGCTGATAATCATTCACTCAGCAACTGCACGCTCAAAATATCAGATCACCGTTATAAGCTACAATGCAGAATTCTCAATTGGCTGCAAAAATGCTAAATCAAGTCGACAGCATGCTGCAGTGATAGTACAGATGAACAAAAAAACACACAGCCAAACACAACAGTTAGTATCTGCCATTGGACCAATATAATGCTCATCTAAAGCATAGAAACAGTCTGCTGTACATACAATCAGTTACACTCTGTCTCGAAAAAACATTCAACAAATCTCCAGCAAATTGGATTATTTTTGGCATAAAGATGGCAAAGGTAATAGAAATATGTAAGACACACTCAATGTTTTTTACGCTCAATGTGTGTCTTGGACACAATGGCTTAGACTCAGCAAATGCTGAAAATGCCCCCACTCAGCAATTAGACATGTTTTGAGCACATCAGTAAGTTATTTTGTCCTCTGTTATTTTTAGCATATAACATAATGACAAAATTACTAAATAACGCGGTGCCCCTGTCGAATTGATGACGCTGAAGTGAGCAATCTGACACTTGTAATCACCGTGTAATGTAACAACTTCAAGCATCTCCATTTAACATGGTATGTAGTGCGTCGACAAAAATTAGGTAAGATGGAAAATCAGCGCAACACACTTAATTCTATTGTCCTGGCCACCTGTGTTTCAAAAATTGTCAAAGTTGCATGAAAATTTACAAATATATGATGAAAAAATGTTGAATGTATTTGAGACATGGTATTAATATGTCAGAGTCAACAATCAACAGTAGTAACTCTGTACAACAAGCAGTTGTCCATTCTGTCTCAATCTTGCCTCATGAAGACATTGACGTATTCCAGTTTAATGGAACATCTGTTGAAGTGTCTTACAACATAGTCTTTATGTTTAAAATATTTACCACATGAACCACAGCAAAACAGCTTAAAATCTGAGTGTTTCATCTGATGACGTTTCATGTTGCTTGCAATAAAGAAACTCATTGGACATTCGCTACAAACATACGGCTTCACACCTTCATGACGAAGTAAATGAGTCTTGAGATGTCCACTGTGATAGAATTTCTTCTGACAAATGTGACATGTGAACCAAGTACCTTCATTGTGTGACCTCAGCAGATGCACCTTGAGTTGGCCATAATGTGTAAAACAGTCTGAACAGTGTCTACATGAGTACGGCTTTGCACCAGTGTGAGTATAAACATGAACCTTCACATCATGGCTATTTTTAAACTGTCTACCACAGTAAGGACAGTCATAAAGTCTACTGTTGCTGTGTACACAACGTTTGTGTGTCTGCAAATTGACCGACTGGCTGAAACTTTTGTCACACTCTAAACATTTGTATGGTTTTTCTCCTGTGTGGACTCTTATATGACTGTATAGTGTTCCAGAGTGACTAAATGCCTTGTCACACTCATGACATTTGTACGGTTTCTCTCCACTGTGAATTCTGCAATGAACAGTAAGGTTACCTTTTGTAGTAAACCGTTTCCTGCAAACTGCACATTCAAATGGTTTCTCTCCACTGTGAAATCTGCTGTGAACAGCAAGATTACCTATTTGCGTAAATCGTTTGCTACAGACAGCACATTCAAATGGCTTATCTCCAGAATGAACTCGTCTGTGAACTGTTAGCTTCTCATTGCTACTGAAACACTTCCCACATTCAATGCACTTGTTGTGAATATTCATATGTTTCCACAGTTCATTTTGGTGAGAAAAAGTTTTCTCACACCGAGTACATGAGTACACCTTGTCTACATTATGTGTTTGTTTGTGCCATTTCAAATTTCCTTCTGTTGTGAACCGTTTGTCACACACTACACATAAATAAGGTCTTGGCTTGTCATCGTGTAAGCATCGAGTGATATCTTTACTAACAGCTTTGGTCCTCACGTCAAACGAAGTTTCACCTGCATAATATTCACAACATATTTTATGTTACAGAAAATTTCATAAATTAGGGCTGCAACCAATTAAAAAATTTTAAATCAATTAATCTCCAAAGAATTAATTGACTGAGTTGGATTAATTAAGTATTTAGTCAAGTCAAAAGACCGAAAACTGCAAAATTCAGCTACCAGTATTGGTTGTTGTTATCTTTTGCGAACTGAAGCAAAAATCATGATGACAATGATGCAGCACACAAACCATGTGTAGTCAAAACTAACATGTTTTGTGTGAAAAATAATAAAGGTAAAGGTCGTCAATTTCTATAGTGCATCGTCGCGAAACACGCCTCTAATGCGCTTTCGTCACTAACCAGAGCCGCCTGCCGCACAGCCACCGAGTGCAGCCTCCAGACACAGGCTGGCGCAGCAGCCAGCTAGGCAACTCCAGTCAGCTGCACCAAGGTCCCCACCTTACGTAAGCCATGTAAATGAGTTACTACTCATTTTACCATCCCACAGAAGATAGAAGGCTGAGTCGATCTAGCTGGCAGGCTTCACACTGTGATGGTTTACCTGCCGGCAGGCAGTCACCCATCGCAGTACTAACCGGGCCCGGCGTAGAGTAACTTCGTTTCAGCCGAAATGTGATACCAACTACGCCACGCCACCAACCGTGAAATATGTCAAATAATTGCTGTCTATTGTAGTTAACAATCGACTGGACATGTACAGATTGAGATTAGTGACGTTACTGACGATTTTAGTATGAAATTTTTACATTGTTCTGTATCATAGCATCTAGCAGTGATCACAAATGACTCAGTCAGTCTGTCACCCCCTCTCTGCACTCCCTGAATGTGTTTAGAAAATACATCAGATTTATGAAATTTCAGGATCCAATCCGGTAGTGGTTGGGTAGACGACTGTGCTCCAAGCCCGTGGCAGTGGTGATGACCACTTGAGCTGAAAATTGTCACATGAACTATTACTCCCATGGAAAACTTTCATGCCAGTTTAATTTTTTCTACACCTTTTTGTTTTCCACTTATAGCCTGCATGGGATGAACATATGCATAGATGGACCGAGTGACAGCGAAACCAAAATGACATGCAAAGTCAAACGAGAACATTTACACCAGACACTTAATTCTGCTCTGTCATTTATTGCAAACAAGCACGGCCGGCCCTAGCCAATTGGCGGATAAGAGCCAACCTTCCCTCCCTTCCTGCTCCTCTCTTCCCTTTCCCTTTTCTCCATTCCCCCTTCTCCCTGCCATGAAGCAGTGACACAGGTAGAATTTTTTTCTGGGGTGGAGCAAATCCTAAAGGACTTTCCCTCCCTTTATCTTCCAGTCCCTCCCCCTCCCCTTCATCTTCCTTTCCGACCCTTTCCTTCCTCCCTTTCCTTGCCCTCTTCCTTTCCCTTCACATTTCCTTCCCCTTCCATCTCTCCTATCCTGCAAAACTATAAGATGTCTGAATTCCAGCTAAAGGGTCATTATAATAATTATTTTCCTGTAATTATTTTCCTGATAATCCTATATTACCTCACCTCACCTGAAGAGTGTGCAGGCTGTTACAATTTCCCAGCTCGGAGGCCATATCAGTTTGACTCAATGAGCATAACCAAATAAAACCATTATGTTACAGGAAATGACTATAAAGCCATGGATGGCCATGAAGCCGTTGATAAACGGCTGTGAAGCTGTAGACGGCTGTTAAGCCCAAACTGGAATGAAACCCGAAGATTAATCAGTGTGTAAGCACTGGTAATTTACTTGAGATACATGTGACCAAATTTAGTGCAATTTAAACAATAAAGACAAAGAAGAACAGCATGCTAAATTTAAGAGTGGGGCATAAATAATCTGTGAAGGGAGCAGAAAATTTTTTATACCCCCGCTTTTTATCCAGTAGGAGTACAACTATATAAAGCCAATTACTCCCCCAACTTACTTCAAAATATCTTCTCGGATCTGCACAACTTACATAAATGGCTATTGGCATTCAAGGTGAAGCAACTGCTCCATTCGGGCACAATTTTGGAGAAGCTAATTTACCTACAATTCAAGCCGTGAATGGCTATGACAACAAACGCCAAAACTGACGTTTTAAGATACTATATTGTAATAAACACACAATAATATGCAGTAACAGTTAGTCCATATAATTACTTTCACACTTATACGTAAAATGGCTGGCTAACTATACATTTAATCGTTCTTTATTGTGGCAAAGCAAGCAGCTTAGCAAGCTAGCAAATGCATACACCTGATGATGGCTGCCATCAATTCAAATTCTTCCAGCATCTGCCGCCATCATTCAACGTCAAAAGTTATCTGCTGATGTCGTCTGTTGCTGGCTGAAAACGATCTCGACTTCGGGTCACGTGGTACACTTTACGTTGTCCTGGAATTACCCAGAAATTCTCAGTTGTCGACAACACCTTCTTGCAGAATAAATGAAGGTCCAGGTACGAATCGTCAGATTCGACTGAATCAGCACTTTCAGTGTTCCACATAACCTCTCTGTCGGACTACGACCACCTTCGTGGTTTTCAGTATCTCAATACTAATTCTCATGTGAGAAATATATCATTTCTCACTCCAAATCAACTTTTTGAGCCTATTCTTGGCTCATCACATCTCATCACTCGAAATCATCACTTGTAACTGCCGTTGGAGTTAGTGATGCACGGATTCTCAGTTCTGTAAACAATTAATTCTGGCAATGTTCCAGTGTTGTAGTTTGCCCAAGAAGCAAGCAAGCGTTACAGGTGAGTAATAATATTTATTTAGCATTATCCTACGCCAGCCTTGCTATAAAATATTGGTGTGCACATTTCGCAACCTTACAACCTCAAACACGCCTAAGGCCGGCCCTGCAGACTAGAAATATGAGCACCAGATGTAAAATACTGCAAAAGTAAACATACCGATATTGGACTGAATGTTTACATCAGCAAGTTGACTTATCAGCCTACAAAAAACATACATCATAATCCAACTACGCAGGCATATGTCATTCGATAATAATTAAGTTAATCATATACATATCATCAGGGTTTTCAATAGCCCTGAATTTTCAGGACATCATGACTTCCAGGCTAAAAAATTTGGACGTCAGTGTACAAACTCTGGAAGTCATGCAGTATGATACAAGAAAAATCAAACAAAAACTTAATGCCAAACAAGACTTACTACATATGCGATTATGCATCACTAACGCACCGCCAACATAGGTCGTGGTTTTTACGCACTACAGCCATGCTGAATAGCACGTCTATCGGATAGGGCGCTGGCGACTTCCTATAGGCTGTCAATAGTAACCATGTCTCCATCTGCAGCGGTTTTGCCGCAATTTCTAATGGAAAGTTTCAAGTAAAGTAGCCGTATCTCAGAAACGGTGAAAGATAAGGCCAAGTTACCTATTAATCACTAATACAAAGTCACGTATATTGGCTTTCAAATGACATTAAAATTATTGAGCTTGGATGACCTTAAAGTTCAGTAGTGCAACAGGAACTATATAGGCTGTAGCGCATCTTCCCTAGCGACAGCTGGGCTTTCTTGTAAAAGTAAGCAACATTTAAGTTTAGTAGCTTTACGCAAAACGAAAGTTGCAGTTTCTGGATCAGAACTGTTCACAGAATAAATATTAATATGGTTGCCGCGCCATATCTTCATGAAATGAAATATTCAGAAACACAACACTCAGCGAAAATTATTGAAAAAACAAAACATTGGAAAACAGATTCTGCCATCAATTTCCAGCTTATTATAGACAAAAAAACGTAATAAGAAGCAAATTGATTTGGACGTCTTAAAATTTGGGCGTACGGGCTGAAATTTTTAGGCGTATTTACGCCAAAACGTCGGTACGCTATTGAAAACCCTGCATATCATGACCGGTATTCATGAGCATTTCACGCAGATTGTAACAATTTAGTTTACAGCATGTTGATGCCAGATATAAATAAAAAACCCAGCTGCTGCTAATAAAAGCGGAGTGTACCGACTACGTCCAAAGCCCAGCATCCAACTTAAAATCATAAAGAGAATGCGATTTCTCACAGGTGCCACATTTCCATGCATGCTATGTTAACGGTACGCTGCTGTCAAAAGCTATTATTAATGCTAGTATAACACACGACATGCGCGGTGACACGTGGTTGTCTCACCAGGCGCTATAAACAGCTACAGTCATAAATAACAAACAGAAATATCGGATGCAGGTTTCACAAATTTTTTGCACAATAAAAATGCCTTGCTAGGGAAGATGCGCTATAGTCCATATAGTTCCTGTTGCAGTACTGACCTTCAAAGTCATCCAAAATCAATAAATTTCAAGTCATTTAAAAGCTAATATTGCCACTTCCTGTTAGTGATCACAGGCTGAATGGTAGTTCAAGCCATGTGTTAACGGCGACTTCTCTTTCTTATGGGAAAGTCAAAAATTTGACCCCCCACAGAATCAAAACCCCTGATCTGATTGAGATAAAATTTGGCACGGTTGATTACGTCGGCTAGGTGACCCCTCATGCAAAATTTCATGTAAATATGCACAAGGGGGGCTTCTCGGCAAATAGGTGAAATGTACGCACAAATTTTTGTAGCTGTACATATACCTTTTTTCAGAAACTCACCTACAGCTGTGGATTTTTGCGTGCGATGGCTCAAACAACGCGGTCTCACGCAAGGATGTGCCTTTTGGGAGTTAAAAAAATTGGAATTTAATATTTTACGTATTTATTCAAAAAATTCCAAAAAAATTACAATGGAGCCCATGAGGAAGATTAAACAATTCTTAAAACGGTCATAACTTTGGCTGTGTATAAGATAGAGTCGTAATTTTTGGTTCTAGGGTATAGTTTTCAGGGATGGCCAATCTAATGGTGCCATTTAATTTTACCCCGGACCCTCCCTGGTTGCCACAGCAACGAAATTTGGGACAAAATGGGCTACAACTCGCCTTATGTAAGAGATATTTGCGAGATTTTTGTGTCTCTAGAGGGTTGTCGGGGATGGGCCATCGAATGCTGCGAATCACATTTTCCCGCGACCGACCCCCATTGCCATAGCAACAAAATTTGGGACAAAACAGGCTATAACTTGCCTTGCGTAAGAGATATCTGAGAGATTTTTGCATCTATAAGGAAGTTTTCGGGATGGGCCATTGAATGCTGCCAATTGCATTTTTCCCCGACTGACCCCCGTTGCCATGGCAACAAAATTTGGAACAAAATTAGCTATAACTCGCCTTGTGTGAAAAAAATATCTGCGAGATTTTTGTGTCTATATGGGGGTTTTTGGGGATGGGTCAGCGAATGCTGCCAATCGAATTTTACCCCGACTGACCCTCGGTGCAATGGAAACGAAATTTGGGATAAAATGGGCTATAACTCGACATATGTACGAGATATCTCCAATATTCTTGCATGTAACGAGGGGTTTTGAGGGTGGAGCAAATAAATAATTGTAGTAAGTCTACCGTGGTTGACTTTTGTTGCCAAGGCAACAAAATTTGTAGAATTTTTGCCAAAAATTGGCCAGAACTCGGTTAACTACGAGATGACCTCAGACTTTAGTTTGACTCGACTTTATAGACGTTTGTGGTTGGCCATTTTATGCAACGGTCCAATAACTGCGATAATATGATTAGTTAAATTAGCAACGTGCCCTTATGTCACATTGGTCTGATGTTTTTAGTGGCATCACATACGGTTCAGTGCTTGGCCCTGTTTTCTATGTAATTTAAAGGGACACCATTATTTTCGACAACTGTCAAAACCAGCACAATAACAATATCACTGGACCAATTTGGTCTCAAGGCCTACAACTTTAAAGTTGTACAACACAACATAATGAAAAGTTTGTCACAAAAATTAAACTTACTGAGTCTGGAATTGCAAGGATCACAAGATGTCAGTTCTTTTATTTATCTGATATTTTTTGCATTGTTGGACTATTCCAGTTGTATGATGCTACTAATGATGTTCAGAATGTGCAAAATCTTACTAAAGTCACCCCAGTTGACGGTAATGTGATGTTGTGGTAGACCTTTTAGATGTAATTGGTTTTGACCTTGAGTCTTTTTAGCCTTGGCCTTAACTTGGTCTCAAGTCCTCGGCTTTGTCCTCAACATCAAGTCCTTGTCCTCGTCCTCTGTTCCAAGTCCATGTCCTTGTCCTTGCTGTTTTTGTAAGTCCTTGTCCTTGGGTCCCATGTCCTTGGCCTTGTCCTCGAACAAAAAGTCCTTGATAACATCACTGGTTAAGTATAAAGAACGCTATTCACCTTGGTTGGGTAGCATTTCGCCTAATCGCATTTCGTCTAATCCCATTTTGCCTAATCTTTTTTGATAGGCGGACCAACAACAAAGACTTGCTTTGTTGTTTTTTGCTTCTTTGACAAGCTTTGTTTTGTCGTGCATCATTTTTTCTGTACCATTTTTTTGGCCGACCGTAAGTAAGTATAAGCTTACAACGGGTGTCGTCTCGTATGCTTACCCTAACCCTAACCCTAGTTCGATTTCGGTTGAGGCTCTGCAGTAGACCCAACTTGGGGAGCGATTAGGCGAAATGAGATTAGGCGAAATGCGATTAGGCGAAATGCTACGACACAATTCCCCTTGTTGACTAGTATTTCACGCCAAAGATATACAAAGATTATTTTCAACAATCCTATCAAACTAAATCTACTAACGTACGTAACTCCTCTTTAACAAAAAACTAAGAAAATATACGAACGTTTTACTGGGTCTTTGTAGTCTAACCACCGGTGTTATCTTTAGTTTCCAATCATCCATGACGTCCATTGACAAACAACAGTGAATACAAAATGCTCGTATCAACCACAATCTACTTTATATTTCTACACAGTGCGCTCTCACTGGCGAGGTTATTATGCAACAGAAACAAGAAAATACAATATGTAATTACAGAATGGAAGTGTAGTGATGGCGCAAAAGAAAGAACAAAGGACAAAGGTAAAAGCTGACTTGCAGCGTAAATAGAACGTACGTAACGTAACGTTGTACCTTAACTTTTGATGCGCTACAGCTATGCTGACTGCTGCTGATATGGTCGTACGATGTGTCTGTCGTCTGTATCAGTGGCGGATTCAAAGGGAGACGGAAGGGGCGCCACCCCATATTGACTGAAGGCATTCATCATCATCATCAATGGATATCCGGAAGCAGGCCGAAGGCCTCTATTTCACCGAATTCACCGAAGCCACCAGAATTACTGGTGGCCTAAATAAGCACAGGCAGAAGCCATATAACGCTTACTATCCTAATAACTAATTTTAACTGTTTGTTTCCGGTTGCAGCTCCCAAAGTAGATAACTTCATCACGAAATATCAACAAAAACTAAACTAATACTGTTTTTACATTGACTTCCGGTACTAGATGACGGATTTATAATCATAATACAAACTAAAACCACGCCAGATCAAAACTAAACGTCTCTTAAAACTACTAACACTGCATGCCGATACAACATCATCAAGTAGTGAGTTCCATAGCTTAACTAATCTATTTACAAAAAAACGTTTCCATAGATCATATTTACATAACTGAGGCACCAATTTGTATCTATGGTCCCTGGTATCATATCGCTTTTCTAACATAGACTTATACTGCAACTGTAACACAAAATTAGTATCATACTTGTTATTTACATATTTATAGACTAGCACATCTTCCCTAGCAACAGCTAGGCTTCTCGTTCTTCTCAGAAATTAGGCGAGTTTTTAAAAATACTACTTAGATTTACCGTAGTTCTGAGCAAGCGTTATTGGTTTTTTTCTTGTATTTTTACGTACTCCAACGTATTTTTTTGTAATTTTCTCAAAGAAAAAAGACAGCAATAACAAACTACAGGCAACAAAGCATAAACTGCACCCTATGTTGAAATTAACAACATTCTAGTAATACCAGGTAGTACCTGTTACGGCAACAAGCAGTGGCGGCGCCAGCTTTCTACGAGTAAGGAGGCCAAGGGGGGAGGGGGGCAAGACATGTGTAAGGG
>Ga0209671_1001301_pt1 | contig 20460 bp, 12 predicted proteins | sample WorMetHERISLAND2_2_FD_187401 | JGI IMG/M metagenome (GOLD analysis project Ga0209671, IMG submission 187401) | Marine gutless worms symbiont microbial communities from Max Planck institute for Marine Microbiology, Germany - Olavius geniculatus... | ecosystem: Host-associated > Annelida >... | reverse complement strand
TTATTCAGCAGCACATTGACACACAGTCAGTGTGATGCGGGAAATATCGTCTCTTGTAATTTTTGCTGTTTTCGATGTGCAATTCCTTAAATGTTGCCGTTAACAAGTGTATAAACTAATGTTTTGTACATTTATAAATAACAATACTGCAGCGAGTAGAATACTAAACCGTCTCAAGTCCAGAAAGGCTTGTGTCGTGTATACTTAACGTATACTTAACTTTAAAAAAGTTTAAGAATGCAAAGAAAAAACGAGGTTTTCAAATGTATAACAACTGCGATTATGTTAAGTTTCTTTAATACGACAAATAAAAAAACCCAACAACAATATAAAAAAAAAGTTTTTAAAAATTTGTGTTATTCAGTATATAAAAGCATTTGCCCATTTGAAAAATATGGAGAAACTTTAGAACAGAAATGTGTTTACTGCGACTGCAACGCAGCGACGCGTTTGCTAATCTTTGCGTATCATCACCATCACGATCATCAATCAGCAGCAAACACGCACAAATCGATATTTTTATCCAAAAAAACCAAACTAATATGTATCGCCGGCTGCCAGCATGTGTATAGTCAGTGTAACGCCTAGTTCTGTTAAGGTCAAAATGTCTTCTGTCGCTAGACAATAACCGTGGCCGTCCCAGTGTACACAGTCTCTCAGTCTCAGGCTGCATCCGGTTGGTGGTCGACAAAATGTAATTGAACAGAGATCTTCGTCGTCCGTTGTCGTCGTGCGTGATCTCTGTCTCTCCCCCCTCAGACCTCGTTCTAGCTGCTCGCACTTCCCTTCCACCCACTCACAATTCCATCGCTAACGCGGCGCCAGCGCTAATCGCGGCGACGAACGGATTGAATTTTTAACGACCGGACAGACAACTCTGTCAACAGGCGGACAGTGGCGACATACAGCACAACGCCGTTAGACTGCATGGCAGTGAAACGTGTGTTTGTGGCGAGCTTCGAACCAGTCGATTCCACTGTCGCGCCGTCGCCTATTTCATATTGGACCGCAAGCCACGGCTACAGTCACTGCTCGTTGCAGTCCGATCGTGGTGCGTCGCCGATATATAACGCAGGACTCGCCCGCTCAGCTGGAGGGCAGATGGTCGACCGACCCACGCTGTCGGTCGGTCGCAACGCATGACCGCTGCCCGTGTAATTGCGTCGGTCGCGGCCTATACCGGGACCCGCAGACCGTGCCGAATGGCTGTCCCGGGACCCCGCCCGTGCCGGCATGGAACCGACCAAGATAGCGATCATCCGGAAGTGGATACAGAGCCATCACTGGCGGTTTTTACGACGCTCGGTAATTTCTCTTGACCTCCGAGTTGAGACGCAACGGTACTTGAAAAGCGAGCTGGACATTGCTAGCAAATGTGACATATTGAATGTCATCAATCAATCAATCAATCGACCAAAACACGCTTTAATACGCCGGAAGCGAATCGCAGGCGCGTAGCTACAGAGACCAGGCTGAATGTTCACGACTACTACGGGCATTGTCAATCAGTTCAGTTTTCAAACTACGCTTAAAAGTGCTGAGGAGCTCGGCGGATCTACATGTACAGCTATTCACAGTGAGTTCCAGACAGAAGTAGCCCTAACGCCACCCGAACCTAAAAATGCAGCATTAACTGTAGCATTAAAATCAGGGTTAGGCCTAATAGAATATCACAAGCAGTTGCAATAAGCCGACGACTTTGAAGTTGAGTACAGCAGTTCTCATGCTTGCTGGCAGATACCAGAAGGTGCCACCGCATGTGACACTAAGAACGCAGGTCGCGTGTACACGCTCCGATGATTTCACCGCTTGAGATGCTATCCGGTCGAGTATTTATGGGATACGGAATCCAATGCATCAGCTGCCAGTTGCCTCATGACGTAGGCCTACGTTATAGTAAATACAAAGGCATCACCCGCAACATTGCTGTCCATGCACGCTACGAAATTCCTATAATATAAATTCCACAGTATTGTAACACATTCACATCAATTAAAAACAGATTTACTTAAGTTTATAATTGTTTTTTTTTCATTTTTTAAAACCTAAAATGCAAATAAATTTCGATCATTGAGAAGGTTTTGACTCAGTTGCAATTCTGTATAATAAAGGAAATGCTTCGAACGTTTGTTTTAACAGTAAAATGCGAATCTGTACAAAAACTGTTCTGTGGCATTTTTATTGATCCGCTTTTTGGCCAAAAATTAATAATATGCATTTTACGAGCATATTATAAATTTATTTTCTATTCTTCACATATACACGCACAAGTGTTATGTTGTGCTTAAAACTGGTTTGCCATGCTGTGATGAGACAAAGCTATATACATTTTGTCCTTAGTGGAAGAATTGTCAGAATGCAATAGTTGATTATTGTAAAATTCTGCTCGGACGACAAATATGGTACCAATCGTCTGCTGGCCGGTGTCACTGCCATTTGTCGGACTTTCAACAGTCGGTAACCGGGCTTTCACGGTTGATGGACCTCGTGTCTGGAACACTCTGCTAGAGAACATAACATCATTTCAGTCACTCTCAACTTTCTCTCACCACGTGAAAACCTGGCTCTTCAAAAAGTCACACCCGGACGTCATCATCTAAACGTGCAGTTATACGGTTTAACCTAAAAGTAGTTATGTTACTAAAGCAACTCCAATTGATTATACATCTTTATTCACTATAAATGAAATAGTAGCACAATTAAAAAACCTAACTAAACTTAATTAATAATTGATTGCTTGCTTGCATGCTAGTTTACTGCAACGGTTTTACTTACGTTTTACTTACTTATTAATTGTTTGTTCTCTTCTTAAATGTCTATGACGCATCTTTGTTCTTATATTAGCCGAGCTGACAAAAAAATTAATGAAAGGACAAATACAAATAACAATAAACTAAAACATTAACCTAACTACAAGCAACCGCAGTCTATCTAAGGATTTTAAAATGCAACTGCATATTTTTTCATAAAAATAATATAACATTTTTTTGTTTACGTATGATGTTGCTGTGTGCAAAAGAGTCTGCCTAAACACCACAGATCACCACAGATCCTAACCATAAGCCTGATCCTAACTTTCATCCTAATACCACCTTAACTTTAGCTCTAACTTTGCGATGCCATCATATCGACCTAAAGTTTAAAAATTAAACAATGTCTGCCATCTCAGTTGATCTGTGATGATCTGTAGTGATCTGTGGTGTTTAAGCAGACCGTTGCAAACGTCGTCCTATGCTTATAGTGTCGTATAATTTAATCGCTAATTGTTCTCTGAGAAGTAAATTACTAAAATTATTTACACTTGGTATCCGTCATAATTTACACGAAATCTGTGAGATATAAAAGCAACTACCGGGTAAAGCGGTGCAAAAACGAAAACGAAAAGGCAAGCGACGTGAACTCAAGACGCAGACGTCTGTCCGAAGCAACATGGTTAGCGATCAATGTCGTTGCTGCTGCTGCTGCTGCTGACGACGACGATGATGATGATGACATTGGACGCGGGACAGAGATGCAGTCGAGAGCTCGTCTGTTATTTCAGCGATTTTACGGTCTACTGGTCAGCGCGGCAAACGAACCAAAACGTCGTTTACGGCCCAGAATGAACAGCTATACATTTCCTACGTATATTATACTGGCGGGCGTCGTCGACGTCTTTGCCGTCGATATCGTGTTCCTTGCTGGCTGACGCATGTATACGCTTTCCCGTTATCCGTCTCGCTCTATCTCGAAAATACACGTGGCGTGCAGTCACCTTAAATATGCAATTAAAATACTTTAACTTTAATAAATGTTTGTGGTCGAAGAATAAAACGCAAGTTTTCTGCGATATCGAATGTGGGCGACAAGAAATATCGCTACTTAAAGTAGCGCCCTATCCGGTGCTCAATTCTTATTTTAGTTCCAGAGGTTTTGAGGCGGTATGTTGTTATGACACCTAGTCGGTGACACATGGTTAGTGCAACACCAGATCAGACCTATTCGACCAGCTGCCCCTCCCGAGAACCCTTTTCTAGGCGCTAAGCCTCGATTTTCGGCCTTTTGGGCATCAAGCTGAGGCGTTTTGGGCCTTATTCATCCCAAACAGTCCCAAACAATGCTTTCGTAACATATAAAACATTGCAGAAAACTGATAAGCGCAATGAAATTTGAAACAAAGTCCACTTTGTTGCCCACAAAGCAAACATAGCACTAGCACTATTTAATGAAGTTGGGAATTTGGGAGTGGAGAAAAGTGGAGAGAAATCATAGCAGTTACACGTGGGACAGTGTTGCGTTGAACCATGACACTGTTGCATCAGAGCGTACTATCGACCGCATTACTCGTAGACGGCGCACGACGTAAACGACCAACGACAACGACCAACTGCTGAACGTCACAGAACAGCGACGCTCGACCGCAAGCCAAGGCTTTGCGAAAATATTGAATTTTCTTATCGAGTTTCTGACCCGGTGCTGACGGCTGCGCTGGCTATGCATACTAAGCGCCTGCTACAGACGCTGATGCGGCTATGATACGCCTCATCGGCTGCAGAGCTGTAGGGCAACTAATCAAACTGTCGTGCAGCAGCCGGCCACTTTCAACCCATGATGCGTCGATAATTACCCTATCGGAAACTTGCCGAATATGGATCGTGATGCTAACACATTGGTCGTCATTATACAATATACAAACGTCATTACAGAGCCATAGAAATGTGCTGATTTGAGATCCTTTCCAATAATGTCGTTTGTTTATAACGCTAACGACATTGGCTATGCACACTACAGTAATTACAGTTTCGAGATAAGTTCTGAGCGTAGTAAAAGTCGATGCTGCTTACTACCATGACGTTCTATTTAATCAACAATCCGTTGCTATGGCTGACGTAAAACTAACTAGCTGATTCTTCAAAGTAAACATCTGTAGGAAAGAAAAATAGAGAGAAAAAACAAGAGAACAAGAAAACTGTTCTCTGATGAAAAAAGTCTTTCTGACGGATGTTATAAATTGGCTCTTGCAGTCAACGCAATCTCCCTGTTCCTGCACGGTGTAATAACGCGGTGCCTGAATGATCCGCGCTTGTTCGAGGGCGGTCCGACGCATTCTTCGCGTTATAACGCAGCTTGTGTCGCTTGATCTATGCGACAAAGCAATATTTCCGTGCAGAGACCATCCATTGCGAGTCAGTCCATTCGCGACGACCCGGAAACGCATTTATTCGTTGGAAAACAGTGGCTGGCGCAAGGTCGTCAGCGTCCGATCACAGTGTAGCCGGGGCGGCGAGGCCAGGCCGGGCCTGGCGGAGTCCCAGCGGGGACCGATCGACCGCGTTCCGGCACGGGCGCCTGCTGGCCGGCCGGGCACCGTGTTGGTGAGATTAGCGACGTTGACAGCGCCGGCTGACGCTAGACCTACCCAATGCTGACTCTATCACACAGAGTGTGACGCAAACTGATGCAGTCAATCAACCACTGCAGCTGACGCTGCTACAGATCCGATGCTGAAAAACATGTTAACGTTCCCGAAATTTGCAATATATCAACTCAATTTATACCTGTCCCTTTTGCTTCACTTCGGAATTCTAGCTTAAACCACACTGAGCTTGCACTGTTTTGGCAATTTTTGGCAGCAGTCGTGCTTCATTTCATAAAGCAAACGGCAGTGTAGTCTATGCGATCCGAACGTGCTTTAGCTTTTAAGTACGCTACCGCACTGCTGGAGTGGGTAAGCTCGTACCGCGTACTCGCTTATCCACTCCAGCAGAGCGGTATCTAGTACTGAAACCTTTAATTGCTTCTTCTCTTTCCGCAATCCCGCAACACAATCCAGCCACTAAAACGATGCTGACTGAATGACTTTTACACTGTCCTTTCGACATGTTTTTCTGACTTTCTTATTTGTCAGCAATTAACGAGTAAGAAATACAAAAGATACATAAAATTCTTTTCAGCTACCAATAATAAGCAGTCTTTTAATGGCTGCTGTTTGCTTTTGTATCAAAGCCCATGCATGAGTTTTTCAATTGTATAGGCTTAGTGCAGTATTGCACTGTACATTCTTTTAAATGTATGTTTCTGGCGTTTTTTTTGTCAATTGTTGCCAATATACTTAATGCCGAGTTACCCTTTCCTACATGACCCTATCATTTCCCTATCACTGTTGCTTGTGTTGTTTTTCAATATTGCCCAAATAGCATAATTCTTGCGTAGGTTCTATGGTTTTCACTGGCAATTATGATCTAGGAATCCGTTTTTCTCAATACTGTCATGCATTTGGTTTTCTCCTTGTTGACGTTTAATCCAATAAATGTGCCACTACATCTGTTCTGCATGCTTCCATGCTTCCACGCTTCTGCAGGCTTCCAGATCCAGACATTCAAGAAAAATGAAAAAAAAACTACAGAACCAGCTGAAACGCAATATCATTTTATTCTGCATGTAATTTTGCAAATATAAATATTTTAACGTTAAACGGAATAAAGAAACCCACAAAAAGTACTTTAAACAACTGCTCTGCTGTGTTGTTAGTCACAAATGGCATCAGCGTCACGTAAGGAGAGAATAAAACTCGTGCCTTAAAAAGATTGCTTTGTGTGAACTAACTACGAACCGGAGTGGCTGAAAATCAGGCCAAATGGATACAGTTTGTGTTACCCGTGCCGCTAAACAGCAGAAGCAAATTTAATGTAACGGCCTTCCACCAATCCACTGTATCCGAGTGCGCTACCTGGCTCATAGAATGTGCTTACAGGAAAATGTCTGTCTCATTAATCTATGGTCAAGGTCAGACTTTCGCTATGGCGGCTCCTAGTTCTGGCGGACCGGAGTCAAAGCGATAGACTGTTGGATCAGTTGCATCGTTACAGTTGGGCAGCAAAAATCCACATTGACGAAAAGGCGTTCTTCCTGGTCGATCTGCAATTGCTGGCGCACATTCCTATTAGCCTGCGTACAGCGCGGTCCGAGACCCAACCTTGGCCGGGTAGGCCTCTGACCGGCACCGGCTGTTGACCGGTCGGCTGGAAGGCGTCCGACGTTGGCAAGTAACGAGCGCCAGGCACGACACGATGCGCTGCGACAGGTCCGTACAACGAACGATGCATCGATGATCAATCTTAGACCGACGAGTCGCTGGTCAGCCGGTAGGTCCGACCACCGTCCGAGTATCGCCGCTCGGCTGCGCTCGGCCGGGTGGGCGACTTTACGCGATGATAGATTGCGATGGACCGACGATGCTGTTCCGTCGGACCCGACGTACGTTAACGCCGCCGCCTGCACGGAATCCCGCGTCAAGAAAATCAGCTTAGTGCGCGTGTGCGTGCCTGGTATTAACTGGCATGATGCAGCTCTTCTCCTCGAGGCGTCGGTTGATGAAGCTGCCTCGTCTACTGTACAGCTAATGCCCACACCAAATGATGTTGCACCGTCCTTGTTCGGATACTTCTCGCCTCCCGTTTATACGGACATTAATCAGTGTCCAACGCAAATAAACGACAATCGCACCTACCGCGTCGAACCAACGTGGTAGACTATCGCCATTTCAGTACTGTAACACGATCTTTCTGCACTAAAACCGCAATTGTTATTATTTTCTTCAGCATGTCGCACTAAACGGATTGCATTCCATTTCTTTGTCTGTCTGCCCCGTACGTATATTCGAAACAAACAGTCGCAATGTAAAAGTTTAAATTTGTTAAAATATTTTAATAGCCAAGGTAAATGGTAAGAGACGTCTGAAATTAACAGGTCAAACAGTTCTGACATAAAAATGTATTACTGCTACCATCAGACTTTGTAAATACTACGACAGGACCTTTAAGTTACCGTCATTCGCATTATGGTGCCACGCATTATGGTGTCGTACCTAAAAGCTAAAGCACGTTCGGATCGCATAGACTACACTGCCGTTTGCTTTATGAAATGAAGCACGACTGCTGCCGAAAACTGCCAAAACAGTGCAAGCTCAGTGTGGTTTAAGCTAGAATTCCGAAGTGAAGCAAAAGGGACAGGTATGGATTGAGTTGATATATTGCAAATTTCGGGAACGTTAACATGTTTTTCAGCATCGGATCTGTAGCAGCATCAGCTGCAGTGGTTGATTGACTGCATCAGTTGCGCTAAGCACTGACAGTGTGAGTCACAAAATATTTTACCCCCTAAAGTTTTTTTGTACTTTATTTTTCAATGGCTAAAAATTTTAAGCCATATTTTCCACGCATATTTGGCGTTAAATCTACGCCAAAATAAGAGTTTTATTCAATTATTCTAAAATTTGATGAAGTTATGCTTTACTATGCTCGCTCACTCAAAAATTTTTTCCATTTTCACAACGCATTTACGACAAAACAAACTGTGACGCAACCGTTATGGCCACGATACGTTGCAGACAAACGGCAGACGGACGAACTGTGGCAATATCGTGCCTTGCACTACGTGCATCGCTCGGTAAACTCTACTGCTATGTCATTATGGACACGTCATTGTGCACACATAAACAGTTATGCAGGTTCAGAGTCGCCAAAATATTAACATATTAAATATTTTAAAATATTAAATATTTTCTTAAGTTGATACAAAGCCACCGTAAAATATCGTGTTACTATAGTGTGTCGCATAATACTACGATTTGTAACATGTACACCCTTGCATAATGGTTTTCATTACAACTTTCATTTTGATAGGTTACAAACTTACTCTAGATGTGTATTATGGCATCAATGTCAATTAGTGGTTATTGTTGGTGTTATTATTATTACGCATGTGTGTTTATTTATTTATTTTTCTTTTCTTGTTGTTAATTGTATGTATGTGTGTGTTAATCTATCGTTTTTTCGATGAATAAAGATGTATATATAACAGCAGAAGTGGCAACGGTAGTGGACTTGTGTCGAGAAGAGTCTGCGTGCGGCGCGAACACGTGGTTGGTTAGTCGATCGATCGCTTTGCCATTGACGTTGCTAATTCATTCATTGCGATTCAATGCGATGCGAATAAATCTTCATTCGACAGGAGACTCCGGCCACATCCGCGCAGAGTTCTTCCCACTCCGCCCCACGAGTGTGCACTGCACGGGCTACTGTTCAAACGGATTGGCTTCGTGGCACCTGGAGAGGAATGATGAATCGACTCGCGGATTCCACGCAACAGGGTCGAGGTACACCCGCTCGAGCTCTTACAATTTGTCCACTGAATAATTCCATTACCGCGGATGACCTAAGATATATGCACTTTCAGTTCTGTGGCAGCAGTTCACTCACTTCCACCGATGCAAAGTTGAACAGCTGAACGGTCGAAAGCACACTGCAAGTTAAAGTAAGATGATATCAGTAAAGCATTCCTTGACAAAGCAGCACTTGAAGACGAAAAGTCGTTAATGTGTTCTAGTCTCGGACAGTCGGAGTAAGTTTTCGTTGGAATTCAGCTAATTCGATGTCTAGGCGCTGCAGGGCAGAAATTCAAACTACTTCACATTGAAACATGTTTATACATGAATGACTTTTTCACTTTTCTCACTGTCGACCTGATGCACTTTGTGCAACAATTGAACAAAATGTTTAAGTAAAGGAACTGCAAAACCTGTCAGTAAAACGGCGAGACCTTGCCGGAGGTAAGGCTTTCTTGTCTTATCTTCGGTAGAATGATCTGTAAGTAACACTGTCGATCAGCTTCTGAGTCTATTTGGCAATTTGCAGTGAAATCCAGTAGCATTATTCTTTTCAAACTTATAATTATTTTTTCGCTCACCAGACGTGGGTTTATAGACAAAATTATTGCCTCCAATAAACTGACTAGCTGACGAGCTACATCTGAATCAGCGTTAGAGTTCACTGTATGGCAACATCTAGTCTAGCTATACACTTGGTTCGGTGCCGCTGTGACTTGGTATAGTTGGTAGTTGCATAAATTTAATATTTTTGTTGTACCTGTAGTTAACGACGATATTTCAAACGTCTTAAAAATAATCGACTAAATTTCATAATTTATCAAGTATTAGCCGATTTTCAGAATCTTTTTAATTATCGTAGTACGCTACTTTACTTTTTTTAAAGCATTCAGTCAACGTCGATAATAATAACGATAAACTTAAAAACTAATTCATTTATCAGTGTGCTTAATATTAAAATCTGTCAAAATAAACAGTCAATTAAATTCTTCATTGTTTCAGTATCAACAATGTGACGGCAAGCTTTTGTTACGGATTTTGTTACTAATACATTTAAAGCAATGGTGTTAGGATAGCCAAAAAATTTATAGCACCGTATGTCGCAGTGACAGGCAACACTCACAACACTCACCTTTTGGCGAATCAGCGATTGTTTTAGACGGCTGCGTTAGCCACAAAAAGCAAATCCAGATGAGCATCGTTGCAACGGTATCACTGAATATCTGCAATAACGAAAATATTTTTATGAACGTTAACGCTAATGACACTCAAATAAAATCATTTAATTTTGTAATCTGCTGATTGTATCTGTCTGCTTTCTTTGTGCCATTTCTTGCGCCTTTTTTAAGACAGAGAGAGACATAAACAAATAGCAAAAACGTATGAAATAAAAACGCATACAACACGTATATAGTCAAAGTATAAAATTTTCCATGTTAGCGACGCAATAAAGTTATCGATTCGCGTTGACTGATTGATTGATTGAACGGGAAATTAAAGTCAACTAAGTTTACTCATTATCGAGAAGTGTTCTGAGCAAAACTTGGCGGAAATCGAATAAAATCGGTTGGAGTAGCAAATTAACTTTCATTCTCACGCTACTCGCGTACAACAATAAGTTGTATGATTCTCATCTTGCCAGGCGTAAAAGTTTCGACACAGTACGCACTTTGGGCGGAGAATCAATGTTGCACTAATCGCGTTGTCACAAGAGCAGATCGCGTTCACGTATCACGTATAATCTTACTCGCCTGCCTGCGTTAGTCGGAGTATAAAATTCTCTCACACATTGGCGTCGTCAGCACTAGCAGTAAAACCGTCTCGTTAACGCGCCTTCAGCTAGAGCTGTACGGCGACGTGCTTAGCTACTGACCGGCTGCGACAAGGAATGCCAATAAGACGCTGCTGCTGCTGCTGCTGCTGTTACTGATGCTGGTGCGATGCTTGAGTCAAGAATGATGCGAAGGCGCAAAGCAGTAACTGTTGTTGGTCGCCGTCGGCATCTGCATCCACCGTGATAATAGAGGTTGGGCCAGAAAAACTCACACCCTTTTGGTATTGAGTTTCCTCTCTTGCTAGATGCATCGTATTTGAAATTTGTCTTTACTCACGCACCACTCTCACTAAATAACGTCGTACTTTGCCTGCCCATTTTAACACCTTTCGTTTTTATGTGAATAAATTGTAATTTCGTCCAGACAGTTGGATTAACTGGCGACGAACGGTGTTTGATTTACAGTCTGCGTGTGAAGAAATACTTGGGTCCTGCAAAAAAATATCAAAATATTTTCAAATAAATGGGCACATTTAAACTGCCAGTAATCAATAGCAAGTGCTAAAATTATTAAAACGGTACAAATATGTAGTGTTTTGCAGTTTATATGGCATTAAGTTGACGTAGCTGTAAGGGGCGTCACTTTGTGGTCTACTTTGTAGGCTTATAGCAGTGGCCTGAAGCATCGAACAAGACAAACTAATCGTATAGGCCTTTAGTCACGACGTTCAATTTCGAAACTTGTTCGTTCTGTTTCGTACCTATAACAAATTTATTGCGAAATACTTTTTAGGCCTACAGTGTGGGCCAAAAAAGGAAGCTATTGTATTTTTTCATATTTTCGCTAAATACTGACCAATTTTCACAATTTTTTAACTGTAGACTCTAAAAAAAATTTGCTACTCAGTGGCATGCACACCACACATATTATGTCACTACACTACCTTGCAGAATATAAATATCCAAAAACGTACAATATCTACATATCTAAGGTCGAGAAATAACTTTTTAAAGTATTTAAGCAAAATGTTAAATATAAGTTATAATAAGTGTCAAAAAGGTTCAGATGTAGCTACAGAGTAATTTTTCATCTTACAAAAAATAGTGCACAACTTGTAGGGCCACACAATTGAAATACATTGCTCTGTGTGCTTATTCAGTTAACTGAGCAAAATTGCAGCCATCAACCAGCATTGATGTACATTAAAAATTGCTGCACATTAAAATGGTTAAAATTATTTGAAAAAAAATGTTTAACATATTCACCAACGTTTTTGACATTAACTATAACTAATATTTTGACATTCAATTAAATACTTCAAAAATGTATTATTAGATCTTCTGTCCAGATATTGTATGTTTTTAGATATTTATATTTTACAAGGTAGTGTAGCAACATAATAAATGTGGTATGCATGCCACTGAGTAGCAAATTTTTTACGGAGTCCACTGGTAAAAAATTGTGAAAATTGATCAATATTTAGCGAAGATATGGACAAAGTGCAATAACTTCCTTTTTGGCCTACCCTGTATATCTCGCCTATAGGCACCTGCACTTAAACTGCTAGATATCCGACCAGAAAAGTGATTAAAACAAAATTACATCATAACGTAACGTAAATGTCCCGCAAACAGCAATCGCTCGACGCTCACCATCCTGCCGTGTCACACTCACATATGGCACACAGATCTCTCTCCTGTAATTCTACTTTTATCCTGTTTACTTGTCTTACGCAAAATATTCTGTACGAAGCCAAAATTATCATAACACGACGGCGAAAAAATTTCAGCTCTTCTTTGTAACGTTCAGTCGCATCCAAACCCAGAATCTGGTACTCACGAGAGTGCAAAGCACTACATCTAATCTGTTTCACTCCATCGATCACATGCAAAACGATGATATCATTTTTACATTTTTTTTGTAAGAAAAAAATTGTATGTTGGTTAGAAATGCACATGTATAACGCATGAAGTAAGTCTAGGCTACCGTGCAGTATAATAAGTTCATTGTACATTTTGAGCAGTTTTTTTCGCAAAACTTAACAAGTATTATTAATCTGAACAACATGGTACGACCAGCCGGATGTAAATATTTAAAACTGAACTAGCAGCGTAGTATGTATACTCACTTCGAGGCGTTCGTTATACAATCTCTTATAGCCTGTAGCTGACAGAAGCGATGTGTCGCTTGTAGTGTTGTGAGTGATCTAAAGCGTTGCCTTCCTACACATCGTGCTGGTGCAGTACATCACGCGCAACACTGCGCACCAACAACAGGCGAGACGCTGCTGGCGATTCGTAGATAACGATTCACTGGGGGCATTTTATTCTCAAACTCGGCACTATTCAGCATCAGTATCCTGCAAATGGTCAGTGTTTATCAACCTGACACAAATAAGCGTTTAAGTCGCACTTGCCTATAGACACAGCCTGGTAGTAAGTTCACAACTTCTTTACATATAAGTACGTTTACAAGAAATCTGAGCTGATGCTCATGAAACGCGCGAGAGCCTATAGCAGTTCCTGTTCGCAGATTGTGTTGGTCTATCTTTATCCGTTTCGTCGCAATTTACTCTTCTGCAGCCGAAAATCGCAAAATTTACTAAAAATCTTATTTTTGTGGTTCAAGGCTATTCGAGGTCATCGATGTTAATGTCGCTAAAAAGTACGTCATTGCTGCGTGTTATGATAAGCAGCACGTCTATGCCTATTTGCAATCTTGTGCACGCTAAACAAGCCGATAGCAGAAAATAACCACTTTTTAAGGGGGTACCCGTCTCTGGCAACGCGTGCGCAAACCTCGTTAAACGTAGAGGGTCGAGACTTAAACTGCTAAAATCTAAATTCAACGCTGAAAATTTTATGTGCAGATTATTTTGGTCTATCTTTAGCCATTTCGGCGCAATTCACTTTTGAAATGTGTGTGGCAGATGGCGAAAAATTCACTAAAATCCTTTATTTTGAGAGTTCAGGGTCATTCAAGGTCATCGACGTTAACACAACTAAGAAGCTCGTTGCCAATGCTTGTTGTGATAAGCAGCATGTCTGTGCCTATCTGCAACCAATTCGACGCTAGAGAAGCCAATAGCAGTAAAATAACGTCTTTTAGAGGGGTGCCCCTCTTTCTCCCCCTCGTTCGAGGGGACCCCCGTCACCCAGCGGCATGAAATTTTATACGTAGTCTAATACTACAGGCTCTAGGCTATCACAGGCCTATGGTGGAAACCCGAAGTCTCTATCTCAGCTGGGTTTGAATCGGTACCAGGTCGTGAAAGACATACAGACGGACAGAATTACCATACCTAATACGCGCTATAGCTAGCTCTCGCGCGTAAAAACGTTTATTTTTACGCGCGACAGCAGGTACTGCTATAGCGCGTCTTAGCCATCGCACTGTCTGTCACACGGGCGGATCAGTCAAAAACGGTGCATGCTAGAATTACCAAATTTTCACTGTCGACTGCCTGGAAAATTCTAGTTTCAGGATCCGTAAAGCTTTTCCATAAATTCGACAGGGGTCAGGGGTCACCCCGAGCGAGAATGCTAAACGAGAGGGGGTAGGGAAAAAAACCAAGTCGCTCGAATAGCAGCTTCGCGAGACCGGTCACGGTTTCTAGTGAGTGTGAAAGTACGTAACGGTAGCCTTTCAGGCTCTGCGTAATACTTTACGTTAAGGTTTCAGCAGTGACATTCTAAATCGCAATGTAGGTCAAGTCAACGCGCATGCATACGACTTGATGAAAACTGTTTACTTCTAATAATATGACGAATTTGTGCGGAAAATGTGAAAAAAGTATGACTGAAAGTCATCGTTGCCACTGCTAGGATCGGTGAGCTTAGATTTTGTTCGCAGTGTGTCTTCAAATATGCACCGCTGTCGTGCGTTCCCCTTTGCGTTAGCTGGGCTCTCTCTTGTTGGTTTTTGTAATTAAGTCTTGTTGCAAAATTCTTTTTGTTTTTTTTCTATTTGCCAATAACTGGGCCTATGTATCTATCAAATAGGCCTACATTATACGCCATTGATAGCTTCTGTTTTAGGTTTGCGTCGGTGATAGCGTTTACTGTAGCAACATAAACGTCCCAGTCTCTGATGTCATTGTTACTCGATAGCCAAATATTTATTATCTTGCCAGGAAAGCAGCCGATTTAGTTAACGCAAAAACAAAACACATGTAGCGAAAGAAAAATAATTTAAGGTGGCATAAATATTTCACAAGCTAGTGTAGTAATGCGAGGTGTAGTGAGATTTTTAATTTCCGCTGTTTATTATGCCAAGAAAAATCGTCAGTAATCGATATCACATGCAACACTGTCAAAATCTTAGGTGCACAATTTTTGAACAACTTCGTATGAAGCTCGTAAGTGAGAAATGTAAATTTTTCGTCTATAGATGCATGCCGACGTTTTTCTTCTAGTATCAAGTAAGTATTTTCCTATTCGCCTTGCATACCAGCCGGCATCTTGTGCTGTCTACCCCATAGGCTTAAGCCAACTTTGTGATTATGGCGCAGACTTAAATAGCTATCGATTAAGTTTTTGCTACAAAAAATAGCCCCATATGAGACTGACGGTCGACTCCTCCATATTGTTTTCGCGACGTGCGTAAGTCTTGACCAGTAAAGTTTAAAGTTACGTACAAAAAAAGCTAAACTAATTGGACCAATGTCAAAAATCCGGCCCCAAGAAATTTAGATATTATCCTCTAAACTAAGAATTAATAGTCATTTTTGAATTTTAACTGACAATATACACGAGGAAAAAAACAAGACTTTGAAAATAAAATTTTGTAGTCTTAATATGGTTTTGACCTTGATTCTGGAATGGGTCATGTGGCATATCACCCAATAAAACGCTTTAACTACCTTTTACCTTACTGGATACTTCGTTGCGATACGCTCATTGCACCTTTTTTTTCTCGGGATGCATGTTCACCTTAATAATAGTCATAATAAGAATAATCGTAACAGGGTTTAGTAATAGTCGCGTCAATATTTGCGGTGCTGTCATCATGGCACTGCCATTCGGCGAAAGTTCACCCGGTTCATTTCACGAATGTAGTACAACACCTAGACTAAGTGTATTTTCAACGACGTAGCTGTAGTGTACTACACCTCGCCAGATGGCAGTACCATACTGCCCGAGCGGCTAATATTGGCATGGCATGTCTCTCAGTTGAAGACATTTCTGGTTTTACACCGGAGAATTCAAAAGCTTGTACTGTAATCTTAAATAAACCGGGAATGATGACAACAACAAAAACAATAAACCACCAAAAATAATTTTTAGCGTATAATTTACACGGATTAGAATATTTGGCAGTGGTTTAAAACGATGAATTAATGAGATCGGCCTAGGCCTATACGTATTTAAGGCGCGTACAGAGCGACCTAACTGAACCGAGCTGAACCAAACCGAACCAAAATGAGACGTTGTCGCTGCAGTTCATTTCAGTTATGTCGCTTTGTAAGCGCCCTTAGGCTAGATCTACCGCAGTATAGTCGCACGTACGCTGACGAATGGTGCACAATGAGCAGCGGCGGCGTCGGTTAAACAGTTGACGAGGGTAGGACGTTGCATTTTTTCGACAGAAAAGATCACAGATGATCAAAATATTAATTTTGCTTTAAATTTCCTACAGTGGGAAATTTTTAGCCTCGAATTTTGTACGTTTGGCAAAAGAAAGAAAAGAAGAATGTAAGAAAGACGATAATTTTTTTGAAAAACTAAAATTTGGAAGGTGGGGACAATTGCTCCACTCCCCCTCTGACGACGCCACACACAGTATTAAAACAGCTGACAGTCAGAGCCTGCAGACAGCAATAGACGTCGTGGTGGTGGACGAGGAACGTGGATATACGTTCTTCTGCTGACTGCAGTCCTCGACGTCATTCTGGACGCGTTCACAGCGCGTGGCGCGAGACATAGCGCCGGGTGCACCAGCGGCTGCAGGCGATAAGACCGACGACTGCAGTTGAACGAGTTGCTGCTGGTTGACCTGAGCCGCCGCGGCTTCGTCATCATAGTCACTGAGCGGCAGCGGAGCACTGTCTGTCCGACACATCACTCCACCAACACCACCACCACTGCCGCTGCTGCTGCCGCTGGTCTGACACGTCAGCGTCACGCTGGGTGGTCCAGTGCCGGTGGTGCGTCGTGAGTAGCAGGTCAGCGTGGATGAAGGAGGACCGACGAGCGTCGTGCGACAACCGCGTCCCGCGCTGAACGTTGACGTACTGTTGTCCGTCGACATTCGACGTCGTTCGGCCGACAGTAGCATCCACCTGGCTGTCGCTACATCATCACACAGTCCGGGTGGCGGCGGTGGCGGCGGTGGTAATCCTGGCGGCGAGTCGGCGGCAAATCCGACCAGTTCGAGTGGGTCGGCGTGACAGCCGGCGGCGTGAGGCGGAATGGCGGCGGAAGTGAACGGAGAGCGCTTGGCGCTGCAGATGGCGACCGGATGTGACGTCAGCGTGTGATGAACTGCGCATGTGCCATAGCGGACCGACGACGTCGTCGGGCGAGACATGAACAGCGGGTCGATGCCGAAACACGACCGTCTCTTGCTGTGCAACAATTGACAGATAATCAACAAATAAATAAATTCATCAAACCATCGATTTATTAACTGCCTTGCCAAAATTCAACAGTTTAATTCACCTACTACAACTCGCAGAAGCAAACGACAAAAGAGATGTAAACGAACTATAACAAACGGTGTGAAAATGATAGAAGAAAATCTGCACGACAATAGTGCAACAATGACGCAACAACACCGCGATTTGCAAGTAACGACATAAAGATAGGCCTAGTACACAAGAGTTTACAGGCAATAATAAAGTTAGTTTAGTTCAGTTTTGTTACGATACAACTGTGCAAACATGCAATTAGTGCTGAAGTAAGTATTTAATTTTTTTTTTAAACTAAATACCTCATAAAATATTCAAATACTGCTTCAAATACCTGCCATTCGAACCGTTTTAAATGCTTGCCGTTGAATATTGTCTACGTATTTAAATAGTACGCTTACGCGTATTTAAACACTTGAGGTATGTAAATGCTTCACAGCACTGTTGATAGCGAAGATACAGCCTGTAGACGAACGTGTGAGATAGCTGAGAGTGATACTGACTGTCGAATAATAACGAGTAATATTGCCAGCAACAACGTTCCGGTGACAAGACCAAGAGCGACTCCACACGCTGACACAACGAGTATTCCTGCCGCACAAGCCAGACATGGCACGGCATTACAAACAAGAGTCTAGCCATTCCATACAGTGCCACCTAGGTTAGTTGTCACTTGACAGATATTCAAATAGCCCTTAAAATGCACAGAGGTTTCATTTTGAGTAAACTTTTCTTTTAAAATTAATATTCTCAAACAAACATTTACAATCACTGGTCACTGTAAGAGTGTAACTATTGTTATGTGACTTTTTATTTCCTTCACAGCTTCACTGAAGTCAAAAGTCAAAAGTCACTGAATGCCGTTAACAATAATACCAAATTATAGAGTCAAAGAATATACAATACAACTATATATCACGTGGTATACCGAAAATCTCATTGTCTCGTGCTATCTGTCATGCAACACTTCTGCGAAATAGGCTTGTTATCGTTTACTGCTAAAGCTGTCAGTCAGCAAAACCTGGGCACCCCAGGTTACTTTTAAAAACACATATAGTACAGTAAAACAATATTCTCAAACATAAGTTTTGGTAAAAACAATATCACAAACGTAATATTTTCAGCACACTTTGACATAGTTAAAATAATGCCAAAGCAAATATTTGTATTTATATTGTATAAAAATACGTACATTTACGGCTTCATATGAGATACGAATACCAGAGTCTTAAAAAAAGTATGACTACATGTACTACTGTGAGACGAACTTACCAAAAGGGGACGACCAGTCAGAGATCAAAAACTCCTTTATTTCTGTACAGTACACAGCAAATACAGTAACTGGCATTTAGCAGAGTCGAAATCTTACATTTTTCATTTTAATTAAGTAGATAAATATTTTTCTCTTCAACGTAACTAACATTTTGGCACATTGTAGAACATACTACACTACACAAATATGTCTCTAGTCGTCTCGGATAATACTGTAAAGGTCTGTATATTTTCGGAACTTCTGCCACATGGGATCACACAGGTAAACACACTTGACACAGACGAACGCGTCCCGCCTTAATTCCAATCAGGCAAGCCAGTGCTTGATTTACTTACCCCGGAGAGATAAAAACCCGATGGCTTAGTGTAATGCTCAGAAGGTTGGACTTGCAATCGAGAGGTAGTTGGTTAGATTTCGTGCGCTACCAAGTGGTTACTAGTTAGATGGGTGACTGTCTGCTGACAGGATAACCATCTAGGTATAGTGTCTAACTAGTACTAAAGTCAACTCAGCTTTTCATCCTTTTGGGGTGAAAAAATCGAATACCGCCCTCTCTGACTAGAGTTATAGCAGGGCGTGTTCACCTGTGTCGGGTGCATGGTAACACTGTGTCATCCCACACGACAGGTGACAGTCCATAGCGGTAAAGATGGGTTCCCATGAAGAGCCATATCATGTAATTATTTAATTCGCCAACAGTCACTTATTCAGGTAGTAACCACCTGATAGCGACTTGACCGGAAATCGAACCCAGAACCCCTTGATCGTAAGTCCGACAGCCTACCGCTACACCACCTTGACACAGATAATTCTGCATACAACGCGTCGTGTAAACAGACCGATGTTGTGGACGGCGGCGCTGCAGTTCCTGGCATCGCCGACCCAGCGCCGACCGGCGCAGTGCAAGTACCAGCGCTGTCTGGTGAAGTTGCAGCCAACGATCACCGTCTCACTGGTTCCACGTTCCACCCAGCCGTCGTCGGGTGGCGCCGGCGTCGCACAACCGATTACTGCAACACAGCGCAGGCTGCCACTTGCCAGTGATACCCCGTTTACACGATGAAGCAAACATGAAGCAAACATGAAGCAAACGTATTCAAAATACACGTGCACGACGTGTGCTCTAAGTTTGTTTCATGTTTGCTTCATCATGTGAACAGGGTATAACCGAAACGACTTAGACTGTGATAACAGTTAAAACACCTTGCATAAATTTGGCAGAAACGCATCGTTGTTGAAATAATACCATAGATAAATGTTAAATTGAAATGCAACAAAAAGTTTTAGTTAATACGTAGCTAAAATTTATCTTTAACACGTGTGATATTTTGCTTTGCAGGCTGCAAGACTTGTGAAACATTTAATGTAACCACAGCCATATGCAATGTTCACACTCCATAGATTAGATAATATTTGTTGTCTAATATTAACCACGAAATAGCCGTGCGACTAGGGCAACCCTGCCTGTCTGACTGGTTAACTTATAAATGTAAAAAAACGTTCCAGGAAAAATAAAAAAACGTTAAAAACGTAAAAAACGTGGCAACAATAAAAGAACGTTTAAAAACGTTGAATAAAAAACGTTGGCCATAATGCAGGCAATATTTTAGCTTTGAGTTACCGAGTGAGCTTCTCTGTA
>Ga0209671_1001300_pt1 | contig 20462 bp, 13 predicted proteins | sample WorMetHERISLAND2_2_FD_187401 | JGI IMG/M metagenome (GOLD analysis project Ga0209671, IMG submission 187401) | Marine gutless worms symbiont microbial communities from Max Planck institute for Marine Microbiology, Germany - Olavius geniculatus... | ecosystem: Host-associated > Annelida >... | reverse complement strand
CGCGCAGCGCACAGAACTGGCTGCGGGCCAGCTGTCCAGATATCATTACAAAAGACCAATGGCCTCCAAATTCGTCGAATATAAACCCAATGGACTATCGCATATGGGGTGCAATGTTGGAGGTTTATGGCAAGCTTAAAACAAAGCTGAAAACAAGCGCCAAATTCAAGGAAGTGCTTCAGGTTATCTGGGGCAACCTGCCACAGGGACCGATCAACAAGGCTGTAAAAGATTTATCAAATAACGCGACTGGTGGCTGGTGTTGTTGCTTGGAGCTGGTGGTGAACACTTCGAACATTCGCGGTGACAATGGAATTCTGGCATTTGATCATTATTTAACTGTGTTGTTTCAACGATGTTATTAAATTGGTCTTGTAGCCGGAACATTTTTGAATGCTGAAAAATTTGTAGGCGTTCATGTTAAAAAGTCTGTAACTTCGTCGTTTTTCAACAGATTCACATTTTACTTGGCAATTAAATTAAAATTTCAAACGGTTGCTGAAAAAACAGCGAAAAACTTTAGGGGTCCACTTTTTGCTGCGCCCTATATATTATGTATCATTTAGTTGTGTGTTAATACTTATCAGAAGTATGCAAACGTGATTGGTCAAAGTTATGTCACGAGCGTCCTGGGAAATTTACTTTGAAATATTGAATTTGAATTGTTCATTTGCATGTCAGAAACTTTTCATCGGTTTCTGACTTTTACTCTTTAAATACTGTTGTTGATAGGCCCATGTTGAAAGTTTACTTTGAGTTTTTTTGCATCTTTGCAATTGCAATTTCTTGTAAAAGTGCAAGAAACACAATTAGAGTAAGTTTTTAATAGGGGCTTGTATGTCGTTATGAGATTACTGCTACGACCGGCAATGCTGTCTGTGCAGGTCAGAAGGGTTTCATCGGTCCACCAGGCACTCCTGGTTTACCAGGTCCCGTACTACCGACTGGGTTCATGCTGGTAAGACACAGTCAGACGACGTCCGTTCCACAGTGTCCTCACGGCAGCACGCGGCTCTGGGACGGCTACAGTCTCTTGTATCTGGAGGGCAATGAACGAGCTCACAGTCAGGATCTTGGTCAGTCAGCAGCAGAAAACTCTTTTTGCTTTATCTATCGTTAACGTTTGATGTTGATATTTGCAGGCCTGAATGTGATAAAAAGATAACAATGTCTATATGATTTACCGTTGAAAACGGGCTGGATTAATGAGAATTTCAACTGAAGTAATTTATTAATATATTCAGAATTGTCAATTAATCCATTTCCATTGGGAAAATTAATGCACGAGCACTCAAAGTTTCTACGGGTAGGCCTACTTTAATCACATACTGCCGAATTCATTTTTGATATTCAGGTCTGCAAAAGTTATTAAATAATTATGGCTGCGGAAATTAACAATTAATTAATCGATCAGTCATTAAAAATATTAGTCCATTGATTTATTTTTGATTCAAATTTTATTACAATTTCGGACTTTAAACAGGCAAAAATGATTGATGCTGAACGCCATTTACTTAATTTAAACGGTCTTCTGTAGCTAGTGAGTCTGCATACATCAGTCAGCTGCGTGCTGACTGTAACTGCTGACTGTGTATTGTACAGGTACATCAGGGTCATGTCTGCAGCGGTTCAGCACGATGCCGTTTGTGTTTTGCGACTTCAATGACGTTTGCAACTACGCCAGTCGCAACGACAAGTCGTTCTGGCTGTCGACCACTGCTGCTCTGCCAATGATGCCTGTGGCCGGTGATGAAATTACTCCGTTCATCAGTCGATGTGCGGTCTGCGACGTGCAGGCTAACGTCATCGCAGTGCACAGTCAGACGATCGATGTGCCCAACTGCCCACGTGGGTGGCGCGGCCTCTGGATCGGCTACAGCTTTGCCATGGTTCGTCCTCTACCGGACTGTCTCTGTCTATCTCTCCAATCTAATTTTGAGAATCACCACAATAGGGGTAGGCTAGCAATACAGCATTTAAGCACAATTAAAAGAAGTTTTGAATGGCATTAACCAGTTCTTTGATATAAACTGCATCGGTGCCTTGAACTTAATCTATGCGACAAACGCAACACAACGCATTTCCAGTTGTTTACTAAGTCTTACTGGTTCGTTTGTCTCTCTGTCAGTCGCTCTGCTTTTAACTTCATAACAGAAAGAAAGTAAAAGTTTGGATGTTTTTCACAGTAATTACTTACAACCAGAAGTCACTTCAAGAAAATGACTCAAAATCTGGCGTACATATTTTGAGTAATTTACCGTACGGTCATGTTAACTGACGGATAGCACTGGTGTGTCGAACTACTGTTGGTGATAACTGGATGGACGGACGGCCGCAAGCATGTCGGCATCAGGCGCTGACGTGTTTGCTCGTACACTAGAGCGCAACGAATGTGAAGGCTCGTGGTCACTATTCTGATCAACGCCATTTAGACAGCCTTATCCCTAACTTTACCTTACAGCTCCCCTTTACGTTATGTTATCTTATTTGAAGTTACTTCTAATTTCACGATTTTGTCTCTCTGTGCCTCAACTGGCGAAATAATGTGTATCGGTTACCGAATATGAATGTGAACGTGAATGTGCGTGGGGTGATGTGACTGACAGCACACGTCGGCGGGAGCGGAGGGCGGCGGTCAGGCGTTGTCCAGTCCCGGCTCGTGTCTGGAGGACTTCCGTACGACTCCGTTCATCGAGTGCAACGGCGCGCGGGGCACGTGCCACTACTTCGCCAACAAGTTCAGCTTCTGGCTGTCGACGATCGACCCGCAACAGCAGTTCTTCACACCGCAGCCGGAGACACTCAAGGCCGGCAACCTGCGCTCCCGGGTCAGTCGTTGTCAGGTCTGTATCAAGGAGGTCCGGTCAGTGATGGCCGACAATGCCGCCGGCGGAAGACGATTCAACTTATAATCTGCAGAGAGAGAGACAAGACAGCGTGGAGACGTCGTCGTCGTTCCTGCCTCAAACATTTCCGTTGTCTCTGTCTGTCTGTCTCTCTGTCTGTTCTGCGCGCCTTCTCTTTGTTATTGAACTTGTTCCGCATTGAAGGAATTGGTATCGATGCAGCCTGCGCGAGGCGGATGTCTTTCTTGGTCGTCATTTGCAAGGTTAGACTTAAACACTCGAATTGGCAACGCCGCTATAGAACTATATTGCTGCATATATTAATATTACCGGTTAACCGTCCGTCTGTTACAATGTCGTTTTGCTAGTTACGTGATGATCGATCGACCTATGGTGCTTTTTCGTTGTCTAAAAAGTGCCTTTAGCTGTTGCTATCAAATATCGCCCGTCGTCTAGCTATGCAGATAGACTGCCGTTGTACAGTTTATACTCGCTCGTGTGTGCTTGAAAAGGAATCCGTTGGTTTGTCAGTTTATCAGTCACCCTGCCGATCGATCGACTGCTCATGCAAAAAGCTATTTTGGTACATACGTCGTGTATTTGGTGCTAAACAAACACTGCCGAAGTGCAGGGTCATCCACTCCATTGACATCAAGAAGCATGGAAAAGTTGAAGGAAATTAAACTGGAGGATTTTTGTACTTGACACATCAGCAAAAAGCAGTCATTTGCATTTTATGTAAATGACGGAAATTTTACCATGAAATGAGTAAAATATATTTGCGGCTGGGGTTTCTCTCCGAACCCCACTCTGGGAGCTTTCAGCATTTCCCAGGCCTGCTAGCCCCATTTTTTGGGGAGGGGAAAGGAGTGTGAAAGAAGCGGAGGCAAAGAAAGACGAGGCATGGGCGGAGAGGGTAGAAATAAGGAGGGAGACTGGTTGGTGCGCTTGGGGAAGATTGCTTCTCGGTGTTGGGGGGTTGGATGCCCCTGCCAAAATGTCTGCCAGTACGTCACTTGCCTGTGAGTGAATGGTGAAAGTGGTTCGCTTTGCTGAATGAATTTGTGTGCAGTTTGTGTCTTGTTAAGTCACTTATGCACCTTACTTGTTTAATAAATGTCAACGAATACCGATTGTTGGCTGTATTGGTGATTTCACTGACAAATAAATGTTTAACTGTCGTCAGCATGTGTGCAGTGTAAGCTTTAAAGTGTTAGGATACGTGTCACACTTGGTCTATTTTTATGTAAAGATTTCACACGTATTTCAGCTTATTCTGTCAAATAAATGAAAGACTTGAAGTAGGTGCGGTTATTTTGTCCCTATGACAAAAATAAGATATTTATTGAAATGCGTGTCGCCTTATTTTCTGTGTTTGTATTACGTTACGTTTTTTATTATTTCTATTGCTTTGTTTGTGTTTGCGATGATTTTTCTTAAAGTATTAAATGTGGTCAGGAACATTTAAGTAATTGTCATTATTTATTATCAGACCTAAAAGCTGCCACGCCGTGTGTAGCTTTTGGTATTGATAATGTAACGTGTGTGACTGTGCGTGTATGGATGGATGTAAATCATTTTGGCTGATGATACACTGTGTCCGGAAGAAAAGTAACCCCCTGGACATCGTACAAGAGAAATGTCAAATCTGAATGAATCTAAATAAAATCTTGTACACGTAATTTTTCATTAATTGCCAAAGGGATTACCAAATTTCATTTAAAATATTATTTCACAGCAAAATTATCAATTGTTGAATATCCATAACAGAATATCCTCGTTAGCAATAATGGCGTTAATAAATGAACTCCTCTGTTAATGTACCTTTGCGTAACTGCAACAAACAACATTTGATTCTCGCAAAATTTTACATTAACAATGCATCATCTATTGACAATTAATTTGTTAAATTTCAGTTAAATCTGCCAAAGCAAACAATAGCAACAGCGGCTTTTGTGAGGTCACCCCAAAACACCTCAGTTTCAGGTCTGACGTCATCCACAAAGACTTGAAACTGAAGTGTTTTGGGGAGACCTCGTAAAAGCCGTTGTAGCTATTGTTTGCTTTGGCAGATTCAACTAATATTTGGCGCTCTGATTGCCAATAAATGGTGCATAGTTGATGTAAAATTTTGCCAGAATGAGATTTGTTTGTTGGAGTTACGCAATCGTACAGTAACAAGGGGATTTATTTGTGTAACGCCATATTGGTAACGACAATATTTTGTCTTCGATATTTTACAATAACTCCGCTTAAAAATAATATTTTCAACGAAATTTGGTGATCGCTTTAGGAATTTATTGTAAATTAAGTGTCCAAAATTTTATTCAAATTTATTCACATTTAACATTTTTATTGTACGATGTCTAGGGGGTTACTTTTTCTCAGACGCAGTGTAGTGTGCATGACGGTGGCCCACAGCAATAACGAAGCAACGGGTCGAAACGATTGGCATGCTTGTTTCGCGTTGATGTTGTATACTGTTGTATCAGTAGGATTAGTCGAGCCCTATCATAGCTGTCGGTACGCTTTGTTTGATCGTGATTGCCTGCGTGCGCTTTCTTCACACGCGTTCATTGTCTTTAGCCAATCACTGCCATTCTCCGTCCGCGCATCACTGCCTTGTGTTACGTCGTGTGTTAATACTACGACATTTGCGACGCCGTCGGCTGAAGGTTGGAAAAAATAGCTCGAAAACCCAGGCTTCTACTAGATTTTTAAAAAAAACGTTTAGAAATCTGAAAAGTCCAAATTTTATGTTTTCAAGGCTTTCTATTGGTTGTGCAATTTCTAATGCAAATCGGATTTAATTTCGTATTTCAAATGTGATTTATAAGTTCTGACATCACGTCATTAATTTTACAAAAATGATGTAACATGAAGAATGTTGTACATGATGTTCTTTTTGGGTCTTAGAATTTGTGTCCCGTTTTCTTTATGCACTATGTAAAAACTTTTAAAAACCTCAAAAATTTTTATAAACCTTAAAACCTTGAAAAAACTAAAAAGCTAGGGTTTTCCATCCCTAGGTCTGCCGGCAGCGTGTTTATTATACCTTACCCGTTCAGTAGACACAAGAACTATACTACTACATTACAGTAGGAGGAAAACGTGTTAGTTACTTATTCTAGACGTGATTTTCACTAAATAACTGGCAATATCGTAATAACGTTGCCACTTTTGTCGCTGGATTGACGATTTTGTGATATTCTGCAGTGCTTGAACCAAACCTACGGAGATGAGTTGATACGAGATAGGAACCAGAAATGTGTGTAAAACATGCAGAGTAGCCGGTAGACATGACATGACGTCGAATATGTGTAGGCCTGCTTTTAGAAGAAAGTAGGGGTCACATTTTAGTTGTTGGAGTTTGGGTACTATTATACCCACAGTAACGTAGTCAGTTTATACTTTTGAAAATCGAAATATGAGCCGTCAAACGCAGGTATATACCGGCGTCAGGAATTTGCAGCCGTAGTCCTCGGATCTACTGACTGAAGACGAACTCCTTCAGAATCCAAAGCTTTTTTGTTGTGTGCATGCTTTTAAAATACACTATAGCGTAAGCGCTGATTTGTACTTTTTTGTTCGTAGTTTTGACGGCGCTGAAAGTTATACTCGTTTTACTGTTAGTGGACTATGATGAGCCTATTGAAAATGCTCTATGTCTCCGTAAGTCGAGCTTGCATGCTTGCGTGTACCCGCCATTCGCTGTTAACTCCCCGAATCGGCACGAAACTCACACCAGGTGCTTCGTGCTCCGTAAGTCAGCGCCGACGCTAATCAAACTCGTATTTTGAGTATTTTTTGTCGTTGCTAGTCTCTTTGTCGTCGTAGTTTGCTACTGCGGCGTCGCCCAGGTCCTATTTCTCAGGTTTCTTACTTGCGTTGCCTGCTATATGCATATTATACAGTAGAACTACAAAACACAGTATTGTGGTTATGATATAAATATGCTAGTCTATGCAGTCGCCGGTGCGGCGTCGCGCCGAGCTCGGTTGCTGTCTGCTGTGGCGACTGGCCAGTGCTACGCGTACGGCGACTGCACACGGCATATCGTAGAATTCAATCAAAACTGTCTGCTGCCTCTGTGGTTCACTCGCCGGCGATACTATACGGAACGCAGTTGTCCGGGGACCTCTGCCGGCGTCTTGTAAGCGTTGTATAGCACTAGGCTATACCCGAGGTTGTTTAGATTGTGCAGTCCTGAACAAAACACGTCATCGCCGTCGAGAATAGACCACCGAGCATCGCTGCAACCCTTCGATTTCTTGTTTGCAATACAATACTGCCTATTCTTTCGTTCGCGCGTAATAATGTTACATGTAATCGTATGTGATCGCTGGTTCTAGCATATAGAATTATACAAACTGTCTGTCGATTAGGTTATGCGTATATCGCTTTGTAAATAGACGTTCAGTATATAAAGCAAAAAATAAGGATCCGAGTATGGTGCTGCTTTACAGTGGCTTGTACGTATGTAGTCTGTTGCACTTGATGCTTGCCATTAAACCTGTGCAATAACTACTGTATATCGCAACGGTGTAGCCTGCGTATATTGTCTGTCAAATAACGCTGCTCCAGGCCGTAGATTTTTTTCACTTAAGTGTTTCTGGACTGTAGTGCTATATTATAGAAGTAGTACTGGCATTTATATAATATGTATTGACCGTCTACTTGTTGTTGAAGAATTAAATTTTACTTACTACGTAATTCGTGTTGGAATTGCATCCCAGTACAGCGTCAGTGTTAGAAAGCACGCATAGAGTTGCCTTAACCTCCACTGTGAGTGACCATAGCATGTAGGCCTACTGAACGCTGTTGTCGGACGTTAACTAATTTTTTGAAGAAATCATACAATTAAACTCATTCACAGTAACATTTCACTGATATACAGTATTATGGGTACAGGAAATTTGGCTCGATATGCGATAAATTTAATGGTAAATTTGACAGTAATGCATTTTACGCCTACTGTGTGTATAGCACGATTTTCTCTTATTATCTAGGAGCGTACTGATGTGTAATTTAAGTTCAAAACACGATTCAGAGATGCAGCCGCAAAGCTTTCATTGACTGAGTGGCTGAGTCACCTGGCCTATCGGACAAGCAATCTCTGCAGAGATGGCGTTGGAGTGTCGCATGTCGGTGTTTTAACGGCAGGTAAAATGATGATGCGATGTCGGTCGTCGAGCTTCGGTTACAAACCGTTGCGCAGTAACAGCCGCAGCAGCAGCAGCAGCAATAACAAGAGAAGCATACTACGCAAAGCAGTCACCGTGCCGTCGGGCTTGCTGTATCCCAGTCACTGCACTCATAGTCATCCTGTCGCTGCAGGCGCATCCAGCATCCAGCGAGCAGCTCGTTAGTGGAGCAGCATTGCTTACGGCAATCGTTGAGAGCGCGTAGAGTTTGCATGCTATATAACCGAAAGCGACTCGACAGAGCGAGTGACAAAGCCGTAGTAATTAATTACCGTGCTGATGTTTTGCCGATCAACGTCTGCATATTAAGTGTTCCATGCGTAGCGAAACGGCGCAACGCTAGCAGACTGCTGCTAGCTGTTTTGAGTGCTGCTGTAGGCCTACAACTCGCTACTGGCGCTAGGTGTGCGTGGACGGACAGTCATCTCTTTCAGTATCAGCAATTGTCTCGCTGCCTCTATAGCTATATCACAGTGCAGGTAGTTTTTTCATTTGCCCACTACTGCAGTTTAGATTGTAAAAATCCAACGGTTTTCAGTGAGTCAGCCAATTTTATTTCAGTAAAGCTAACTAATCTTAGGCCTGCTACCAGCAGAAGCGACAGCAGTATTGTTTTAAGCCAATTCGCTGACTGTTTTTCTTTCTTACCAAGATAAGCTAAATTGTAAACAACTGCTCTTTGCTTGATGAAATTTCACCGAATTGAAAGCTCTTCAGCTACATCTGGTAAAAATTTCGTGTAAATTGATCATCATTTGAGTGAATTATGAAAGAAATAAAAAGGGTGCCCGTTTTTTTGAAACACAGTGTAGAAATCTATTAAATATCAAAGTCATATAAGGTCACATGGGTTTTTGTGTGTAAGGGGCGTCTACACCTTATAAACCTTGGAGCATATATTCCAAGAAAATAATAGGGGGCATGTGGAGGGGTGGAGGAGGATACCCCCTCCACATACCCCACCTTTTTCACGCCTACGGCGCTTTGTTCTCGGCGCCTACAGCCCCGCCTTAACCCCAACTATGGAGGCCGGTGTTCGATTTACTTTCCCCGGATGGATAGAAGACTGAGTTTATTTTGGTAAACATTGTACATTACCGCTGGTTTATCGCTATTTTAGTTTGTAAGTGGTAGGCCCTAGAGCAAGAGCAATGGTTTTGTCTGAATTCGTTATTTTTAACCGACCGTACTTAAGTAACGGTCGAGCTATTGGCATGGTTAAGCCTATCGTCGTCTGTCTGTCTGTCTGTGTGTCTGTTCGTTTTTCTCTAACGGATGTATTGTGGCTAAGCTTTAGGTCATAGGGGGAAACTTTTTACACGAATAATTAGCCATGTGTTAAACTCGGGCGTTTAAAATTTCAGCCATCTTATGCAAGGAAAACATTTTTACATTGGGGGTTGAATAAGGGGGTAGGAAAATATGTTTTTTTCAACGGAAAACTGACCATATCTCGAAAAAGGTGAGATTTACGTTGAAGGTTACTATTAATCACCAATGGGAAGTGGCATACGCTCTTTCAGATTAAATGAAAATCATTGACCTTGGATGATCTTAAAGGTCATTGATAACCAGTACGGTCGACTATTTTGGCGACAGCTGAGCTTCTAGTTTTGAAATTTACAGTGACAGTCCAAACAAACATGCTATCATTCTCATATGTTACACTTTTATACTAAGTTACAATAGCCCAGTAGTAGGAATGACAAGCTTTTGACAATTATTTTACTTGGACACTCATCAACAAAAACTTGCAGTACAGTGACCCTGCTAAATTTCAAGCGTGTCACAGCACTATCTTGTGCAAAGTCAAGCAAATTGGGTGACTACACTGACTGACTGACCGGATGATCACACATTTGCGAGAAGGATCTGTGAAACTACCGTGCGTTCAACACCGCGTAGTCGTGTTCTCCTGTATACATGCAGTAATCGCTAATCCTTAGTTACATCAGCATAACAACAAGAAAGCCGTGCAATATCGCAAGAACACCGCGCGATACGTTCATTCCGATACGATAGCCTGAGAATGCGTCGTATCATTCATGATCTAGGCTACAGTTCTGCTGCTGACAGTGTGACACTGCATTTAAAAGTACATAATGATGGACAAGGACATCCAAGGTTATGGGTTTGGGTATTAGTCGAAATTAAGCGCGCTGCGCGTAACGTAAACTTACATGTATGCAATTTACTATCAATGCAGGATCTCGAATACAAGCGACTGAAAATACGGGACTGGAATTTGGCCGACTTGAAAATATAGCAAGCGTGCCAAATAGTAAGCTGGTATTACTACAGTACATATAGGCCTAGGCTACACTGTGTGGCTGAATGGTCACAGAGTTGATGGCACACGATGCCACCACACACGACCTATGCGACTGCAGACGACTTTAAGCGTCGTCCAGTCAATTATTCATTGTGGCACATCACCAACTCGCCTGCTGCCATGCTGGCGACTCGGTCGCTACAGCCCGGCCTGGCGAGTGGCGACTGACCACTGGCCATATCCGTCGTACTGACAAATCCTTTGTTGTCCCTTCACTAATGGAACAGAATCGACGAATGATCTGTTTTTGCATTGGCATCTTCAAGTTACCGACACGGCACTTGTCGGCGGTTGTTTTCTGAGCAATACTGATGGTAACATTACGTATATTATGTAAATTGCAGGATGGCATTTGCGCCACTCCCATCGCTCACGTGTGTCCCAGAAATTGAATTACCGTTCTTGAAATGCCGGAGTAGTTGTTGCGCTTGTTGCGTCGCTCACCAATATGGGATTGCATTTGTGCTGCTCCCTGCTAATTGATGACAGTGGTTCTAAGTGGTGGTTCATAGTGACGATATTTAGTACATGTGATACCACTGCATTGTGTTGGATGGGCCTATCGACGACAGTACGACTAATACTCATGAGACGTGCGACAGACTATAGGCTAGGCCTAGCGCAGTTCTTGTTTGCAGGTTGTCTCAGTCTATCTTCAGCCGTTTCGTCGCAGTTCACTCTTGAAGTGTGCGCCTCGGCCGACAATCGCAAAAAAATAAGAAAAAAATCAGAAAACCCCCTATTTGGGGAGTTTGAGGTCATTTAAGGTCATCAGTGTTGATACCCGTAAAAGCTCGTCAGCAGTTCTTGTTACGGTAAGCAGCAAGTCTGTGTTACGTCTATATGCAACCGTTTTACGCTAGACTAGCCACAGCGGTAAAATAAATGTTAGCGGAATGGAGGTAACCTTTTTGACGACCGTGTGCGCAGGCCTCCTTGAATCCAAGGGGTCGAGACTTAGACTGCTAAAATATACGTTCAGTGCTAACAATTTTATATGCAGGTTGTTCTGATTTATTTCTGGTGATTTTGGTGCAATTTACTTTTGAAATGTGTGTCGCAGCCCAAAGTCGCAAAAAGAAATCACCAAACTTTGTATTTTGTGAGTTCAAGGTCGTTCAATTGTCATCGGTGTTAATACTTTTGGAAAGCTCGTCAGCAGTGCTTGTTATATTATAAGCAGCACGTCCGTGCCTATCTACAACCGTTTTTCACGCTAGCCGAACCATAGCGGTAAAATAAGGACTTTGTAAGGGGTACATCTCGTTTACGCCCTCGTTTGAGGGGAACCCCCTCACGCGGCACGAAATTTTGTCGCTAAATACTAGAGACTCTACGCTATCACAAAGTTAAAACCAGAATTTTCTATCTCACATGAGCTTCGATCGGTACCGGCACGTGACAGACACCAGGACAGACAGACAGAGACAGAATTACGGCAGCCGATACGCGCTATAGCATACATGCTGTCGTGCGTAAAATGGGAAAAATAGACGCCACCTTTAATCGTATCTGCTCTTGCGTTACTTGCGCAACCATTCTACGCAACTGTTTTGCGTTGCGTGACTTGCGGTGTAATGGAAGCCGGTATACCCGCACACGTCAGCTTGGCGTTAAGAGACGTGTGATGTTTTCGTGCGTGTCAGGCGTTGCTGTTAGAAAGCTGAGGTCAATCTCAGCAAATGTTCATTTCACCTATAGCCCACATATGCGCACACGACGTGTGTGCAAAGCCAAACTCATGTCTATATTATGGTTCTAGCCGGATGCAGTGTCATGGACATCAACCTTGCACGTTTAGTCCGATTATGATGACGCATTCGAAGCTTATGACGTTATCTTTATTGCCGGTGAGTGACGTTCGCATGCTTCTCGTCCCGAGACGGTGACTTCTAGTACAATAATCCTACCTCTCATCAATCTTCTGTACACAATCAGACGCTGCGTAATATCCGCTTTATACGCATAGGAAATCTCGCGTGCATTGCAAGTGCTGTTGCGCGGGTTACGATAGTAAGAATGCCCGATGTCGCATCATTTTGATGCGATAGTCTGGAAGAGAATTCGTAGAAAGCGTATAGCCTATAATATAGGGCTACATTTCTGCTTATGATAGTTGGTCTATCTTTATTCGAGTTTTTTTGACCGACTCCGAAAAAATGCACGTCACTGGTCACTCAAGGTCGTTAACACCGGTACCAGTTATTAAGCGCGTGTTCAACTTTTCTATAGGCCTATTCGTCATTAAGAAACAACAGATCCTATGTAGTCTCAACAGCCACCCTTTATTCCGGCCGAAATTTGAAAATGTTCTTCTGCATATACACATACCGCATTTTGTGTTCTTTGCAAGGTATATAGGTCGCTAACGTTTGAGCTCCATAAGCGAAAACATTAAGCTAATTATTCGTGTTATTACTTTTTACGTGATCCAGCTTACGTGACTACAATACATCAGTGTTACAGGCAGGCAGTAGGGAGACGGATGAACAGATTAGGCTACAGCGGCAATGTTGCACTTTGTAATGCCTGCATCGCGCGTTAAAACTGACGATTAGGCAGCCAGCCGATAAATGCAGTTAACAGTCCATGAAACTAGGCCAGCCAGTGGTCGCAAAGAACACAAAATGCGGTCTCTGGTGGAAAGGATTTATGGAACGAATCCCCGACAATAGGCCACCGGACAGAATGCCACCAAGCTGGCTTTTCACTCTGCGTAAGTTAACTCGCCAAACCAATGAATCCAATTTCCATGACTAATGCAAGAACGTCGTCTCATGCTGTGACTGGGCCTTTTGCGTGCGACGTTAGGGCTGTTTGAGCCGTGAATATAAAAATGAGCGAGCATTCGATAAATCTAATAGATAATGAGGTGTGATAACAAAAATGAAATGACACCAGCAGAAAGAGGTAAGGGTGGAGGTAACGTGATCGGGAAACTAGGGGTCTGACAAAAGTTTAAAGTAAAGGAACGTATCTTTCAAAGATAGAGAGAAGCACAGCGAAATCAACAATATGTTATTTTAATCCGGAACTGATTAATGGTCGAGACAAGTTAACTGCAGATACGGAACGAGTATTGGAGAAGTTATAGAGATAAGTAGGTTTGGTGGTTGTGCGAACTTACGACAAAAAGGAGTGCCTTCATCTAATTCATTCTTGCTTGCGAATAAGAAAGATATGTAAGAGGGTTTAGGGGCCACTCGTGGACGGTTCTCCTAGCAAGCGTAATGTGCGTACTTCGTACCGTACACTAGGGTGCTGAAGGGACGCTGAATTTGCAGAACCAAAAAATTACAGACCAAAAAATAGCCATCGACGTTCATTTTCCTGCATATTCAGTCGTCCCTGCATACTTCCTGACGACATTATGTGTGCGTCGGCAGCGAGTGAGCGTAGGTTTAGATGCAGGGTCTTTGCCAGTCCGCTGCTGCAGTAGTTGGTCGCTCGCTCGCTCGCTCTGTCTCTCACTCTGTCTCTCTGTATGGACACTGCGGCGGCGGCAGTTATCGATCTTGCCCGTCACAGTCGGCGATGTCGGCAGCACGGCCGGGCAGCAATACGCTAGACCTGGGCATCGGTCGGTTCTAGGTCCCAGCTGGCCGTCGGGCGCCGGCGTTACTTCGGCGTACATGCTGCTGACTGCTCTGAGCACCGGATAAGCTGTCGGCTTTATGAACGACACGGCCGGTGCGGCGCGAGTGTATATATTTAGACTTGACCTTGACTGATGACCTTCCGACGTGCTCGTCATAGGAATTGTATTGAACTAGTGAAATGAGACTCGACCACTCGACGTCCTAAACCAAACTGTTGCGGTGTGATATTCTCACTAAACCGTAAGCCTAAGCCTGCATGTACTGTAACTATAGAGCTATTGTTATATCAACTGCCTTATCAAAACGTTTTGTGTCTGTAATTGCAAAGCAAGTGTTTTTAAAATATACTGATTGTGAAAACACACCAGTTTGAATTTAAGGCTAATCATTCTACTGGGTTGTATGCTCAAGTGTTTAAACGAACAGTTGATTATTTATTATGTTAATCGAGGAAGTCACGTATTTTCGTGTTTTGTTGATTATACCGAGGCCTTTGACAGTGTGAATTATTGGAAGAAGTTATTTAATAAACTGTTGGATGATAAGATTGATATAAATATTGTAAGCATATTATGCTACTGGTATACTAACCAGGAATTGTGTATTAGATGGTTAGCCTCAATGTCTAGTTTTTTTTACCGTAGGCAATGGGACGCGCCAATGTGGTATTTTATTTGTTTAGCCGATATATACGAGAATTGTTGTTAGAACTAGAAAATTCACGTGTAGGCTGTAATATTGGTGGTCTTTGCGTTAATGTGCTGACATATGCAGACGATATGGTGATTTTAGCACCCTCATGGAGGGGACTGCAACAGTTGCTGTCTGTAGGCTACTTTACAAACATAGTACTAACATTGATATGACATGTAATAATAAAAAGACAGTATGTATGGTATTTAAACCAAAGTTGCGTGCAAAGGTTGTAGCAGATATTTTTCCACAGTTTGGTCTTGGTAATAACCTACTACAGTTTGTGAAAGAGTTTAAATGTCTAGGTCACATGATTACAGATAACTTAACTGATGGTGCAGATAGGCTATACAGCGAGAAGTGCGTAATTTTTTTTTGTGAGAACTAACATACTTCGACGTCGATTTTACAAATGTTCTATGGCTGTGAAATGTGTTCTGTTCAAAACTTACTGTATATGTCTGTATGATGCTGCTCTATGGAGTATGTATAATAAAGGTTACTGCGTAAACTGTCATCATGTTACAATAAGTGTGCAAAACTGTTTTTTGGTTTAAGCGTTTTGACATTTTTCCATAAGTATTGATGGAAACAGGCATGCCTAGTTATACTTTATTGCATAATAGTCATGTCATTTTTTCAAGATGTTGGAATATCTGCTGTATACATAATAAGATAGTTAGTCATCTGGCTGCTCTTGCGTGTATTTGATGTTTGCAGTTGCAACGCTAGTAGTACCGTTTGCTTTGAGTTTTATCTGTATTTGCATAATTCGTATGTTTTTGTGTGTGTTTTGCTGTACGTTTTATGTGTTTATGTGTATGGGCCAAATGCATGAAATAAAACTGATGATGATGATGATGATGATGAATATTCCCAGGAGTCAGGACCCTTTACACTAGTGCTTTTGCCCCAGACTCCCGGATAAATGAAGGGAAGTAAAAGTGGAGATTAAAAAAATAAAGAAAAAGGAGGGAATGAGAGGCGAGGTGGAATGATGGAGATAAATTTTGGCCCTCTTGGCAGAATATTAGATGCTTCACTGCGTCACTATATCATCATCCTTAAGCTGGCAACGAGTCGGATGATTGGTCAGAAAATGACATGCTAAACAACAAACAGATTTTGAGCCTACACTTGAAAGTACATGGGTCGCTCATTAGAATCAGCTGATTAGAGCAGATTGCGACCGAAAGTCCCATACAGTTGGTACTGATGATCGGAAAGTACGTCTGAAAAAAACTATCCTAATGAATGGTTCTGTCGGCAGTGGGATGAGCGTACGTCGTATATATATATGCACTGTCGCTGACACGTGCTCTGAATGCAATAATCCCGCTGGGCGTGCTGCCGATGTAAGCTACGATGTCGTCAGACCTGACGCCACCGGCTCGTATCCACTGCTCCACTGGCCGTCAGTAGGGTTGGTTTTTTATCCACACGGTGAGGAATAATTACCGGAAGTCTTTGGTTTTTTAATCGTATATCCTTTGAGCAAATGTTGGTGAAATTTAGCAGAAATGTCTGGTAAACTATGCTTACCAGAAAACGTTTTACGCGAGTAATTGCCTCTGTGCACACAAAATTTCAGCGATCCAGTACAAGGGGAACATTTTCAAATTTGGAATTGAATGGAGGAGAGTAGCCGAAAATGTGCGTTTTTCAACCGAAAACTGGCCGTATCTCGAAAACGGTGAGAGATAGAGCCAAAGTTGCTACAGATGACTAATAGGAAGTCGCATATGCTCTTGAACATGACACGAAAATCATTGACCTTGGATGATCTTAAAGGGTCATTACGCACTCTGCTATGCTAATTGTGCGGTACTGTGACTAAACGGTAAGTCGTAGGAAGTCGGCGATGGTGCCGTTGGACAGCGCAATAACGAGTTCCTATTGGCTGTCAGTAGTAATCATGTTTAAATGTGCAGCGGTTTGGCCGCAACTTTTAATGCCGTATGCCGTTTCCGTATTTCTGAAACGGTTGGCCCTCCCTAGCGACAGCTGGGCTTCTTGTGCTCCAATCAAATGATGATGTACTGGCGGAGACGTGCATTATGTTATCGTTTGTGTTTGTTTGCTGTACAGACAGAGCTCGCAGGTGACGATAATGTCGGCTGAGTGGAAGAAAGCGCCGAGAATTCGTTAATAAATCATCATCATCATTATCAGTGGCAAGGCGTCTGATGGCGGGTACTAGCTCGGTGACGTCATGCGATCTCACAGCCCCCGCCGGTCAACGGCCCAAGCCGCCGATTGCGCTGTTGATCGCCGTCTGTATATTCTCCGTCGGCGCCTACCTGCCCACCCGGGCGCTGTGGGTTCAGCTGCCTGGGACACTCGCCGTCGAGTCAGCTGGTCATCATCTGCATCTGCTGGCCGTGTGTTTGTTGTCAAACGTCGCCGCTGTGGTCTATTTGGTCGCCAGTCTTTGCTGCTGTCGTCGCCCTGGCAGCACGTCGACGGTGGTCCCCGGCGCGGCGGTTATCTACCTGGCAGTGACGTGCGGTCTGCTGTCACTGGGTATCCTCACGGTCGCTGCCGGCAGTAGCGCTGGTGGTTCGTCGGTCGCGGCGGCTGTCGTCCGTCTGCTGCCCGCGTGGACCACGACGACGTCAACGCCTCCACTGATAGCGGCGGCCGCACTTGGCGCCGTGGCGGCGTCACTGGCTGGCGTCACATACGTGCCGTTCGCCGGAAGACTTGACGAGCTGCGTGCAGCGGGAGGAAATTGCGTCTGTGCCGTGCTGATTGGTGACGCGCTGTCGTCTCTCATACCACACGTCTTGGCGCTCGTACAAGGTTCGTTCGCCCACTTCCGTCACTAAACTGGCCTGAAGTAAAAATGGACGGCTACAAAACAAACTAGAAAGCAGTCAGAGCCCGCACACCTCCGCCAAGGCAATGTTGTTCGCTAGGTGGCAGCATTATCTTCGGTTTTGCAGCGGTTTCCCTTATGCCCCATTGAAAGCAATGGTAACGAAAATTTCAAAGTGATCCAGAATCCAGGATTCCTTCCGGATTACCCCCAAAATTAAATCACTGATAGTTTGTGCCATTCCCGACATACCCTCAAAATTTCAGAAAGATCCGTCCATAACTTTTTGAGTTATCTTGCTAACACACAGACAGACAAACAGACAAACAAAGTCTGGCAAAAACATTACCTCTTTGGCGGAGGTAATAATTTAGTTGCATTGCAGTAGGCCTATATATACGAACCACTGCGACGAAATACCGCTTCTCCGCACGTTTGTAGCGCTGTGCGCATTTATTGCCTACGCCTCTGTTCTGCGTTTAGCCGAGAACGATATAATTTAAACAAGTAAAACAAATGCTGCAAAGGGCCGCTATGAAATACAACACAATAAAGAAATATGTCTACAATTTGCACTAAAAATAGCAAGCAAACTGCCATTTTTACTTAGAACATAAACTAGAAGAACCATAACAAATTTATCGGAACTGAAATGAGAGTATTGAAACAAATGTCGACAAATACAGAATGAAACATTAACAGCAGAGACTGAAAGTGAGATAAAAATAACATTAAAAATCTGACAAGAATTTAAAAAACTTTAACGGAATGAAAAACAGTGAACTAAAGTTCAGTGTCAGTGTAAACATCTAAGTCACTAAACACGGCACAGGTACTTAAAATGTCGTATAGACATGAAAATTGGTTAATATTCATTTTTATGACAAAAACTTGTCTTTGGGCCACCACGTGAATATTTATTTTGGGCCAATGTAGCACCTTTTCGTTTGCTCTGCGTTGCTGAAAAAGTGGCGCCTTGGGCATGCCAAATACGATTGCCTGCCAGCTAAACATTTTGTTTATGTTATAGTCGGCTCAGCTAGTTCATGAATATTAAAATTGTACGATTTGTCTAATTTGTGAGTGTACCAGCCAACAATTCTATTGTGCTCGTATGCTACAAGAATTTTCGGCATTATCGATGAAGGTGTGATTAACAGGCTTAAAATAGGTTTTGTACTTTAATTAGTTCACAAAAATATATTTACATCGAAGTTTACTCGGGAATGTACTTGAACCAGCTGGGTCTTATCATGGCGTTGAAATCCACGAATACGGCCTAGGTGCAAGCTGTTGGAGGTGTTAGGCCTATCTCCTTGGAAACAGCAAGACGTCCGAGACACGGTCGGTCCACTGATGTCGCACGGAGTTATAAATTATGCAGTTTTCCGCAAATTACGTCAAATTACTTCTGCATCGTGCAGTCAACGTGTGATGCTATTTGAGTTATTGACGTCATAACCAGAGGACATCGGTTCGTAGTAGGCACGATTTGTAGCTCAAAAAATTGAATACTAATGTCGCTCTTAAAGCCTGGTTTTCATCCAGCGTCACACGCGCAACAATTTTCACGCACGCAAGCAAGTAAGGCCTACGCAACAAACGCAGGGAACACAGGCGACGCAAGAGACGCAAGAGCCAAAAAAATCGTAATTGCATGCGTGCGTATATGGTTTAATAGTGCTAAGAAAGATATGAACGACATAGAATACGCGTTCCATCTAGCCACGCAGGGATGGCTTGGCTAAGATGACCTAGATAGCTGGTTACAAACCGAGGTGTTTACCCGTTTGCCAACGGTCACCCATCGTAACGGTCTAATGCTTAATGCAGTAGGTGCAGTATACTCGAAACTATAGTCTAGATAGAGAGAACTTCATTTAATTTCAATTCAGCCATGTGGCTATAAGCTCATAGCACTAAACTAGCCAAATATACCAGATACAAAACATTTTATTTGATATATTTGGACTAACTAAGTAAATTACAATCACTATGACGTACTAATTCGTTTCCATGATTCCAAAAGTGCTTCCCGAAGTTCTTAATGAGATTTTCATTGCACGTTTTAAAAAAAACGTTGATAAAATAAAAAAAACGTTAAAAACGTAAGAAACCCCCCGCGACACGAATAAAAACGTAAAAAACGTTTTTACATCAATGTGCCTAGCTGGTGATCCCAATAGCACAGTACACCATATCCACCGTTAGCAGTGCTTCTCCGTGATGTGTTGCAGTTACTTTTCACGCGTTTCCATTCAACGCAGTGCACGCAACAAAGTACGCAACAACAAACGCAGCCGACGCAACGGCTAAAACGCAAGGATAGAAACGTCAATTGCTTTGCGTGCGTTGCGTTGAATGGAAACGCGTTTAATTTCGCTTACCTCTGCTAGATAATGACGCCGATTGATGCACTGATGTCGTCAGCGGCTAAGTGTTTTATTGCGTGCTGTCGTCTCTATAGGTGTCGGATCGTTACCGGAGTTGGACCGAATTGCCAACAGCACAGCGCCGCCGACGACGACAGAGATCACGGACTCTGAAGGTTCAGTTGTGGCCGAGGAGCATCACGCTGCAGACGCCGCTGATGTGTTTAGTAGCGATGATGGTGGAACTGCCGTGGTCGGTGGACTGCGGTACGACGGCTCGGTCTATTTCCTGTCGTGTGCCGGCGTCACGTGTGTCGCAGCCGTGTGCTTCGTGGCACTACGCTGCTGCTGCTTCCGACCGAGCGCCCCCCACACTGCCCCTGCGACTGCCCCCGCCGCCAACGACGAAAACGTCGACAGCCAGGACACCGCCATTTCGACGAACCTTCCGCAGCAGCTGGTAGTGTCACCATCTGTACCGAGCCAATCTGCGTCTAGCGCCGCGGTCGTCTCCCAGCCGGAGATGTACGGTTCATCAGCGTCGACGTCGCGTGGACCGATCAGTAGTGTGACTACAGTCTTAGACGACGGCACCGAG
>Ga0209671_1001298_pt1 | contig 20473 bp, 10 predicted proteins | sample WorMetHERISLAND2_2_FD_187401 | JGI IMG/M metagenome (GOLD analysis project Ga0209671, IMG submission 187401) | Marine gutless worms symbiont microbial communities from Max Planck institute for Marine Microbiology, Germany - Olavius geniculatus... | ecosystem: Host-associated > Annelida >... | reverse complement strand
GACAACACCAGCAACACAAATAAAAACAACAAAATGCCAGCCAAGGATAGAAAGACTCCAGAAGGAACATCTACCCTAATAATTTTATATCATTCTCAGTGTGACCACTTATCTGGAAAACCTGGTAAACCTGAAAATGTCAGGGAACTGTTGGGGAACTTCATAGTGTCTGGAGAGTGGTCACCCTGTGTATATCTTTTATATCGTTCTTTTAGGTTTTGTTGTTTTTCGGTGCTGTTTGCAGTTGTTTAACAGCAGCGCATAGTTCGATCACAATGCATAGAAGTCTGCAGCATATTTGATTCTGTTGCTGTTGACATTGCTAAGCTGCTGAGTACATGGCTGGGGCTGTCTAATGGGTGTCATTGAGCTAGTTGGCATCTGACTGGGTGGTTACCTGCTGACAGACACAGCAACTTGAAAAAGATTGCCAGTTGAAAGTAACTGTATATTGTAGGGGGACTGTTGGACTGTTGGTTGATGGCTATCATATTATCATTCTGGACTTTTTCAATAAAATTTCATAAATTGTTTTTACACAAATGTGTGCAGAATGTTAACAAATCAGCAGTTGCACAAGTAATTGCGTAAGCAATTGACTCTCAATATTAGTCTGGGTTTAGGCACAAATGCCTCGATGCAGTCGTATTTGCTTGCGGCCTGTGCAGTCTAAACTGCACTGAGGGACTCCCAAGATGTAACAACCGTTCGTTGAATCTTAAACAGATAATGAAAATGGCCAAAGCAGGGATACAGTTTTCATTAATTCCGGTAGTGTGGTTGTTCCAGTTGTTGACATTCTTCTGTTGTATTTCCAGGGGACACTGGTGCTTTGTCTTTGCGCGTGTTTACGGAGATTGCAGAAATTTTTTTAACACACGAGATGTTTGAAGCCAGCAGTCAGCACCAGACACAGATCAAGAAGCTGCACAGGATTGTGCTGGACTCTCTGCTGCCCAAGTACCTATGTGTTATGTGCACTTAGATTGTTTGCTGACTCTGGCATAATGTCAACACAAATGCTGAAAGCTGGCATATATATCTCTGTTATTTACTTAACATATCCAGTGTTAATTCACTAACAGTAAATTTGTATTCAGTAGCATTGTGGCAGGGGGGGAGCGGGGTTACTGGAAATAGTGAATATTAAGATGATGCTGATTGCTGAGTGGGTTGTGCAGCAGGATAGAATATGTTTTCACCAAGGGAGTATCCAGGTTTAGAAAGGTATGATGAAGTGCATAATAAACACTAAAGTCAACTCAGCCTTCTGTCCTTCCGGGATAGGTAAATCAAGTACCGGTTTGTCTGGCTGATGTTAAGGTGGGGAGCATTTACTTGTGTCAGGTGGCAGGTAACATCGTATTATTCCATATGGCAGGTGATGCTCCGTAGCTCTGAGATGTGTTTCCCCTATGAAGAGCTATGCCATTCAACCATTAACCATTGGTTTATACTTGTGTGGTAGGTACGAGGAAATACTGCTTCAGCAAGATCCTCTGCCAGCCTATGGGCTGAAGCTGTTGCTTGCATTGCTGGAACAACACCCTGCTTTCATCAGGTCATTGAACACCTACACTGTGAGGCATAAAAAACACATCAAATTTTTTTTCACCATAACTTGAAGAAGGGTTATCCAATTTTAATAATTTTTGGTACACATATTTCTGACACAGCTGGCCATCAAATGGCCGTTCAGTTTCCCATTTCACCCAATGTCTGCTTCTGCACTACCTGGGAAAAACAGACAGACAAAATGTGCATTAAAATCAACAAAAAGACTTTATAAAATTTCATCTTTCCGGATATGTGGCTACCAACAGCCAATCAATTACAAGGTTTGACTGTTTTGTAACAGCACATCTATTAAATAGGCCCAAAATTCAGGAATATTGATAAATTCAAGCAGCAACTGGTGAAGTCTGGATTGGTCTGGAGCAGAACGTTATCGACGCTGCTATCAGTGAATGGAGAAAGTGTCTTTGAGCCAAGCTTATGTTCATTGACCAATATTTCAGACATATTTCTAGGCAGTTAAGAAATGGACAGTTAGATAAAATATCAGTTAAAATGATGAAAATATGGCCAAAATGTGTATTTTGTGTGTTGTTTTGATTAAGCAATAATACTAAAGTGGTTAAAAATGCAATATTTTGTTCGTTTTCTTTCCCCAGGTAGTGCAGAAACAGACAGTGGATGAGGTGGGAAACTAAACAGTCATTTGATGGCCAGTTGTGTCAGGAATATTCTTACCAAAACTTATTGCAATTGGATCACTTTTCTTCAAGTTATGATGAAAAAAATTTTGGTGTGTTTTTATGCTTTACAGTGTATTTACTTGTACACCATGGTCCATGAATAGGTGCCACTTTATTTTGAACCTTAACTCACATATGTCCTGTTATATTTTTACACTTCTTGTACTGATGGAGACAGTAAGAAATGCTCTGTGGAGGACTTGTGAAATTTACAGCTTTGCCCTGCATTACCATAGAAATTAAAACTACAAAACAACAGCACATTGTGAAGCCAGTTGTCATGGTGTTTCATTACTCAACAAAAGAATGAATCTCTGTGAGATAAGTGAGCAGCTGTGTAATAAAACTAATAGAATGTTTTAAAATGTGAACCCTTTGCTCTGGCACATGCTGTCAGCCAATGTCGCCTGTGGCCATCAGCGCTGTCAGTTATATTCTGCTCGTTTTCTCCAGACGCTTACCAGCCATAGCAGACTTTCATGTCGTTCAATGTCACTTAGTTGTGACATCACCAGCTGAACCAATAAGTATCTAAATTGTAAAGCATTAATTTCTGCTTCCACTGGTACAAGAGTGTTAAAATTCATCAAGAATCAAAACGTTGTGGTCTAAAATAAGGTGGTAGCTATTATATGGAACATGATGGAAACTGAGTGTTAGAAATTATAACTGTTTGTCATGTATGGCCAGTATGTTGTTAGTATATGAACTCTCTAGTCTACTGCTGTGTTATTTTAGGGACGTTGAGAGGTTGGGTCTCATATCACTGCTGTTTCAAGTACTTGAGGTATGGGTTAGTTTACTTTATTAATAATACAGAATTCTAATTAAATTGTGATTAGTTTCTGCTTAAATTTTGTTACTTTGTATTTTAATGATCTATGCAGTTGTAGAACGTAGACCATATGATAGTGTGATATTTGAAAGAGTCTTCCTGTTGATGCTAACTTCTCTTGTCACTTGCACGGTTCATTTGACAGTTAAATTGATTGGACTTTTCTGTGTTTTTCTATACTAACAGTCATTTGTCTCTTCTCAAGTACAAGCAGGTTTTTTTTTGTTTTCTGCTTAGATTTTATGGTTACTGTGTTGCTTTACTGCCTGGCCTTACTGCCTACTTGTACTGTTTTGTCATGCTGTTTTGTAGGAATGAATGATGATGATCGGTGGTTAAATGGTTAAAATGCTATAGCTCTTCATAGGAAACCTATCTCAGAGCTACGGAGCGTGGGTTAAGGTGAGGCGCATTCACCTGTGTTGGGTGGCAGGTAACACTGTGTGATCCCATACCACTGTATGGCTCACCTGTCACCCGACACAGGTGAACGCACCCCACCTTAACACCAGCCAGATAGGCTGTTACTCGATTTACCTACCCCGGAGAGATGGAAGGCTGAGTTGACCTAGGTGGCTGGTTACATACCGAGACGGTTTACGTGCTCTAAGGCAGTCACCCGTCCAAGTACTAACCCAGCCCGGCGTAGCATAACTTCGTTGATCGGATGAAATGTGTTACCACTCGCCAAGCCACCACCCCATGATGAAATGGAAATGAAACTGCTGCAGGACCACCAATCGAATCCAGTGAGCACTGCGGTGAAACAGATCATCGGCATTCTCAACTGTCTTATATCTCGCAAGGAAACAGACATCAAAGATCTGTATGAACAAGGTAAATATTTGTGCTACGAAATTCAAGATTCCTGGTGGCCATAAAAATACTGAAGAAACACCGAGGGTCACTTTTTGGGATACCTTGTACATGTTTCATACATCTGGGAGTTTCTTGAATGATAATTGTATATAAAATGTCTTCTTTGTGAGTTATTATTAGCACATTATCAGCCTGTTTGGTTTAAATACAGTCAAATATTGACAACAGCATATATTGTTTTGTTTTGTTTAATCTGCCTTCTTATCTGGTTAGATGGGGTCCCCAAGAGATCTTTTGGGATTGCAAATTTGTAGCTGCAGGCATTTAGCAAGCCAAAATGGTTTACTGTTGGCCACCTACAACATCAACATACAACTGGATATCTTTTATTGAAAACAGTAACCTAGTGAGCAACTGAATTTTTGTATTGTGTTTATTTTGATCAATGTTGAATATGCAGTACTGAATTACTGATCTTTGCCATTTTGCAATCTGATGGAGACCATCTTATAAAATTTATATGTAACATGTGCCTTATGATTGTGCTTTAATTAAAAGCAATAGCTCACTGGTAGTTGTTCACCCTGGAATCTAGAGCTCTGTTTGTGTTTTGCTTATGTTCAGGCTTTGTAAGCCATTTAAGCTACTTACTCACTGAAGTTAGTCAGATGTGTATCAACCTGGACGGTGGAGACATGAAGTCTGCCACACTGGTGCTTGCATTGTTGCTTGATACGACACACGGAGCTCTGAAATCGGTCTCAGAAGTTGTGCGCCGGGCACTTGATGTAAAAATTGTTGCCTTTGTTTTTAATGTAAAACTTGAGACAACGTAATTTAAGTTTACTGATACATTTTATTAGTGCTGATTATTCATATTTTTATCAGCAGTGATGCAGTGCATGATGGTGCCGCAAATGCAGATGTCTCGTCGAGTGGTCTTGTATTTATCTAAGTTACTGTCTTTTGGTTTGTTTTCAGATCAAGAGAAGACTGCCGTTGTTTCCTGCTTCCGTTTTCCTTTCTATTTTCCTATTCTTATTGATCTAGCTGAATCTGAGATGAGTCGGGGCCGCCAGGTCGCTATCGACTCATCTCAGAAAATATATCACACGATGTAAGACAAGTTCCGAAAGATAAAATACTGTTTTATTCTTAATTCATGTGTTCATTAAACGTGATCAACATCATCAAACTTACAAACTCGAAAGTCACCAATGACGCACCACTATTCGCAAACTGACTCTACCGCTTCACTTGCTCGCTCGCTCACTCGCCCTTGCTGCGTCCTTCTTCTTCTTCGTTCATGTGTACGTGCTTGCTTCCGCGTCTGCGTATTTATACAAAATCTGCCTGGCCGGCGTGGCACCGCAGTACTTTTGGATTAATCAACCATTAGTCTGGGTATGCGGATTTATGTGCATACCCGACCAGTACAGTCTACAGTTTCATTGTTGTGTCATGCTCCTTTTGTTTGATGCAATTTTAAAAGATTATATGTGCTGCTAGTGTGTGTTATTTACACACAAGGTGAGACGTGGCAGTGTGATTGTTGTGGAGACAGGCAAGGAAAGCCGCGGGGCAAGCTGACAGCATAAGCAAAGAGACAGAAGAGGCCGAGGAAATGCTGTTATTGAACAAACCTCTCGCACAGTTCATCAGTCCTATCACTCATCTTGTAATTGTAGTTTGTTTCCTTCTACAGTTGTCTATGTATTTTACTTTCTTTATATAAGATAACTATTATCTCATGTGAAATAACATTGTCGACATCATATTTAGTGTTTTGGAAATAAACGTAGCTCAGCTAGTACTCAATCAGTTGTGAACAGTTCAATCACAAGACTGCCAGAGAAGCAAAAAGCTCACTGACTAGCTGCCTGTGTGACAAAAAGTAACATAAAAATGCAATAACATTATCTGAGTTCATTAATCATTATATTTGCATGCACACCAAGCTGCTATCATACAAAACGTACAAGGTGTCCCAAAAAGAGACCCTCAGTGTTTCTTCAGTATTTTTGTGGCCACCAGGAATTTTGAATTTCGTAGTGCAAATATTTTTACAGCATTATGGTCAACAACATTTGTATTTGAGGTACATATCTGAAGTTTTTAGATTTTGCTTTTCCGTATTTGAAAACGAAAAAGCATAGAAAAGTAAAATTGGTGTAAACGTTTTTCAGTGAAGAGCAACAGGGGCATAGTGGTGTACCAGTTTTCAGTTCTAGGCAGATGGCCACTTAATGTGTCATTACATGGCCAATATATTTTTAGTTATAGATAACTGTTTTGTCGTTTAAGCTTATCCAACAGTGTCAAGTCAGAGAAAGCTACACTGCTTTTAAAGTCTGGTGTTAATAAGTAAGTGTTAAGTGTCATCTACACTGCTTTTGATACAGTGGATCGGAAAACGATCAAAAAGCTATTTTTATCGTGTTAATATGCATGTGTTTGATGTTGTGTGGTTTGAAGCTGGCTCATGAAGATACTGATATCTCGGACATGTCGCTGAAATGCCTGTCATTAGTGGTCCAGCTGTATGGAGCAGAGACCACTGGCAGTTTAACAGTTGCACATCTGGTTGTTTTCCGTTAATTGCAGCTATATGAAGTTTTATTACCTGCAGCTTGACTCACTTATCATATTATTAGTGATTAATTGACTGACATTAATACATAATTCAACGGCATTATTCACATTAATTGCTTCACCGAGTTCACCGTTCCTCTGTTTATTCACTTTAAAGTTCCAACTCGATCATTACGGCTAGGGTTGGCAAGTTGTTGTTGACATTACAAAGTGCATGCTGAGCTGAGAAAAAAGCCAGGTTGTAATTGAAGCTGGACTGTGGTCGTTGTTACCGGCATAAATTTTATCATATATCTGAGGGCCATAGCAGCCAGTTCAGCAGCTGCCGGACCAATGTTCTGGCACGTATATATTTCCCCCAACTATATTTGACTGAAGCAAAATACCGGTGCTAGTTTTTGAGAAAATTTGACTTTGTAGTGCAAAGTATAGTCCTCAGCTTCAGGGGGCTCTGCTCCTGGACACCTCTGGGGGCTCCTCCAGACTTGCAACATATGCTTGCACTCCGAGCTCGCCATAACTGCCGGACGAATCCTAGCCGTGCTGCTATGGGGGCCTGTATCTGTGATCTGTACAGCAAATTGGTTGAGTGTTTGTGTTGGCTAGGAATGTTACAGCACTGTGCTCAAGACCACTGATGGGAAGAAACAGAAAGTTGTCCTCAGAATTCTCAAACGCATTGTACGTATTACAAGTGGCGTGTATGTCAGCAGGCGACAGCAGTAATGTCTCTTGCTTCACAGTCATTATAACTCTGGAAAGATTATCCAATTGAATGAAGGCAAAAGTCAAGAGATCTCAAACTTGTCTGGATATTTGGGCCACATTACAAAAGTTGTAAAATATCGGTCAGTCAGTGGGCCACACTATTTTTTAGAGATGACATTATTTCAAACAAGGTATTTTAGGCTTCAAAGTAACCACAGTTAGTGAGCAGTGCCAAATACTATTTTATTCACATGTCGAAAACAGCATATTATGAATGTATAATTGCATCTTACTAGTTGTCTTGCTTGTGCTGTCAGATTAGTATGGACCAAGGACACATTGAATTGGTCAAACATCATGGCGATGCATTGGCAAATAGTATACGAGGCCTTGTCCATACTGCAAGGTTCGACTGTGCTATTACTGTTATTTGCATGAAGCTATGTACAAAATGCTTGTGTTAGTGCTATATACATACAGAATATTGTTTGGAGCAGTCAGTTGTGCTGTATAAAACAATGTGGGTTTTTCGGCAGATAATAATGCATTATGCCCTGCACCTGATGAGTAAACATCAGTAGTATTGTATGCATTAGCTGTCAAGTTGCCTTAGCTTTCATTTTCTCATTCGTTGTATAATATAAAACAAACCCATATTAGTTGCATCTGAGTGCTTTTGTGATGGCTGAATATTATTTTATACAAGTTGCCAAACAATAACATGCATTTTCTTTGACATTTACCACTGTTTTTAATTGACTGTACAAGGTTCGCTATTAAAAATGATCAATACCCATTCTAGCAGTACACCTAACAGTACCGATATTCATTGTTACTGTGAAAATTGACCAGTGTTTGACAACTAGGCTACAGTGCTCAGTTGGTTAATGTCGTTTCAGCTCAAATGCTGACGTAGCGTTATCAAGTCTGGCTGCCGAAGTTCTCGTGCTCACTGGACACAAGAGCTGATTGGGCCACAGTTTGCTGTTATATCACAACGTCTTTGTCTTCTCTCAGACACTCAGACAATCAACACGACATCTCCAGTTGTCATGCAGTCATTAGTTGGCTCTTCCAGAGCTGAAGTAGTCATCCATTGAAACTCACTTGTTTTCTTTTGTCTGGGGCAAGTGCCCATAACCACTTTCTAATTGCCGAGAATCCTGACATTCTTTATCAACATTTTTATTCCTAAATGTAGTCTGAGATTTTTTTCATTTGTTCAGTTTCACTATGACACTGAAGCACAACAGAAACTTCACATGCTAATTTGTTGCTGAATTGAATTGCAAGAAATTGTTATCTGTTCACTATCATTTGTGTTAGGACATGCCAGTTTGGAAGCATATAATTTCTAATCCTAACAGACTGCAGCTGATGCATTTTCACACAGCAACAGCTGACAATGACAGTCAGTGGGTAGATCTGTTTCTACTTGTGGAATGCACAGGGCTGGCCTTAGGCATGTTTGAGGTGTTCAGTCAAACAGGGCTGCCGATTTTAGGGGCTGCCATTTTTGGATTCTCAAAATTACGTTTGAATTAACTTCTTAATTTGAGCAACACTGTCTTTAATTTTGCCACTTGTTGCAACACTAAGTTGTTTTATGCTGCAATCAGATGCACTTTGTGAGCGTACAATGCAGCAAAATGCAACTATGGCTGGGGCTGCACCACGGACAGCGCTGGGGACTCCCTCAAACTCCTAGCTGGTTTTATAGGGGCCACTTTGCGGACAGGAGGGGCAGGGGAACGGCTGGAAGGGGTAGGGAGGAAGGGAAATTACAGGGGAGGTTGACTCTAAAGTGCACTTGTTACAAGGCCACCGATTGGCTGACGCCGGCCCTGAGAATGTGAATGTACACACTGAAACGTTGTAAAAAAATAATCAACATACACAAAGCATATACCATAATAGTCAGTAGTTGATAGCATGATAATAGTGCATGTCTAGTAGTAGTATATTATGTGTAATAGGTAATTTATTTGTTCAGATATCTTGTGAAGCTTGTTATCTCTTTAATGTTACATGGGCATCCTATAGGCAGCATTATAGATCCTAACCATCCACTGTTTGTCTGTCCTTTACAGGTTACTAAATCTATAGCAAAATCTAGTACCAAAATTGGCATGAAAATTCCCATACCTTGATGATCCCACCTTATCACACGTGATTTATCTTGGTGACCCACCATATCGTGCATGTGTTAGGCCCTTGTAATCTCTATAATTATGGGGGCCTTCGATTACATTTTGGGTTATGATTGGGAACAACTGTTGCACTCATGTTGTCACTGATCGACAACTTCTTTTCTGGTTGTCTGTATATTGTCGTTTTATCTTCTCACTGGATGTTATAATAAATGCTACAAATCCAGTGAAGTGTTCTTGGCAGAAATGTTTCTTGGCAAAATGAAGTTCTAATGACGTCCATTACTAGTGGTGTCCATTACTGTTGTGTCAACAGCTAGAAAGCAGTTAAGCTACGTTGAATAATCATGCATTATTCAGCTCAGAAATATTTATTTCAAAATCCGCCGTGTGAAATTTAATGTTATACTTTTTACAGCTGAATATGCTAAAGTACAAAACAGATGCAGAATTGCTTCAAAACAACATCACTCTTTCATTAACTGATTGCTACACTGTAATGCACATGAGCATTACCACTTCTGACAAATTCTTAGTTCAATAGCAGAATACTAGACAAAGAAATAGAGTAACGTGTGGTGTCAGTTTGCGTCATGGTAAAATCATTTTTAAGCACAATCCAACTACTAACACCTGCTGAATATATTACTGCACATCATCAATGCGGCAGTCTTCAACCTGCTTGGATGCTGGCCAGTACACTTTGAATGCAAAATTGCTTCGTGGAAATGAACCCTAAAACCAAAAACACTCCAGCTACTGACAGACAGAATTGCACAACATCATACAGGAGTGCTATTTTTGCACTAAAGAGTCGTGACAATATCATAATCATTAGAGCTGTCGAAGCATTAATTTTTTTACGCATTAACGCACTGTATTGATTTTCAAATGCATTAATTAACGCATTATTAACGCATCCAGGCCCATCAAGAGGTAGAGTAGGGAGATGAGTTACCCCGGGCCCGGCAACGTTTGGGGGCCTTGCCTGTAGAATATGGAAAATTAGAAACACATTTTAAAACGTATAATCAACCATAACTGACGTCATAGCTAGCATAGAAATCTGTTAGTTTGTCGCCGGAATGATTATTTACAGTTTGGTTACTTGAATTCATTCGACTGACAAACAACCGCAGTTTAACGGAATATTGGGACTTTTGCTTCACGGAATTTAGTAAATTAACATAAATTTACGTATGTGCATTAATTTTTTTAACATGCATTAATTAATCGTGCGTTAATTTTTTCAATGTGCATTAATTTTTTAACGCATTAATGCGTTAATTAATGCATTAATTTGATAGCTTTAATCATCATATATAATCTGTTATGGCACCCCTCATGCGCAGCACATGGGTGCCGCAATATGCAGCTGTCGGAAACATGCAATATTAACACGAAACGGGAAATACGACAAAAATAGTCAGTACAACAGATATAACAAAACCTTAAAAAGTTGAAATGTATTGTTGAAATTACTATTACATAACATGTTATATGATTATTATATATTACTATAATTTTATATAACATGAGATTATGATGTGAAAAAAATGAAATATATCAGGAAAAGTATTAAGTTCTCTATTTGCTCAACTGGTTGAGACCAAATCTACATTCAGTATGGGTCCCCAATATAATCTCTCTGGATTTCTGCAGCAGATTTTCACAGGAAGTGCTCCCTACCTGTTGCCCAATAAACACAGTGACCGCGCTGAAGGAGAAAAACCAAAAAGAAAGTAATTTACTCGTACCGGGTTGGTAACTGTACATTCAACTTGAGTTGATGTAAATGGATCGTATTTGTCGGCACAGACGATGAGATCAGGCAGTGGATACATGCGCAGTGTGAAGTCGTACGTCCAGTAGACAGGAGCCACATGCAGCGGCAGCGGACAGAGATGAGATTGGCAGATTACTGTCTTTGTAAACTGTGTAACAGACAACAATGAACATTCTAATGTACCGGTACTTCCTTGTCTGTAACCATAAGCGTAGCCAAGAATTTGTCTTGGGAGCACTCCCCTCCCCTTCCCTTCTCTTCCACACTCAAAACTCACCTGTTCACTAAATCCTTCTTCTGACTATTTCCTGCAATGGATTCCATCTAACTACATCTCTAGTTGACCCAGTCGTCTGTGATATTTAGACCACTTTAAAAATCTCTGATTAATTTCCCCTGGTAAAATCCAGCTAAGAGTCTGGAGAAGCCGTGGCAGCAAACACATTTTGGCGCAAAATGCACCTCATGGCAACATTTTAGACATAGGGGAGCAATGCAAATGACTGTTAAGTTTGTATTTTAGAGGTGGGTGATTCAATTCGGTTTTGGGGCCTCTGTCAATCTTGGATTCACCCAATGTCCCCTGGCTAAGCCAATGTCTGAAACACGAATAAAAGTAGGCTAAAATTGTATAATTAAACTTTTGCCAAAATGACTTGACTAATCCACATTATTTAGTATTTACACAAAATTAATATTTTTTCTATCACATCTTGTGACACTATGCTGAAGACTTGAGGATTTGTTTTCTTAAGGATTTTCTGTTCAAACTGAGCTTTACTTTCAAGTTGCTAGCTCTCAATTTCTATGCAGTTGACTAAGCTGTAACCTTCTGAAGTGTAAGCAAGAGAATGAAATTACATGCATCGGAATGTTGCCATCGGTAGGATATCGAACACAGTTGCGGCACATTTTCATGACAATGTCCTCACGAAACACAACAATTTCCTGAGTGCAATACTGCAGTCGACAAGGATTGCTCGTGAACACGGCAGTTGGTAGAGCTGTGCGTACTTCTTCAGTTATGCAGTCTGGAATCGCCGGCCTCCCAAGTACATCACACACAGTACACACTGAAGGCTTCTGGTGTGTATGGGTTAACGTAAGCTAAAGGGTTAAAGGTAGCCAGCCAGACAGCAGCTGGGCCGGCGTAACGCAGCAGCTGGTAGCCAGTTGCCGCTCTGATCTGCTTAATTAAAGACGTGCGTGGTTCGCACTTCTTTAATCAAGCAGATCCGAGCGGCAACTGGCAACTAGCTGCTGTGTTGCGCCGGCCCAGCTGCTGTCTGGCTACCTTTAACCCTTTAGCTTACGTTAACCCATACAGGTGTCCACACTAAGCCTGCATTCACAAAGACATGAGTTCGAGTCCGGCACCGTCCGGGTACTCGTCATGCATTTCAATGGCGGGTTTTCGTTTACGGCTTGTAGAAGCTTCACTTGTACGAGTGAAGTGCTTGCGGTCACTTGTAGAAGAACATAACTCAACGCCTGTTGGCCATACTGAATGAAAACTAGTCGAGGTAATGCTTTGCGAATAAAACAACAGTATTCTACTACAATGTTACTATTATTATTAATCGCACACTTATAATGATGAACAGTTTTACAATGACATCAGCTTTTATAAATTGTATTAATGCTATTTATGGGTAGTTAACTTTGCACGGGTCATCTAGCTAGCATTCAAAATGTATAGTTACCTTGGCAGAATTGGACCAGCACCAGGGTCTCGTGGCCCTGGAACAAAAACGAACTGACTTTTCTCCTTGAGACTTGGAAACTCGGACACGAGGCTGACAAATGTGTGGAATGATTCTAAAGCAAACACAATGATCAACCCAACTTGTAGCAAAAGATCCTCTCTCCCTTCATCATTAATAATACAGTTAATTACCACTAACATGGCTTCACACTAACAAGAGTGTCAGATGGTGGCTTTGGTGTATGCAATTCAACTCTAAGGTGATACAGACTTAACTTTAGGATCAATACACCATACAACGTAGACATGAATCAACAACCACAGACAAATCAGACCGCATATCAATGGTATTTTGTGTTAAAAATATGCGCAAAACGCACATGCATCCAAGCACAGACCAAGAACCATGAACAAACAAAAAGCTCAACTACCTTTCAGCACACGAATGTGTTCCGTGCCATACGGCCGGGTTGTGAAATGACCGCAGAAGACGAAGCAAGTCGGTGGCATCTCCGAATAACCGCTGAACAGTGTACGCAGCTTCTGAATAACCTGCATACAAATTTCAACCCAAAAAATGCAGCAGTAGTCGATAATAAAAGCTAAGCAATGTATGTGTAATAGAGGCATGTCAGTACAAACAATATTTATGCTCAAACAGATGTCATAAGATCACACCATCATCAACTCAAATAGATTACGATAAAGATTCTACACGTATGTTATAATGCACATGTACTGCATCATAAAAAAAACACTGAAGAAAACAGTCTATGATTCATTCCACGATTCAAACCAAGTTAGATCCTTTGAAAAATTATCAGTACAAAATTTAAGTAAAAAAACAAAGACAGCCAAAATAAACCTTAATATCATCAAGCCAGATGTCAGACAAAAACACGAACATTGCATCATCATTCGAACTCTCCAGCTGCTGCAATTTTGCTGACGTTTTCACAGAGGTCAAAGAAGGACCACCAAAGAAGTTGATATTACCAAAACATGACCTGTAATCATTAAGAGCACAGAAATTGACCGACATACAGCTTAAACAAGCTCTTTATACTCAAGTACATAATCTACACTATACAGATGCTACAAATTAATCATCGCAAGTAATCATCATGAGTAAATAAAGATGACAGATAAACCATCTGTGAGAAATTTATGACAAGGCGGAAGAAACAAAACCACAAAGCTAATAGGCAGTGCAACAAATTCACGAAGACTAACAAAGTGGCAAAAAATATCCCGAATAATGAATTACACAGTGGATTCAAAAAACATCTATAATTCATTCATGTGCAAAGTACGACTGTCTACCTAGTGGTTCTTGCTGGCTCTGGTGGTGGAAAGCCAAATGCACTGATGTGGAAAACTTCATCCTCATAGAAACCCTCGGCCAACACAAAGCAGTTCTCTGAAAACAATCCCGTGTGAAAATTGTTCACCATCTTAAGGAATCTGGATCTGCAAGTCTAGTGAACTAAGCCAATAATCAGTGCAAGTTGAACTAATCTCGACTTGACACGTTATGCAATAACAGTCAAACGACAAGTTTAATAACATCAGTTTACAATGAGTTATGCCTTTATGCTACCAGTTCAAAGCAAAAGCAGACCAATACTGAATGTGACAGTTGGGGATGAAGCTAATCTGCTCTAAGTGCCAGCACCCAACAAAGTCCCCATCTGAATAACAGACACATGTAGAAACAACTTGCCCACCCACAGTTGTTACATAGTCAAACCAAAGACCTCAATTGCAAAATCTTAACTACGGTTGTGCTACCATGCCATACATTATGCGTGCTTTCATTTAAATAAGAACCTCAACATTTTAGAATAAACTATAATTTCGCATGCAACCGTCAAACAGCCCTGCAACAGTGAATGTAAAGGATATAGCCCTGGTGAGGTCTAACTGCACAGCACCCGTTGGATCTTCCAGATACCACTTTCCCTACAAAACACATATCCAAAAAAGTTACTACAAACATTGCAAAAAATCAGCAGATGCATGGCAGTAAGTTACAGATATATAAATGGACAAATTTCACAATCATGAACTGCAAGAGAACTGACCTCTTTCAACTGAGTGAGCAAGCCAAGAACAATAATGTCACCAAGCCGAGCTGTGCTACCCAGGAGATACTCCACCGGCTTCAACTGTCACATAAACACCAAGTTCTATTCTATAAAACATTCTCGGGCCAAATTTTGCATGTTTTTGCACCATAAAATTTTTGGGGGTAAGCCCCCCGAAATATTGGACCGGCATTATAAAATTCGGCCTAGAACTGATCACCATGCAAAATTTCGCGCCAAACATCTCCAGTAAAACATAAGTCCTCCCGAAAACTATCGTTTCCGGGCAGACTAATAAAGTCTCCCGTTACTAGCGTACGGGTGTCGGGCGGCCTAAAAACCAACTTCATCTATGATCTATCCACCTAGATTCACAATTGACCCTTATGAAAAAGCAACTACATGCAAGTTTTGAAAATGGCAATGCATCAAAACAAAAAGAAATTAAAAAGTGGACAGTCAAACAATCAACTACTAAGAAATAATGCAAGGTTGATAATACGGTGTAATTAAACAAAGTGGCACAATCATGGCTGCAAGTGGCTATCCTTGGAAGCATTCCGTTCTGCGGCTGTAAAACCTCAGTCTGCATGAGTGTTGAGAATGCATGGAAAAACGTGTTGTCATTAGCAGATAAGAGCAGTCGTCTCACAAGTTCCTTGGTCTGACAACATCAGCCTGGTATGCCAGTGTATGAACGGTGCACCAAAAACAAACGTAAATGTTATGAGTTCTGCATCAATAGTACAACGTTGTAACAAAAGCATGTAGTGGCAACAATAGTGTAAAGGTTTAACAGCTTGACTGCACACCTGAAAATGTTCTGTCTCTTCGGTAGGATTACTTGCAACAACTGAAGGTCTGAACAGCTCATGACGTGCAGTTCGCTAACAACCAGCAAAAATTACAGCCGTTTATCATACAATTAAACACATGAATTAAAATGCTTCTACTGCTGCAGTTGCTAATGTCATGCCACTATTATTACTATTACTGTTGAATTTTTTTTCTGGCCATTTTCCAGCATCATTCCTTCTTATGTAAAGTTCTGGGAATACTCGAAGACAGACTTACTGACCAGATGCATTAGAGCATTGAAATGTATTCAATTTCATATAAAAAGCACATTAAGATGAACTCTAGTGGTCAGGTCATTAGATAATAAACACTTCACGAATGCCATCCGCAAATAAACACCACACTGTGCCACTTAGTGTCCAACACAGGTCCTACAGCAACTGATTTTCATACTTTTTTGTAAATATTAACTATGAACTGGAAACAAGCGATATACCATCAATCCAACTAATATGGTTTGTTAAGCTCCATAACTTTGTGAAAACGTGATCACATGATCATGTAGCTGAAATTCTGAGGTATTAGATGATCATAAGAACTAACCAATTAGCTGTAATGTCTTACAACATTAGTATCACATTCACTTGTTCTTTCAAACTGCTTCATAGCTAGGCTTATATGTAAGTAATATTTGTAAGTACCTGGTACTTGTGACTAATTATAATCAAGTACAGTTCATCTGAAAATTACCAGTATGCAACTAAGGTAAATACTGCAAAAGATGTAGCCAAACTATAATGTAAATGATAAGATATTTTAAATTAGTGTAGCAGTAAAAACTACCAAAAAAATCAAAATTTTACAACGCAACGTAATCGTACAAACCATGTTACCATACATGGATTAATTATAGAACCTCTTGTTGCAAATCTTGTAGTATAACAAAAATTATAAGAATCAATTAACAAAGTCAAATAAACCTCCATGAATATGAATCACAGTAGTCTGTTATATCTCAGTGACAAAATTACCTGATAGAGAATGGTGTAACGTTCACGAAATAACTCAGCCTTCGCCGCAGCATCAGCATGAAGTGGTAACTTTGCCGGCAAGCCAACTTCTGAAGCACTGAACAAAAAACCTCAATAAGATATTTTGTAATTCTTTTCAGTTTTTCAAATGTCCTGTTTATTCACTATATGGAGATATTGTCAAAATATGCATCTAGAAAACACCAACCTACCTAACATGTGACTCTAAAACCCAACAATCAATAAAAACATGGCTATAGCCCAACTGTTTGTTGTTTACTGTTCACCATCCATCAAAAACACATTTATTAAATCCCAATATCAAGATAGACAGTGCATATGTGAGCAGGGTTATTTGTTGTGCACAGTTCCTAAACAATACTGTAACCATTAATGTACGTAACACACTGTCAGTAACAGATAAAACCTTAAAACCTACAACAAATTTAAACTCTGACAGAATGTGGCAAATGACTACATGCAAAAGTTTTCAAACTGTACATAAACATTTACAGCAGTGTCATAAAAATGATAAATTGAAATGCAGGGTTCTTACAGGTCAGAAAAAAACTGAAAAAGTCAGAATTTGTGTGGTCAGGGAAAGTCAGGAAAAGATCAGGAAAAAACACTATAATTGAAAAGTCAGCAAAAAGTCTGGAATAATGATCTTGGATCATGCAGACTGGAAAAAATCACAGATATCTATCTGTGATTTTTTTGCACCTCCAAATCTTAAAAAGTGGGCAAATTTGTGGCTTCCATTGAACGTCCAAAAGCTAGAAGTGTTTCAGCTTCGGGGAGGGAAGGGGAGAAGGGCAAAAGGGAGCCTGACCATCGACCATCTGTTGTTTGCATATTGCTCCATTAATACTGTATTATTACCTCATGCTATAGTCTACCATTTCTGACATTTGTGGGTTATTGTTTTCATAAGGTCAGGGAAAGTGTCATTCCATGACTGAAAAGTCAGGGAATTTTGCTACAGAAGACCTATTGGAAGCCTGACAACGAAAATGCTTATTAGGACAGCTAGAGCAAGTCAGTAAAAGTCACTGGTTCATCACACATTTGTTATTTTAGCATTATTCAATAAACAATGGCAGCCAACAGTTTGTCAATACTGCAATGCTATGACAGTAAATGTACGTAATTTTCCAATACCAGTAACAAAAAATTATCCCACAAGAAAGTTATACTTACGTAACAAATTTCTTTCGTTCTCCATTATAGACAAATTGCGGCACAGAAAAAGAATCGATCACTGTAAAAACGTTACTCCTAAAACCAGCAACAAGCCAGCAAATTGGTAAAGAATGGTAGTGATTTTTGCACAGAAATGTAAAAAAAACAGTACTGATTGCAACATTAACTGCAGACCTCGCTAGTACACAGACTAAGTTTCGATAATTATCATGAAATTAAATACTGACACTTCTTCACACTGTTCTTGATTGCATTCGTCGATTGCAAGCTCACACTGTGTTCTTGTAATTGTTGAACTAGTCACTGCAAATTATACACAACAGAATGGTATAGCAGTTCTGACAAACTAACTTCGGACTCTGTAGCTATAATTATACAAATCAAAATATCAATAAGTTGCTTCTCAATCAGCACACCAGCATTTATACAAATGCACAAGTAGTAATGACACAACGTGACAAAATAACATGTATGCTAAACTTAAAAATATCACTTGTAATACCGGTACTAGTACTGTTAGTTTAGAAAACAGTGACTGGTGAACACAGGTTGCAAGTTCCAGCAAAATCAGTTTACTCAGTAAGTGAACTGGACAGTTTTCAATCAAAAGATACTAATGGAGAGTTATAGTTGAATAGATTACTGCCAGAGTTAAAAAGTCACTAGTTCTAAGTATCAAACCTTACACCACTTTGTATTTTTAATTAATAAAGTTCACAGCAACTCAAATTAGTTGTTGCCAGTTCCACTATTACAATTACACAATTACACAAGTTTGCACAACAGTTCAAATTCATTCTAGCTATTGGGGTCATTTATGCACACTAATCACATAACTTACACGACTGTTTTTGTATAGCATCCAACAGACGAGTAATGCAATCTTCTCTGTCTGTTTCATCAACAGTAAGCAAGATGTCAACAAGCAAGCTTGCAGCATCACTAAATAGCACACAGATTCATTGTCATGACACAAGATAGCTTTCTTGAATAACTAGAAGATGCAACCACCACTCTACCAGCCAAATGTGATGCATCAACGCAACCCGCTAATATCCAGAATGCATTGCAATTTTGTTGAAACAAAAAAAACCACTTGATGAATACAGGCTGTGACGAATGATACAATGCTATGACTAGTGCTGACTAGTGCCATGTGCTTGTTGCTAAACAACGATCATACACAGTGAATGTGTGCAATAAATTTTTTTCAATATAGCGCAAAGTGGTTGAAGTAAAACTAACTATAGATTCAGAATTATTATATATTATATATTTGCACTGTTCAGCTTGCAGTGCAAAAATCGTCTTTGCTTTAAGTTGCAGCAATGCTGTCAACATCGATCCCAGCACAGACAACACGCCACTCATCATGTGATGCCATGACTTGCAACAAGTTGATGACTGAATGTAAACTGGAGTCGTGTAGCAAGGTTTTGACATAACTTTTGCAAGTATGTCCACTGAGCCAAAAAGTTCTAGGTGGTTCAAAAAACAAAATGGAGTGAATAAGTTCATCTACACTTCTGTAGCAGTGTCCTGCAAACTGTAGACGTCTAGAGTGAAGTGTTGAACTGATTGGTTGCAAGGATCCATACAGCGTAATGTTGAGAACATGGTCTCTGTATGAAATAAATGTACAAAACATAAGTTTATACACTTGTTAACGGCAACATTTAAGAACTTGCACATCGAAAACAGCAAGATCTGGATCTGGATGACAATTGCCAAACTACTGCTAGATATTGCCGCAATAGTGAGCACGCCAATGGGCACAATTCTAGCGACCATCAGTGTGGAAGTGATTCTGGGAGTACTTGCTGGCCGAATGTCAATTTAATTCTGATCAACGAAGGCGACTAAATCAGTTCCCGCCTTCGTTCATCGGCGAAGTAGATAAGTGTATATTTTGTTGTTATACGTAATTCATTGTACTGAAACTAAATTAATACCTTCGAAGTGTGTAACCATGCATTTTAAAAGCACTTGTTATTTGTACTTTTAATTTGCCTGACATTTTAAGGTTTTTGACACTAGTTGTTTATCGCTCTTGTTTACCAAAAAACGTAGAATAGATAATAACTAAATAATAAAACTAACAGCTGTAAAGGAAGGCAATAAAATTCATATTATGAAAACTACTGCACCGCCAGAACAAGTAAACAAAATTTCGAGCCTGTCGCTTATCAAGTGCTGCCAACTTGTCAGACTAGCCCAGTGCTCAATTTTTGTGCAGAATGTGATGTAATCAATTTTTTTATTGTCGCCCGTCCCCGTGAAACGTGAATCAAACCCATCGGTCGGGTTGATTGATCATCGGCATTCAGCAACACATATATACATTGTATCATTGAGTTATATATTCTACGCTGGAGATAGCATGACGTCATTGGCCTGAAGCCATTGAACTAAATAAATATACACATAACAGCAGACGACAATACAACAAACGTAATGGTAGTAGTGATGGTCGAACTTTTTATTTCATTCATTAAAATTGT
>Ga0209671_1001297_pt1 | contig 20475 bp, 9 predicted proteins | sample WorMetHERISLAND2_2_FD_187401 | JGI IMG/M metagenome (GOLD analysis project Ga0209671, IMG submission 187401) | Marine gutless worms symbiont microbial communities from Max Planck institute for Marine Microbiology, Germany - Olavius geniculatus... | ecosystem: Host-associated > Annelida >... | reverse complement strand
ACCTACGACCTCCGAGTACATGGTGAAGTGGCATAAGCAAGGCGTCGAGGTGCCGATCTACATCCAGCTGAACCGACTGCCGGCGCACGTGGACGCCAACTACCAGGGCCGCGCTCGACTGGTTGCCGATCAGTCGGGACACGATGACGCATCACTGGAACTTACGGACGTACGACTGAGTGACGAGGGCTGGTTCGAGTGTTCGGTCGTCTTCATTGGCAGCACGGACGACCCGAGCGCTAACGGCACGTGGGTCTACCTGGCCGTCACAGGTCAGTGCCGTCCACACAAACACACGCACACATAACAGTCAAACTGGGGGAATGTGCCGAAATGCCGTTCCCAGGCCCATCAATTCTCTACTCAAACGTTACGAGTCCCAAGCTTTCCCCAGGGGTACGCACTTTCCTGGGTCCGCAAATCCAGCCTTTCGCCGTTTCTGTGTCCCACACAGAACCATTTTTGCACGAAAATGCAAGATTCTGAGTTAAGCTATATATGATATGCAGCGCTGGAACACCGGCAGGCAAGCTACATGCCAGTTTAATCAGTTTAATCCACCACGTGAACCAAATGAACTCAAACTGTTTTAAACTGAACTGAAGTGAGAGAAGTAAAACAAATATAGGCCTAAGCCTACCAATGTCCTGCTTATCAGTATCAACCAGTCAATAAAATTTATTTTCTAGGCAGCGAGTATCGAAATTCAAAGATCAACTTAAGTATCAGTACTTTTGATAATGTGGTGTATACCGGGTATGTAATATGCTATACTTTATTTTTATGTTATTTCACAGCATTTACATGTACTTGCTTTGCAAAACAAACAAGAGATTACATGCTACATATACACTGTGTCTGAAAATGTCGGGGATGTTTTTTTGAGACACAGTGTATATTTAATCCAGTGGTTGTTTTTTTATGTTTACTATTGGCCGGTATACTCGGCAACTGTGCACTGAGAAGACGGCGTTTAGTAGAACACCTGCCAAAGAATCGTGACCTTTATTACAAACATGTAAAGTATGTTCAGATTTGATGTTTATTACGCAACCTTTGTAATAGGCCACATTACGGGTTCTGTTCATCCGTTTGTCCATCTGTCCTTTAATAGTACATAACTCGAAAACAAAATGCGTAGTAAAAAATTGAGGCTAAGGTTTTCAGGGGCTGGAATAACTGGTTTGCCAGTTTGTCAGTACCTCAAAAACATCGAGAAAATGACGCACATCTTGCGCAAACTGAACCTGAGCGGTGATTTAGTTAACTTTTGAACACAATGCAGTGTAAAAGTAGATTTTCAGTTGAAATGAAAAAATAAGTTATGTATGTGCCTAGCTAAGCAAACGGCCGCATATCATGTCGGCACTGGGCCGACGTCTTCGCTATTTATAGAAGTGCAAAAGTCACAAGATCGCTGGCGATCAGCAAAAATGCGAGCGAGAATTCTCGACGGGAAGCAGTCCGGATTCTGCATGATCCGAGATCGACATGGATCGGTCGGCTGTGTACACAGAAAGCAACGGGGCGCAGAGCGCTCGCTGTCCGATGACGGACACGAGAGAATGAGATAAGTGGGAAGGAAGGGGAAAGATGTAGGGCCTACAATAGAGCGCGCCGAACGATAGCAACACCGCCCGGTCAGTTGTTGTTATTCGCGGTCGGAGCTGCAGGGCGATGTCGTTAATAGCTGCGATTTTAGTGCTCCGACGGGACTGGAGGCGCCCCACTGTCCGACAGCACCGCTTCCACAGCTGCGTCGGCAGATAAAGCACCACCAGCAGCAACAACAGCGTTGCAAAAGCTTCAGCGACTGCATGGAGGCAATGACGTTTGATAGTCGCATCGGCGTCTTGTATAACGACATATCGACTTACATCCAGCGCCGTCACTTATAGGGTGTTTACACGATCGAGCTGGCTCAAGCAGTCCTATTGGAACCCCGTCCCCTGGCTCAAATGTAGGCCTAGGCTTAGGCTCTTAGCCCACAGCTGATCACGTGTTATATAGGCCTTCCAATTACAACCCGCCCGCCCTCCTAATTAGCATGCTAATTACCATAAAACGTCGAGCCAGCTGCTCGATGTTTGCTCGATCGTGTAAACACCCTATTACCTTCCAGGGCCGACGTGTATCAATAGTGACGCGTTGATCACAGTAAAAGCTGGGTATATATCAGAGAATTACAAACAAAAGCGCAGGCTTTTAAAACGACGCAAACTTCTCAAAGTGACAATAGGGTCAAAAAGTCAAACACGTGAGTAAATACTGTTGACAGTGGACATCACTTGAGTTTATGTCGAAATCGAACAGTTTATCTTTAGAAGTGACCTGCAGAATTAAAATTTTATGCAGAAACCCAACAAATAAAATGACCCACAATTTAGCTCTGTAGCAGTTTTTACTGCAGTCTAGACTGTAAAGAGGCACAATAAACTGTGGACCGTGTTGAAACGCGCTTATTTCATGACTGTGATCGACGGTGTGTTCTGCCTGAAAGGTGAACGTTATGAACAGACTTGAGACTCGTTTCAACCCTCACGCTTGACTGGAGTGAGATTGCGGGCGGCTATAAGCCTATGACACTGCAGACTTTGTGTGGTGAAATAAATATGTACAATTATCGCGTCTAGTTTAGAACGGCATGGCTACGAATAACGAAGACGTCGATCGGCAAGCAGCAAAAATGCTAGAGCAGTAGGTGTGATGTCCGGGTAAGGGCGTTATCTCAACAGGAGCTCTAACTTGAGCTCGCCGCCCGCATCAATAGATGACTGTCGCCGTCGCTGCTGCTGCTGCTGCTGCAGTGAAGCGGCGACGCAGACGCTGACGCATTTCTATGCATGAAACTCGGAACCGCTCTATTCTCATTTGCACACACGCCCAGACACAGACACACGGTCGATGATGATGATGATGATGAATCACCTGACAGACATCTGGGCATGCAGTTGGCGCCGGCGGTGCTCCTGACGTCGAAATGACGTAGTAGAGCAGCAGCGGTAGCAGCAGTCAATAGTCGACATCATCATCATCGTCGTCTTCATCTTTGATCCCTTACGACCTCGTGCACATTGTTTTTGCAAGGCAAGGATCGCGACAAGATTGCGCCAGGTTAAGCTGCTCGCTCGGCGCACTTGAAGCCAACCACGCACAGTTTACATAACGGTCCAGATAAGGAATAGTAAACTTTTGCAAAAATGTCGCAAAAACAGTACTTGCGTCTTGTTGGTTACGTGTAAAGCAGAAACACTTTGCTAATATTTTAGTCTTATCATTAACGTGTGTCCAAGACGCTGCAAATGTTCTATAAGATTTGCGCACACACATTTTGTAACATTTTTCCTAAAATTTTACGCATACTCCGAGGTTTAACGCCGACGCTATTTTCGAAGTAAAATTGCAGATTCGCTTGCGTTTTTTGGTATTTAGTGAGTGACAGTAGAGAGAAGAACACGCATATAGCGACTGAAGGACAGTACAGTGGACGAAAGCGAAGTCGTTTCACGCACGAGGAACTCGTCGACGAATTTTAGGACAGTCCGTCATTGGTTTGATGCTACGCGTCCCGCTGCTTGTGGTGAGGACGTGTGTGGAATAATGACAAGTCTGTCAGTCGCTTGACGGCGTCATTGCCGAGTGAACGCATTCGTCACAGTGACTATATTCAGCCGTGTGCGACTGCCGACACAGTGCCGTAGCAGTGGGGCAGGGAAAGACTAGAAGAACCTTCGGCTACACCCGTTTCCGAGTTCCAGACAATCTTTGAAATAAATTATATTTGAATACATTAACTTTGGTTTAATTTATTTCCGATCCGCTTAAGAATTTGAGGAATTGAATATACCCAATATGCCAAACCAGTGTACACAAAAATATCCGAGACACCTGACGTTATTTTTTTATTGGCGGCAACTTCCGGTAGCCGCACGAACGGAACGGGAGCGGAGGATAAGGAAGCGCACCTGGATATTTTGTTTAGGGTCTCCGAGTTTCTCGTTACGCCAGTGAGCGGATGTGTCACTGACGCCTCAGTCGTCACGGCTACAGACCACCACAGCTCACTGCTTTCCATTACCGGCCACGCTAACACAGTTAGTGCAGATCGTGAGTTGAAAGAGATACACTACATTATACTCCTATCCATATATTCACTAGAATACTAACTGGCTAAAACGTTCTTTTACTGGCACGCTAAGCAGAAAGTTTGAGTTGAAAAGGTACTTACAGAGTTTGTATATTTTCAGCAGGCGCATTTCTTAAAACATTGGAGACTCAGAGAACGATGAAAAATATTCTCATTACAACGGACTGTGCTTATTGGCGTGTTGAACAATTATCTGTGGCGCGTTTGAAATGTGAGATGAGTTGGAATGTGATATAATCTTTAATAACGACTTTGTCAAAAAATCATTCATGTGTTTTTGAAAGAACTGTCAAAATTGGTTAATATTTGACAAAGATATGGGAAAAAACATTAAGTATGTTTATCTGTTTCATCGTCCATGGAAGAAAGCAAAATAGAGGACTTGGTGACGTTAATAGTGCAATAATGTAATCAGGCGTTAACAGTGATTACGTGGAAAGACATGATCAGAGCTTTCTAAAGAATGATGAATAGTCTGAACTAAAACAAGGATTATTTGGCGAAATACTGCCGTATGAAAGGAGTCAAGATTATGCAATGCACGGTTCATGCGCAAAGCAAAGGCGTCCAGTGTTATCGATCTGCCATGGTCGCGAATCGGTTGTATCCATTTGTCTCTGAGGCAAAATAATGCCGAGATTAATTGCGGACGGATAGCCACGACGGAGCACAGCGCCTGCGGGTCGGTGTTTTTTTCCGGCCTAATTGTCGCGAGGGATAAAACTAGAAGCTGCCGAGATAGGAATTGTTCTTTCGCGACGGTCGGCCGTTAACGCGAAGCCGATTGGACGGAATCGAGTCGCGATGCCGACTATAGACGAGTTTTTATTAGCGCTCGGCGCTGCGTTTGGATTTTGGATCCTGGTTTTATCATATCGGCGTCTCTCTTCCTGTTGTCTGCCTCTCGATGTCAGTCATTCGTGCTATAGTCTATTTCTAGTCTACGCCGACGTTTGGTGCCGTTCAGCTCTGGGTGACAGCCAGTCATTCATTTGTTAACCCACCACCGCTGAACTCACCTTACCTTACCTTGTACCTGACTATGACGTATATTGTAGTCGGTCAAGCTGCAGAGCTGTGTCATTGGGTCCGTCTGTAACGCATATCGAGTCGTGGCCATATGGGCTGGGTTACTTTGATAATAATTAATTACACGAAGTAGCTTAGAGTCTTGGACTGTCTTCAACATGGAAAGTCTTAGGGAAACATTTCTAAATGTCGAATAGAATACTTATATAGTTATTTCTCACCATCGTAGCCTGTAACGCCATAAACACATGAGGAGCCAATGCGTCTACTCCGGAGTTTTCTCTTTTGGCTGTTCATTTATATAGTTGTCCAAATGTGACAAAGCACACAGTAAGCCGATTATAACATTTCCTATACGATAGATAACTAAGTATAGCTGCGCGGTTGTTCTTGCTGTGGGCGTTCAAAGAGTTGAAAGCGACGCACGGACGAAGGGCAGGTGAGCGCTCGGCGCATGTAATAACTACGATGACGTCGTCGTCGTCATTTCGTCTTTGTGCTGCTGGCACATCTGATGTCACTCGCTAGACGTCGCACTATCAATATCTGTCGGCCAGCTGAATACACGAGTCGCTACGACTCTTGACATTACGTATGAGACCTGTTCAACCCGCGGCTAATTAGCTGTCGCCGACCAACTGACGTCCTCGTTATCTTCATCACCTGTGATGACATTACCCGCTTCAGAACCAGGCAGAGAACACTGGCGGTGCCAAGATGTAGACACTGAGGGCCTAAGGTGTTTGAGGAGATAACCGGACACTTCGGACCTAAGACACTTCGGACCTAACTTTTAGGTCCGAAGTGTCTTAGGTCCGAACTGTCTTAGATCCGAAGTGTCTTAAGACACTTCGGATCTAGGTCCGAAATGTCCGGACACTTAGGACCTAAAAGTACGAGACACTTCGGACCTATTTTCAGTATATATTTTTGTTACTATTTTCGACTTTGGGGGGATTTTTTATGAGTTAGATATTAACTTTGAATTTTTTTTTATCTTAAAACCATTTTCGCTGTTTTCGAGCTTTGACTCATATCGCCTTTACATAGCTTTGTGAGCTGTTAAAGTTTTCTTTTGCTTTGATATCAAATAAAATACAAATATATGTCATGACATAAACATTAATAAGCAGTCCGATATCGAAAAGTGTTACTGGAAATTCGCCCAGTGCGACTTTTTGTCATGTTTGTATCACTCTTCATGAAAGGTTAGAGTTTACACCAGTAGTGTTAGTGTCTGAGAACCGCATGCAGTCTGTTGCCCTCCTCCATTCGATTGAGTGCAGAACTAATCAGATCTACGCGAATCTCTGAATCAAACTCTGGAACGGTTGGGGAAGCTGTCCTTGCAGTTGCGTTTTGGTGACTGACAATTTCAATGAAAGAACCCGCAATGAAAGAACTGCTATTACACGTGTTCGTTGCACTGGTTGGACTAGGACTGTCGCCGCCATCGGCTGCTGTTGCTGCTGCTGCTAATTGTGATGGTTATTTGCAAATAGAATCCAATGCACTGCATGAATCTCATCACCAGTGTCCAGTTGTCAGATTTCAGCAGTGATAAATGCGGAAAACGAAGCACAGAACGCGAAAATGACTGAAATAACGGAGGATGTGTGCAACTACATAAACTGAAATACGTTTTTGCATTGCTTCATAAATACAAAATAATGTAGATGCCACGTTTCATTTTTTTTAAATTTATAAACAACATATTTACCGATTTTAACATTTAGACAAGTATTTTCTTCAGTAGTAATTGAAATCGGATGATGTATAGCTGTCCTGGATACGGAAGGCACGGTGGTTGTTGTGTGCGTGTGTGTGTCAACTGTCACGAACACAGTATTATGGTTTTGTACCGCAGCGCGAACTGTCAGAGCCGGCGAGAGAGAAGGAAAGAAGGAAGATTTCCGGAGGATGGAAATCGTTCGTTCTATGGACGGACGGGAGGGATTACTGGATTAATACTGGCACCGATCGTTTGCTTCTCTGCGTCCGTCCATGCTTTGTTATCCTCCTGCCTTATGGGCCGGCTGCACCAACTCGTATGCCAGTCTTTTCCGGGCTTCTAACTCAGAAACGGGAAAAAACTGTCATTGAGTTGCAATCTTTATTTGTTGGCAAACGGCAGTCATCGTCCCGAACAAAGCAACAACGATTACCGAAATGTCGACGCAATAAGTAAAGATTGCAATGTGATGGATGAGTTTGATGTTGCTAATTCATTATCTGAATGTTGCATTTAAAGTTAACAACAGAAAGTCTTTAGCAGCGGAAACATTTGTGCAAATGTTCTCGACGTGGTTAAGATAAAACGCACGACATTTGCAACGTGTTCTGTAAAAACGCACGGACGGACCAGCTGATGCATTCAGCATCTTGGTCTTTACTTTACCACTCGCCACCGAACAGGAGTAAGGTTGCTGTTGACCGATCACCAGCAAAATGACACTAATGGGGTGTTTACACGATCCAGCAAACGTCCAGACGTGTATTTTGAATACATTTGCTGGAAGTTTGCTGGACGTTTGCTGGATTGTAAACACTCTATAATTCGTTTTCGATAGACACCAAACCATCGGATGACCTTCGGCGCATGCATTCACGCACTGTATCACATTAGGTCTACACGTTGTGTGCTTTTCGGAGCCACCCACTAGGCATACTGGCGAGTGTTCTCTGGAGGCTGTGATTGTGATTTCATTTTATTCTTTCTCGCTTTGAACACACCCTGAGAGGGGCGTGTCAAACGAGGGCGTTGTCGCTGCAGCTGTTGTTGTTGTTGTTGTTGCTGTGACTATTGCGTTTATTACGCGCTGGTTACAAACAACACAAAGTGAGCGAATGCGTGTGTGGTATAGCTGTTCAATAGCTTCCTTCCGTCGTAAACTCAAAACATTCTATTTTTCAACGTCTAGCCATGTCTAGTGGCCCGCCTCACTCCTTACCTCAGCGCCTCAGATTCAGTGAGTTTCACGCTGACATTGTGCGCTTTATAAATTAAATTTACTTACTTAAATTTACTTACTTAGGGTTGTGTGCATGTCGGTACAGCGCCTCCAACTCTGACGCACGTGTCGCCGTCGTTCATCGTCGGTCGTGATGGCAGCAGTGTTGACATGCGCTGTGACGCTACCGGTGTGCCTCCGCCTAGCGTGACGTGGCTCAAAGACTCGCGTCAACTTGACGTCAGCACCGACTCGCCTCGGGTGTCGTCGGCGCTCGACGGCCGACGGCTGGTTATCAGTCACCTGGTGCACGCCGACGCTGGCGTCTACCGCTGCCAGTTCAAGAACTCCGTCTCGCAGACTTCGCACGACATCCGACTCGTAGTCGAAGGTCCGTCCACCGAACCTATTACACAAGCGGTTTTCTCTGCTACTGTAAGCTGCAAAAGTAAAGCCAGAAATTATACGTTAGACCTCGCGCATCATAGAGCAGAATATACTTACATAAAATTTCACAAACATTTCAGATATATAAAACTGCAGTGTTATGTGCTATGTTTACTGTATGTCTATTCTCCGTAGGCCAGTTGTATTAAAAATTTTTACGACAGTATTTTCAGCTCGAAATTGCTGAAAAACGGCTGTCAGTTTTTTTGTTTAAATGAAAAAGCGGCTTATATGCTTTTTTATTAACAATCAGATATGAACACGTTTATTTGTCTTTGTTTAACTCTGCGCTATATTGTGACTAAATGCAGACTTAACCAGTAGAATAAAAATGCTTACATAAGTTTACCGTTTTTATTTTGAGATCACGGTTTAATAAAATAAGCGTAATAGCAAACATACTAGTTTTGTATGTTGTATTCTCGTTAACATTTCGCTTGCGGTTTTTCTCGTTCAGTAGCTCATATCGATGTAATAGCACGAAAACTCAGTTTATGTGGCTTGGCACTGCGGCACAGCTGTCAAAAATAAACTGCCGGACAATTGCTTTAACTGACGCTAACATCCAAGTATCTGGTGTGGTCACATGTCTTGGAGTTGTAATTGACAGCCAGCTGACGTTCGCGGACAATGTTAAGAAGCTCGGTGGTAGCTGCTTCTATACCATCTTCGACAGCTCCGCTCAGTACGCCGTTCTCTGACTACCAGAGCTGCGAATACGCTAGCGCACGCACGTCCTGATCTCCAGTCGCGTGGACTATTGCAACAGCGTCCTCTACGGCTTCCGTGAAGTCCACATACGTCCACTACAGTCGGTGTTAAACGTAGCGGCACGACTCATCACCAGCAAACGGAAGTTTAAACACATCCCCACCACCATGCCAGACGACCTCCATTGGTTTCCTGTGCGACAGCGCATCCAGTTCAAGCTGCGTACATTGGTCAGCAAGTGCCTTTGTCGCACTCCGCCGTCGTACCTTACAGACATGTGCGTCTCGGTGTCGGCAGCATCTGGTCGCTCGTGCCGACGGTCGTGCTCGCGCCGCCACCTCTGGCTTCCGCGCTTTCGAGTGACACGGTATGGACCGCGAGGCTTCTCCGTGTCCGGACCCAGATCTTGGAACTCGTTGCCGACGTCCGTCCGCGACCTGTCAGAATCATCTTCTTTCTGTCGTCAGCTAAAGACTGAACTATTCCGTAGAGCTTGGCGATAACCAGCACATTTGTGATAGCTTGCTGCTATTAGAACTAGCGAAACAAATTATCCTACTGAAGTGAACTAAAATGAATGCACGTGAAACTGTACACAGTAGATGATTACCTCCGCCAAGGAAGTTATGTTTTTGCCAGACTTTGTTTGTTTGTCTGTGTGTTAGCAAGATAACTCAAAAAGTTATGGACGGATCTTTCTGAAATTTTCTGGGAATGTCGGGAATGGCAAAACTACCAGTGATTCAATTTTGTGGGTGATTCGGAAGGAATCCTGGATTCTGGATCACTTTGAAATTTTCGTTACCATTGCTTTCAATGGGGCATAAGGGGAACCGCTGACAAATCGAAGATGGTGCTGCCACCTAGCGAACAACATGGCCTTGGCGGAGGTGTGCGGGCTGTGACTGCTTTCTAGTTGTATTTATAATTTTGGGAAGTAATTTAATAATAATTCAAAATGTTAACATGACGTTTTAATAGCGTTTTAAGCCAAATATTACCCAAGATTTCTTTTAAAGTATATATTTCCGTGTGCTTGTTGTTTGTTTGGCAGGTGAAGACTGGATAGAGTCGCGTAAGTATTAGTTATTTGAGCGTAATAATGGAGCTATAGACCAAGTTCACATACACAAAGTATGCAGGATGAAAAAATTTAAAACACTATAGCCAAATTCAAAAACTAATTCTGAAAACGGGGACCCCAGTCAACATCCAGATTATCAAGAATACACTCCCTGTCTGCTTGATCTTTGCCGTATTATCGGCCTTTGGTTTTCATTTTTGGCCCTTTGGGCCTCATCTCGGCCTGCGGCGTCCGTCGATACACAGAGCTGCAGGCATCGTACTAGGCTGCAGCGTAGCGGCTAGCTATAAAGATGCTGATGATGTCTATATGACGTCACAGCCAATCGCAGTCCAAACTGATACATCCCTATTTTAAAGATATAGATGACAGCACAAGTTTGATAATTTACTTTTATAAAATAATATACAGCCAAAATAATATACACGTCATTTACCAATTTCAGTTGAAGATGAAATGAAGATGATATTTCTGCTGTAAAAAATTATTTCAGCTTAATTTTCTGAGTACTCTTGACGTTATTAGACTTCCTAGCCGCAACCGAATATTCGGATTCGCCGAAAGTTTCACTGCCGCCGGAAATTTGCCGAAAAAATGTGGCTGGCCGTAATTGCAGCCGAATTGGTGAAATTTATTAGCCGCAAAAAACTGGCTAACCTTCGACTATGCATTGGTCTAATAACTTTAATTTGCCTTTTAGTTACTTTCGGTGAAACTCTATTGTGTTTTTTTCATACGTGATAGAGGGCGTAATTGTTTTGAAGTCTGAACTCAACATTTACTTGAGGACTAATTTAAAGCCGCAGCAGTGAGCACGTAGGTCTATTATATGAACTGTTTTAATGTGTACTGCAACTTGATGAGAATATTAAGGCTCTCTGTGTGTTATTAAGTAATTAGTGTTGTAGCTGCATTTCAACCGAAAATATTAGCACGAGCTGTAATTTAGCCGTAAATTTCATTTTGTGACAAAATCCAGCTAATCCGAATATCAGCCGTATTTTTTTGCTCAGCCGGATTTATTTTTGAAAAAAAATCGGTTAGGAAGTCTAGACGTTATTTGACGTGACTGCGGCGGTTTTACGAGGGCAGCGCCTCCTAAACGTTTCACGCTGCAACATTGTAGGCCTATTGGCGCCGCATATTGACGCTTTGCGTGCGTCACTCAAAGAACAATAACGTGTGTGCTTGCTGACGGTGGATAGTTTTAACACACACACCGTGAAATTGTAAATTAGCCTACATTCATCTATGAACAAGAAGATAACATATCTTGTTGACGTTTACTGCAAATAAAAAAAATTCTTAGTCATCTTTAAATCGAACAACACTACTGCAAAAATTACGAGGTCGTTCCATAAATAAGTTTACGAAATGACGCCATTCCATTAATTCGTAAAATGGGGAGAATCCGAAATATACGTTTTGTAGGAAATTCAATTCTGAGCATACGTGCAAATTTTTTAGATAATGACATGATTACTGTGACGTCATCTGTTAATAGAACACAATGTATTTGTGTATTATTTTCTCCACCAGTAATCTATATAATAATTGAGAGTTACCAGCCGAGTTGACTTTCAAACGGCACTACGTACGGCGGTGAAATTTTGCATGCAGACCCGTGTCGTACGTGGCCTACACATGGGCTAAGTCAGATATTGCTCAGGGGTCATCCGTTTGAGAGAAGTTCACTTTTTCTAAAATTTTGCAGCCACGTTTCTTCGGCCGCAGCAGAGCTGTGCGCAACTATTAGCTGTGACGTCATGAAGACGTCGTCACCATGGTGACACATCATGAGCATCATTATACCTAGCGGCTACGCTGCAGCGTTGTGTATCGAGGCAGCAGGCTGAGTTGAGGCCCGAATTCGAGTTTGAACGACTTCGGTTTTCGGTCCCTCCAGCTTTCGGAATGACAATCAACAAAGCTCAGGGTCAATCTCTGACCGTCGCTGGAGCTGACCCGACCGAGCCGTGCTTTTCACACGGTCAGCTGTATGTCGCTTCCAAATGTCCCGTGTTGGAACACCTGGCAGTCTCTACGTTTTGGCTAAAGACAGGCGAACCAAAAACGTCGTGTACCAAAATGCGTTATTGTAACTTTTTAAGTAGAAGACTTTTGACGTCGCCACCGTTTTTAGTCTTTTAAATTGCACGACGTACGACCACGAAATTTTGCACGCAAATCCGCGTCCTGCATGGCCGGGACATGGGCTAGGTCATATGTCGCTAACTGGTCGTTCGTTTGAGAAAATTTCGCTTTTTCTAGAATTTTGCAGCCACACTTCTTAGGTCGCAGCAGAGCTGTGCGCAGCGATAGGCTGTGACGTCATATAAACGTCGTTACTATGGTGACGCATCATCGGCGCTGCAGCGCATACTGGAGCGCTCATAATGCTGCTGAGGAACCTAGATCGAGTTGAAGCCCGAAGGACCGAAAATTGAGGCAGCGGGCTGAGATCGAGGCCTTAGGCCGAGTTGAGGCCCGAAGGGCCGATAATGGAGGCCGCAGGCCGATGCTATGAAAAAGAATAAAAGATCAAACGGAGCGGACAGATGTTTATCAGAACTCGCAAGTAATAAACAGATTAGAAAAGAGAAAAACGGATAAATTTCACAAGTCAATGTTACGTCTTTAAATGCTAAACATTAGTGTCTTATTCTTCAACATATCGCCCAAGTTTATTCAAACATTTGTCTTATCTGTCAACAAGATTCTGAATGTCCGATGCAGAGAACGATGCTGGTTGCTCTCCAAGCCACTGACGAACGACTGATTGCACCTAGGTATCTGATGCAAATTTCAGCCCACCTAGAATTTTCTTACACAACATGTGTACTGTTGGCTTTGTAGAACACTTGTCGCTATGAACTGGATGCATCTCAGAGTGTATTTGACTTGCATTAAGTCTTTTTGCTCACAAATAAAAACAATAACGGCACGCTGTTCGTTACAAGACAATTTCAGTGGCATCATCGCCGTATTTGATGTTTATAAATGACGTCACAGCGACGTCATCGTAATAAAATTCACAGCCAGTATTCAGAATTAAATTTCCTACAAAAGGTATCTTTCGAATTTTATGTTTTTCGAGAATTAATGAAATGGCGCCATTTTGTAAACTTATCCATGGAATGACCTTCCTATATAATTAAACATTTAAAGTTTGAAAAGTGGTCGCTGTAGATGATGCAAGGTAGCAAATTTTATTTTGACTATTTTCGCAGAGATTATTTTTGAGCACAACAGTAAAAGTAAAGCTAAAATTGACCTGCATAATTATATCAACGTTATTGCAAAACAAACTGGAACATTTTGTGGCTCACTTTGTAGTTACGCCATTTTCCATTTTTTCGATTTGGTTTATTGTTTCAGTAATTAATTCAGGTAAACCATCAAAACCAGTCTTATCACCGTACTGTATCTCAAAATCTTGCCCAATCATAAACATTCACAGCTAGCTTAAACTTTTGCAGGTTATAGTGGTATTTTGACATTTGCCGTTTTACATTAATAATAACGTGACGTTTATTAACTATATCCTGAAAGATGAAGACTTAGTCAGCAATAAGGGTCTACGATTAAGAGGCCTGAATAAACACATTGTACCAGAATTAGGCAAAATAATTCTCAAGCGAAGTTCGGAAAAAGCGATCTCTTAACAGGCAGCTAACAAGAAATCTGAGCTAATGGTCATGAGACGCGCGAGAGCCTATAACAGTTCCTGTTCGCAGGTAATCTTGGTCTATCTCCATCCATTTCATCGCAATTCACTCTTTTGCAGCCATAAGTCGCCAACAAATCACTAAAAATCACTATTTTTAAAGTTCAATGTCAGTCAAGGTCATTAATGTTGACAATCCTAAGAAGCTCGTCGCCAGTGCTTGTTATGTTTAGCAGCATGTCTGTGCCTATCTGCAACCATTTTCACGCTAGACAAAGCAACAGCAGATAAATAACCACTTTTAGAGGGGTACCCTTCTTTGACACCCGCATGCGTAGGCCTCCTTGAATCTAGAGGGCCCGGACTTAAATTGCTAAAGTCTACATACAATGCTGAAAATTTCGTATCAAATTGTCTCGGTCTGTCTCCAGCCATTTCGGCGCAATTCACTCTTGAAATGTGTGTAGCAGCCTGAAATCACGAAAAATTCACTAAAACCCCTTATTTTGGGGGTTCAAGGTCATTCAAAATCATCGATGTTGACATTTCTAAGAAGCTCATCGCCAGTGCTTGTTACGGTAAGCAGTATGTCTGTGCCTATCTACAACCATCTTCACGTCAGACGAGCCAATAACGGTAGAATAACGCCTTTTAAGAGGGATGCCGCTCTTTCTCCCCCTCGTTCGTGGAGATCCCTTTCATCCAGTGACATGAAATTTTGTCCTGAAATACTAGAGACTGTAGGCTATCATATGGTTTAAACCCAAAGTCTCTATCTCACCTGGTCTTGGAATGGTACCGGGACGTGACACCAGGACAGACAGACAGACAGACAGAATTACCATAGCTAATACGCGCTATAGCTATAGCTATGCTAGCTCTCGAGCGTAAAAATGAATGAACCGGTTTCACGTTGGTTCTACAGAACTGCGCATCTTGGCAATTGCGCGGAGAAAAGAGCTGAGCTGCTGCGTCGAGAGACGTCATATTTTATATTGCTGTAATTTGTGGCCGTCCAGCAGTCCAGGCCTGAATCCGATTGACTATCGTGGGTGGCCTATTTTGGGTTGGACCACGTGCCCAGGACGTCCGTTGGTGATTTTGATTTATGAGTTGAGGCAGCGGCATATTGAGACCGGGGGCCAATATTTGGCTGAGCGTCATTGATGAATCTGCTGACCATTGGACAGCAAGCACAGCTGCACGCATGTGGCAAAAGCAGCCGCTCTTACCGTGAGCCTTTCGGTTTCAGATCTTCTCACAGAGCTTCTTACAGAGCCGCCATACAAAGTTCCGAACTGTTTCACACAAAGCCTTGTACAATTTCTTTTCTTCTCGTACATTTGTCACAGGAAACAGTGTTTACTCTTTGGTGTCAACCGTTAATGTACTTTCAGGTATCGGTTGCATTTCGACCTCACGCTACGCATTCATGATGATATATTGTAGGCCTAAGTAATTAACGTTTAGTCACGTGCGCTAATTGCATTGGTAATACGACCGACAACGTTGAAACGTGATCAAACCTCCGTGATGGAATAGCTGAATGAGTGAAGTGCATCGTTGACAACTAGCTTTCCTAGTTATCTGTCTCATTGCTATAGCATAGCAAGAAACAGATTAGAAAATCACTTGCGTCTGTCTGTCATTCTGTCATTCTGTCTGTAAACACTCCTACGGCCGCAATTTTGATTCGATTCTGATGAATTTTGCACAGTGATTCGGGGCCCGAAAAGTAAGATTGAGTTGTTTTGGGATAAAAATCTGATAACTCTTTTCCCTATTTTACCCCAATTTAAAAAATTGCATTACGGCCTATGGAGACTTCAAAGCGGTATAACTCGGTCCCCGTAAAAGATAATTGCGCGCTGTGTTTACCTATCCCTGTTTTCGGGGTAGGACAATCTAATGGTGTTATTTAAATTTACCTCCTATCGACCTCTGTTGCCACAGCAACTATTCAAAAGTTGCAAAATTTTGCATTACAGCCAATGGAGATTTCAAAGCGGTATAACTTGGTCCCCGCAAAAGATAATTGCGCGCTGTTTGCACCTACCCTCTATTTTCTGGCCTAGGCTATCTGATGGTGTCATTTAAATTTTTCCCCTGCCGACCCCTGTTGCCATGGCAACAAATTTTTGGACAAAATTGACTATAACTCGGCCCCCGTGAAAGATAATTGCTAGCTGTTTTCACCTACCCCTTATTTTCGGGCCCGGGCTATGCAATCGTGTCGTGTAAATTTCTCCCCTGAAGACCTCTGTTGTCATGGCAACAAACCGTTTGTATTCAAAGACAAATTTGGCTACAGGCTTACAAGAGCGTCAAATGCTGAAACGCAACTGCTAGGCTATATAGCGTGGCAATGAGACAGATACTTCATTCCACAGAACGTATTTCTAGTATTGCATATACGAGGCGGATTACTTGGACACACGTACATGTACGTTTTACCGATGACACTGACGACTGAATGTCGCATTGCTAATGATCATCTTGACGATGACGACGATAATGCTACTGCTATTCACTATTACTGCTGCTACTACAAATAATAAAAAGCCCAGCTAACGCAAAGAGAACGTGCGACAGCGGTGCGTGCACGAAGGCCCACTGCGAACAAAATCTAAACTTACTGACCCTAGCAATAATATTGACATTTGATACGATCATTTTCATTCATTCATTCACATTAGTCATAGAAGGCGCAATTGGTTTTGCGCGGCTGCTACCGTTTGATCAGCCTGGCTACAGAAATAGCGATTTTGAATGGGTACTTAAGTTTGACGCTCCCGTATAAAGGACTCCATAGACGAATGGGCCGACGTTTAATAATAAAAAATAATAATAATAAGTGAACATTTATGTAGCGCACTATCATTTCGAAAAATCTCTAGTGCGCTAGGCGAAAACTACTGCTGAAAATTTCGTGCGCAGTTTGTTCTGCTCCATATCCAGCCATTTCGACACAATTCGCTCTTGAAGTGTGCGTTGCAGCTGAAAATCGCAAAAAATCACTAAAATTGCCTATTTTGGAGGTTCAAGGTCGTTTAAGGTCATCAATGTTGATACTTCTGAAAAGCCCGTCAAAAGTTCTTGTTATGGTAAGCGGCAAGTGTCTGTTTATTTGCAACTTTTTACACGCTAAACGAGCCAAGCCGACAGCAATAAAGTAACGACTTTTAGGGGGTACCCCTATTTGATGCCCTTGTGCACAGGCTTTCTTAAACCTAGGGGGTCGATACGTGAACCGTTGAAATATACGTCGAATGCTGAGAATTTCATACGCAGGTTGTCCTGGTTTATCTCTAGTGATTTCGGCGCAATTGATTCTTGAAATGTGTGTTGCAGCCCAAAGTTGCCAGAAAATCCATAAAAACGTATAATTTGGTGTTCAGGATTATCCATTGTGATTGTTTTTGGTCCCAATCGAAAGCGCGTGTAGTACAACTTTACTTATTATTTGATAGTAATTTTAGGCCCTATTTCGCACCGTTTATGAGATACAGCGACTTATTGGCTAAAAATCGCAAACTTTCCATACCCCACTGTCATTTAGCGCCCTCGCTTGGGGTGATCCTTTTTGAGCTTCTAGAAAAGCTCTACGGATCCTGAGACTAGAGTCTTTCAGGCAGCTAACAGTAAAAATTTGGTGATTCTAGCTTGCACCGTTTTTGACTGATCCACCCGCGTGACAGACGGATGGACAGCCAGACAGAGAGACGGACAGAATTGCGATGGCTAAAACGAGCTATAATAGTACCTACTGTCGCGCGTATATAATAATACTAACAACAACAAATGGCCAAGAAGTCAGCAAAAGGACGATAACATCTTGCAGTCTACAGTAGTATTTCTGACTTTTTGCGAAAAGGCCTCATTGTTGTTGTACATAAACCTGTGTCGATTGACTGACTGAGCGATCGAGCCAGTGAGTAGGCCTTACTATAGCCGAAGTCAGCCATTTCAGTGTCCTCAACGACACGCTTAGGATGTGAGATAGTCGGAGTCGGGTTAATTATTGAAAACTCAGAACCACTTCCAAATAAAACACAGAGTATAGCTTTGGCTTGAAGCTTACATTTATATGTAGGCTTAAATGTGAAAGTACTTTTCCCACGATATTAGGCTCGATTTCAGTTGCATTGTGCATGGTACTTTCCTGCCAAATGAGCATCAGAATACTCGTTATTTCTGAGAATACAACTACAGCCATAGCTGTTCTTCAGCGTACCTAAAATATGTTTAGACATAATTATAATAGCCTACATTCTTATTTCATTAGTACACGCTAAGCAGTTTCGCAATAATGAACTTTTTAAATAATAATAAATTTATAGAACAGCCTTGACAAAGACTACGTTGTTGAGAGCGTGCATTGTTGTTCGTATGCTGATGATGCTGTTCAGCAAACGCGTACATCATCGTGCCTCCTCGCAACACGACTGGTAGGGAAGGTTCCCGCGTGCGTCTCGACTGTGAGGCTGCCGCCAGTCCAGCTAACATCACCCAGCAGTGGTTCCGCAACGGCGTCGACGTGCGTCTGGTCCCCGGTCTCATGTCGCGGGCTCGGGTGGACAGCGACGGCTCGCTGGTGATCGTACGGGCGCTGCGCGATGACACGGGCTGGTACCGGTGTCGACCTACCAACGGCATTGGCCGGCCACCCGACGCCGAAGCATACCTCAACATCACTTGTGAGTATGTGCTCGTACGTTGCGATGTTTCATTTACCGGCGAATTGCATCGGCGTGTCAGAAGGGTTGCCAACTGACATCTCAAAGTGTCTCATAAATCAAATTTGCCATTTTAAAGAAACTTCGCTGTTAATCCACTAATACCGTATCACGAGGCCTATCAGTAAGTTTAATACTTCGATTTCTCTGCGTCTGATTATTTCAAAGCACTGTAGTTTTTGCACTGACCATTAGACATTTATTAAAACAGACAATAGCTATCTTTAACTGGCAAAGATTATATTTTTCAGTTTATTTTTGCAATCTGCGGGACTGCGGGTCACGAACTTACTGAGAAGTAGGCTGACAATAGGCTTATTCCGATTCACTCGCTGGGATGCTACATCAGTCTGCTAGTCCAAAGCATACGCCAGATGGCAGCAGTATCTCGTAACATGAACGCTTCAAGGCTGTGCGCAACTGCGCACTACGCCTGCCACGCCAACTGACGACAACAGTATTATGCAAAAGCTAGCAAGAAGCTCAGCTACCGCTTAGAGAACAGGGCGTCAGCATTGTGCTTTCGTCGCATCATAATGCTGGTCGCAGGAATTTGGCTTTTTACGTTACATGTGGGATTTTTAACAAACATAGGCCTATAGGTCTACGTGGCAACGTGCATACTAGTCCACACGAATAGCACCCACATCAGTTTGACGTGTCCTTTCCAAAGAACCCCTTGCGTATGTTTTTGACCCACATGAGGTAAACGACGCAAGAAAAGTAAGCAAAATGACGTAAACTTTTATCTGTTCGTAGATAGTACTCACTGCGCTTAAATGTTCAACCACTTGTGACCAGTGTCGGCGTTAGAGAGTTGGAGACCCCAAATACCATGTGAGGCCCCTATAACAGGGGTCTGGGAGCGGAGCCCCAGCGGGGTCCAGGGACAGACCCCCGGGTCAGGGGGCTGGTCAGGAGGCGAAGCCCCCTTAAAGCTTAAACATTTTTGGCTTTTAAACGTTCACTAAAAGTCGCAAATTTGCCCATTTTTAAAAATATCTGAAGCGCAAATCATCAGATACAATTTGTGTTGTCTTGTCACGAGACCGTTCGATTCGTCACCAGCACTTTACTATAAATGGTTCATCGTCACCATGCGTCTATCTTGCACCGTTATGGAGATAGGGCGCCTCAAAGATAATGGAAACACGAACTTGCCTTTTTGGGGTCACGTGACGATTATCGGTTACGTGACCATTCGACTCGCGATAGGCGACTTCCTATGGGTGGTCCATGGTGACCATGCGTTCATCTGGCACCGTTACGGAGATATGGCGCCTCAAAGATAATGGGGTCAAGAACTTGACCTTTTGGGGTCACGTGACGTCATTGGTCACTAGACCATTCGACGCCCGGGGGTCGACTTTATATGGGTGGTCCATAGTGACCATGCGTCTATCTTGCACCGTTATGGAGATATGGCACCTCAAATATTGGACGCACGGACGTAAACACGGCAAGAAAGAAGGAAGAAGGGAAAGAAAAAGAGGAAAGGGGAGGGAAAGGGAACAGAAAAGGACAGTGGAAGGGGAGAAGGAAGGGAAAGGGAAGGAGAAAAAGAATGGAAGCTAAAGGGAAGGGGAAGGGAAATGGAAAGGGGAAGGGAAAGGGAAAAAATGGGAAGGGGGAAGGGTAAGGGAAAAGGGAAAGTGAAGGAAAAGAGAAAGGGGGAAGCGTAAGGGAAAGGGGAAGGGGAAGGA
>Ga0209671_1001296_pt1 | contig 20475 bp, 11 predicted proteins | sample WorMetHERISLAND2_2_FD_187401 | JGI IMG/M metagenome (GOLD analysis project Ga0209671, IMG submission 187401) | Marine gutless worms symbiont microbial communities from Max Planck institute for Marine Microbiology, Germany - Olavius geniculatus... | ecosystem: Host-associated > Annelida >... | reverse complement strand
TGTTATGATAAGCAGCATGGCTGTGCCTATCTGCAACCGTGTTCACGCTACACGAGATAATTGCTGTAGAATAACCACTTTTTAAAGGGTAGCTGTCTTTGACGACCGCCTGCGCCGGCCTCCTTGAACCTAGGGGGTCGGGACTTGGACTACTAAAATCTACGTTTAATGCTGAAAATTTCATAGAAAATTTCATGCAGGTTGTCTTGGTCTATCTCCAGCCATTTCGTCGCAGTTCGGTGTTGAAATGTGCGCTGCATCCAAAAATTGCGAAAAATTCACTAAAAACCTCTTTTTGAGGGGTTCAAGGTCGTTCAAGGTCATCGATGTTGATAAATCCCAAAAGCCTGTCACCAGTGCTTGTTGTGATAAGCAGCATGTATGTACCTATCTGCAACCGTTTTCACATTATTTGAGCCAATAACGGCAAAATGACATCTTTTTAAGGGGCTACCCCTCTTCGACGCCCTCGTTCGAGGGGAACCCCTGCACCCAGTGGCACGAAATTTTGTCACGATGAACTAGAGACCTTGGGGCAGTCCACGGTGAAGATTTCGTGATCCTAGCTTGCACCGTTTTGATACAGCTCACGAGTGTGACGGACGGACGGACGGACAGACGATGGCAAAGACGCGCGAAGCATTCTGCTTTCACACGTAAAAAATTACAACAGTATTGGAATATTTTTGCTGTGTGCACTATGCAGTTTAGTTATTGGCTTGTGTAGTTGTAGTTGTAGTTTGGTTAGCCATGCAGTTGATAGTTGTGTGCTGAAATACATTGCATTTGTGTATATGTGTTGCCAGCTGTGAGAGTAATCCATTAAATTTGATACCACATTATCTATCGACGTACATTCCATTGTGTCTTGTCATGATCGTTAATCCAATTCTCTACTCAAAAACCACAGTCGCAGGTCTCAGATTTCTGCTGTTTATTCGTTGTTACTTTGGGATTTCTTTAATTGCAGTTGTTTTTTAATAGCATGCTTATTGTAGATTGATATTAGTCTGTTATGTAATTGCTATCATTAACACTGGGAAATTCAAACCTGGTTTTTGGTGGCCCTGATTAATCTGCAGATTTTTAATCAGGCTGCAAATTTGTTTTATGCACTGCCTAAAACTTAAGTTTTTATATGTTTTGCTTTTATTTGTAGCTTTAAAATGCTGAAGTTTGAGACGTGGAATGAGCATGGTATAATTGAATGACTGCATTCCATAAGACTAACTACTTATAGCACTTTGGCTTTAGCTTTCTTATAGGTAGCTGAACAGTTTTGGCTGTATTTTATAATTTTGTCAATTATGTAGCTTTTGCTGATTAGCAGTGTGCAATGTAGCAACTAGATGGCTTGGTAGTTTAACAGTTAGGGCACAGGACTTACAAGCAAAATTTGTGAGATCGACTCTCGTTCTGATCACTGACATGCAGTTACTACTTGGATGGGTTACTGCCAGCAGGCAAATCATCTGGTATATAACCAACATCAACGTCGACTCAGCTGTCTATCCATTGGAGTAGGTGAACCAAGTACCAGCCTGCTTCGAAGGTTGGGGTTAAAGCAAGGTGCATTCACCTATGTTGGGTGGCAGGTAATCCCTGTAATCCCATATGGCAAGTGACACTTTGTATCTCTGCAGTGGGTTTCTCGAGAAGAGATATAACCCCATTTAATTGAGTCAAATTCCTGTGAATGCTGATGAGTTGTGATGTTGATTTGTATTGCAGTGAAGCAGTGGATGTACAATACGGGCGTCTACACCGAGCGTGAGCGTGCCATCGTCAGAGCTGCCGGCAACAGATTCCGCTCAATCCTTGTCGTATTCTATGTCTGGTCAGTCTAATCTTTCCAGTTTTACTGTTTTTTTGTGCCTTGAAGTGGTTTTGTCTGGCTGATGGCAACACTGCCCGTACCTCAAGACACACTTTTAAAATGCAGTTTTAATTGACCTTTAGGCTATTTTGAATTTTACTGCATGCTGGCCTGTTTTTAAATCATATCTGCACATTACAAGTCGGTTGTGATGATAATGATGCTAATGATATGCGCTGCTGATGTGCATCCAGCGTACGATTTGATAGAAACCATTTAGCTGTTGTAACTTGATGGAGTCGATGTTGTGTATTAAAATGTTCATATTGCTGTCAGCATGCTGTTTCTTCAACATATCTGTTGTCTGTATGGGTCCTGGGAGCTGTAGATTAGGTCTGATCCATTTCTTGGCAGAATGGCAGAAAAACATAAGCTAGATTTTCTCTTCAGTACGGTGTTAGTTAGATATGTTGTTAATGTTGTGTTTAGCTGTTTGTAATTGTTACCGGGTATTTAGGTTTATGTGTTGGATTTTTGTTATGATTCTCTTTTGTTGTCAGTAGTCAGCACCAGTGCAAAGTAATTATCTGAACCGACTGGTGCTTGAATTGAAATGACTTGGCCTATATAGTGTCGTTGAGTGGAATGTAGAACTCTGTTCGCTCAGTCATCTGTTGTTTGTTGCCTGTGTAGCTGGACACCGAACCTGTTCAATGGTCTGCTGATTCTGATTAGCGCCATCACCGTCATTCCCCGAGAATTGCTGTTTGCTGTTTGGCATATCATGGTGAGCCATACTTCTTACGTTTCAGTGATTTCATACATTTCATACATAATATGAATATGTGTAATTTTTTATGTTTATATGTTTGAAGTTTATGGTTAAAGGTTTATATATACTTATATATATGTTTAATATAGCTCTTTATGGGAAGCCCATCTCAGAGCTATGGAGCATCATCTACTGTATGGGATCACACAGTGTTACCTGCCACCTCACACAGGTGAATGCATCCCCACCTTAACCCCAGCCAGAGAGGCTGGTACTTGATTTACCTATCCCAGAGAGATGGAAGGCTGAGTTACATACCAAGATGGTTTACATGCCTGCAGGCAGTCAACCATCCAAGTACTAACCTGGCCCAGCATAGAGTAACTTCGTTGATCAGATGAAACACGTTGCCGCTATGTCGTGTCACCAACCCTGTATGTTATTGATAATTATTACTGGTAGGTTTATGGTGACAAGTAAGTCCTGCTTAGTAGGCTCAGTTCTTTTGACAGTGGCAGAATATTGCTAGATCTCACACCAAAATTGTGCTTGCTGTTGCATTAATCTCATTGCATAATAACTTAACACTTTACTCCATGCTTGCTTATGATCTTAGAAGACTAGTCAGTTATGCTTAACAGAACATCATAATATTCTGTGAATTCTGAATATTTTAGAAAGTGCACACCTGATTTGTTTGCGATGTGTGCTGTGACAGATGCAAGGGGGCCAATCTGGCCATAGCACCCTTGCCAGTCATACAAAAAGTTAAAACTAACATCAATCTCAGCCACAGGTGAAGAGGAGTGTAGTGCATGTAGCTCACAGGCCAGATGCAGCCTGTGAACATGAGAAACGTTCAAAAACACCGGACATTTGAGCAGAAATTCTGCACCTGATTGCCAGTAAGCTTCGTCTCCCTCATTTGGGGCATTGCCTCTGGACTGTGCTGCGGCTAAGCCTCCATACCTCCATTATAGGCTCACACTTCTGTGTTTGCAATGGTTGTGCCCCTTTTTACCAGCTTCTGGATCTGCTAGATTTTCTGGATATGCGACACTCTGTAAAATATGTTTTTGGTTGATTGAAGTTGTTACTGATAATTTTGCACAAACGTGAGTGTTGAGTGATCGTATCCGAGTGTTTCGGGTTGCAGCAATGTGGACCTGTGTACAGGCTGTGCTGAATCCACTCCAGGCGTTTCTCAACAGCATCGTCTACCGAGGCGTTGGACTGTGCTACCAGCGGGTCATGTTACGCAACGCCGATAGCGACAGTGATAATGATCACATGTTCTCCCGGCTTGCTGAGGGTGGTTCGTCGGCATTTGCAGGAATGAATGCAGACGAATCGTCACCATTGCTGCCCCCGCTCGACAAATCATTGCGTGTGTCATGACCGAACATCAGGTTTTCTTCACCGTTCAGCTACCTGGATGCCTGGTGAAACAGAGTAACATTATTATACGTCTTTTACTCACCGACTCAGAATGATAGACACAATATACAGGGTGGGCCAAAAAATGACATCATTTTTTGTGCACCTCATAACTTTACCAATTATTAGCCGATTTTCAATAAATTTTCTGTCAAAATTGGGAGACATTTTGTAATAATACTGTCACTATAGATCCCACCACATCTTAAGTTTGTCGCTGCACTACTTTGTGAAATGTCAGACAACACCAGTGACCAGTTCCATGATCAACGTTGATCAAGCCTGGCATGTGGCCCCAAACGGCCCGGACTTAAATCCTGTCAGTTATGCTGTTCGGGATGCCCTTTAGCAGATGGCATATCAATGTTGACGATTCACGACGATCAACCAGCTGTAGCAGGCGATTGTCACTGAGTGGGGCAAACTGCCGTGGTGTTTGGTTAATCACGCCATTGGTCAGTGGCGTTGCCAGCTTGTATGCGTCATCCAGCAGCAAGGCGGACACATTTAACATTTGATGGAAAAACTGTGAGATGTGACTTTTTACATAATGGCTGAGACAACAAACACATTGTTTCTGTTGTTAATTTCTTAAAATATGTCGTTACAGAAGTTGTCTTGTTTTCAATTTTTACTCTTAACACACTGACATTTCACTAGGTAGTGTAGCGACACACTAGAGATGTGCTGGGATCTAGAATGATAGTGTTATTACAAATTGTCTCCTGATTCTAATGGTGACAGAATTTTGAAAGTCAGTTAACATTTGGTGAAGTTATATGGCATACAAAAAATGGTGCCATTTTTTGGCCCACCCTGTATATGAAAACTGTATGATACTGTTGATGATATACTCTATGATACGATCTGTCAGTATTTTACATTGTATGGGTAAGAAATGTCAGATAGTCAGCATAGTTTAAGTAGTCAGTCAACATTTACTGTATTTGTGTGGTAACACTGTTTTATGTTGCTGAGGTTTATTCGTCAGTTTATTGCCGACAGGTATTGTAGCATAAAAGCCATGTTTGGTATTACGTGGAAAATTGCTACCACTACTGATTATGTTGACATTGATGAATGTCAGTTTCAGATTGTTTCCGAATTGCATTGTCATGTGTAATCAGATCCGGATTATTGACCTTTTTCTGTGTGGATCGTGATAGTTTCTGTGCTAAATAACTAGCAATTATCGGGTGCGGGAGGGTAGCTTAAAGCTTTGAGAGCTGTTTGTTGGTCTATATTTGCCGCAGTCTTGTGCATTTACAGTCGCATGCACAGTACACATTGTTGCTATTATTTGTATTACTATTAGTCAACTTATGCAATAATCTTGTTTTATGCCAATGTTAAATGCATTGTATACATGTGCGTGATGAGCTGAATACTGTCGTAGAATCATCGTTATGTTAGCCCTGAGCACAGTGTGACTGAAAAGCAAGACGTGATGATTTCACTGCGAATGGAAACTATTAAACATTAAGAGTAAGGCAACAGTAAATGATTAATTGGTCTGATGAATCAATCTGGTGCTGGCTCACTGAGGTTGCTGTGGAATAAGCACTATAAATGTGGCGTGTAATAGAATTGTAATTAGATATTGATCTGTAAATATTCTATTGATGTATTATGAAAGAAAGCATGGTAGTGCATCATGACTTGGTCATATGTGAGCCATATAAGATGTATGTTTTTGTGATTTTTTGACATTTGTACAATAAATGAACCTGACTAAATGTGATGCATTTGTGTATGTACAGGGTGAATGTTCGAGTATTTTTAATAACAGACAGCAAAGTACAACTACTTTTTACCCTTGTACAGTTGACACTAGTTTTGATCTACAAAGTCATATTGTTCTACACCCGGTAGTCACTAGCATTAGGGTTAACATATTGGTTAGTATTTCTGTAGGTATAAAGATATTTATTTAGCTTGCACAGTATTACCCCTGTGTGTGTATTTTGTTCATACATTTATGTTGCATACGATGCTTCAGTTATTCATAACATTATGTTAATTTTGCTTATATTTTGTAATCAGTCACAGTGCAGTTATGGATTGGTTGTGCTGCTTTTTTTCTATACAAACAAACACTTTGTAAAGAAAAAGAAATAAGTAAGTAGTTTCACCCATCAGCAAAAGCATGCAATTTTGCTCTAAGCTAGTCCTTTCAAGTACTGGATACTGATTAGCCATTACTGTCATTACTGCAGCCATTCTCTCTCTGCATCTAGTGTTATGAGCAGCACTGAACTCAAATAACTCTAATATTGCTACTTTTTATGCAATATTAGACTGGCAACGGAATAGTAAATTTGTCAATTTATCAATGATTTACTAACGATGTAGAGTATGATTTTCCAAGGTAAAGCAGCACCAGATGGTGGCTTAGTGCAGTGGTTACATGTTGGCTTTAATCAACGAAGTTAATTGACACTGGGCCCAGGTAGTACTTGCATGGATGAACATCGCCAGACGAGAAAATCATCTTGGTATGTAACACCTCAGCCTGGCCATCCCCTCAGCGAGAAGGAGCAATGAGTACCAGTAGAAACTAAAGTGTAAACACACACCACACGATGCACCACACTAGGTGAAACTAGGCTAGCCCTGTATCCATGATCTGGCAGTGTAAACTGGTGTCTGGCTGAATTTTACGGAAACGAATCTCAGCGACACCTCATGTCTCGGAAAGAGGTTTCTACAAGTGGTAGTACTGACCGGGTGAGATTATGTACAAACAGTTCCATAAAACTCTACTGATGTTGTTTAGGAATGATTACAATACAGCACTTGAATCTGCTGTTAGAGAAAACAATGTTGATACTTTTTACTAACTAGGTGAAAACATTTTCAATGACATCTCATCAGAACTATGGTGACAGGATCTGGTAATATTGCGGCAAAATAACTGTTTAGTTGAATTGAGTATCAGGATTAATCGTGCCAAAAAACGGCAAAACGTTACAGAAATGTCAAAGAATACTGTGGCAAAAGTGTATGTGATAATCACAAAGTGTAACTTCCAACACAAAATTTTTTTTGAAAAGGAGTATTCAAACTATACAGTTTCAAGCAATCAACAAATAAGTCAAAATGATGCAAACATACAAACATAACTAAACTCAAAATGCAGACTGCAATAATACTGTAATATAGTATCAAACACCTGCAAGCAAAGTTTCTAACCAAATGCATGGACAGATAAATTGATCTAGAATGCAAATAGCTAAGAAATAATATCTAAAAATGATGCACACACATCACACAAGTGTGTAAACTAAAAAAACAATCCATGTGATTACCTTGCTATAAACATTTGCAGTATTTATGCATAATCATTCCAAAGTGCTTATTTCTTTTTATCACTGAGCACACCTTTTAAAAACTTTTAGCTTCAGACTTTTAAAACATTAGTATGACTGAAATTGTATTTCAATTTGGCATAAAAAAGGTCACAGTAATCTTTTTGTGGCCAAATTGCCAGACAAATTATGCAGCCCACTGTGATGGATTTAGAATTTTGTACTAGTACTAAGTATTCCATGCCCTACTCCTAAAAAGAAGACTGCTGACTCAATTATGTGTACAATAAAAATTTTACAACAGTCAACTTTACAAATATTAACAATTAATTTCAATTAAAAACTAACAGTGCTAGTCAGAAAATGCGAGTTGTCATTCAGCAACTTCTTATTTAGCCAACAGCTGTTTTATGTGCACTGAAAGTAAGACAAAATTAGTTTAGTATTTTTACCCAGCCTTGCAGACACATTCGCTCAGAACAGATAACGGAACAGATGCATGAGGCAAAAAATTACGCAATTAAAATTGCTACCAATTATGTGTGTTAGAGATTTTTAACAATCAATGATAAGATTAATCATTAACTTCCATTAAATTAATCATTAAACAAATCGAGCACACAACTGAGAAAGCAAAAATAGCCATTAACTTGCTACACTGCATATCACCTAAGAGCAGACGTACTTTACACACCGGTCAGCAGTATTACTCATACCCAAGGACCGATCGCCCAACATAAAAGCCACACACCAAGCATAAGGCTACGTCCACACTCACGCAAGTATAAGTCCAAGTCATCTTGTATGCATTGCAAGTCATGCATACAAGCTTCACATGTACGAGTGGAGCATTCGCGGTCACTAGTACAAACACAAAACTTGCATTGTTCGACTGCCGAGTAATGCACGTTTACTGGTAATCAAAACTGAAACTGAATGCTTTCGAAAAACAATAAAATATCCCACCAATGCATTATTGCACATGCATTCTATGATGTATGTTTCGACATTAAACACACCTCACAGGAGGCAAAATTGAGCTGATACTATTGTGTTGCATACCAGTAGTACTAATACGACTTGTCCAAAAAACTTCTTAAAAGGACCCGCAAAGAAGCTGCTTGCATAGGTGCAATTTACAGTAACCCATACTTGCACAGAACTTGCATCAATGTGAATGGCCGCTGATGGAACATGCAAATTCGTGTCGACTGTAACCCAGACAACACTCGTACTCATACTCTTCTGAATGTCAACGTAGCCCGAGTTGGTGATGCTCACATCAGCAACCCGTTGATAAGAATAGACAACTTGGTGGACGGACGGACATCATCACTCAACCGCTCACTCAGGCGATCTCACTCAATAACTCGCACGATGGAAGATAGCAACTGCAGCAATAAATCGACCGCACGCTCTACCGAAAGCAACTATCCATCACACGGCAAAAAAAACAAATGCGATGTAAAATCAACGACATAACAGCGCAGCTGCAAAGTAAATATATTACAATTAAAAACCAACATGAATATATGAATACGGTACGAAACAGAGAACAAACGATGGTGCTAAAACCTCCCCACCGTGGTAACACTGCCAAAACAAGTTGCAGTTTTAATAAAAATCATACACAAGATGGTTAAAAAAATTCAACCAACCAAAATAACACCTTTATGGACTAGTAAGTAGTAACAAATTTCTATTTACATAAAACAAGCAGAAAATGCAAAAACAGACTGACAGATGAAAAGGAAATATTATCAGTATGAAGCAAGGTGTAATCATACAATATTTTAGGTCATTACAATTGCAGCACAGTAGAAAACACTGTACATAAGAAAACAAAGTCATCAGACTACATAGCATCAATGTAGGCGAGGCAAAAAAAACCTGTGCTGCCGGTTTCCGTCCATCTGTAAATAAAAGTCAGCATCCCAAAGACTTCTATTGGACTGTCAATAATATTAATGCACTTTTTAAGTTTTTTTGCAAAGTTTCACTGAAAAAACTGTTTACATCTAGTGGGTAATGCGGCAGTATGTTTACTTCAGTTCTCATGAGAGTACTACACTGTGCTTCATAAAAAACTGGACCCCTAAGGCAGGTCGGCATAAATTTATCAATATAAGTTCACCTAAAATGATTTTTCACACAGTGCACTGCCATTCAGTTGAGGATTCATTGTACTTGAAAAGTTTGGTATGGGCAGAAAACCAGCTGTGTGGTTTCCATGGCAACAAGAGCAGCGACTTGTTAAAGTCTGGGCTGACTTGGAACAGACGATTGTGAACGAGGCCACTGACCAGTGGAGGAAACGACTCAAAGCCTGCGTCAAGGCCAAAGGACAACATTTTGAACATTTACTACAACTTTAGTCGTACGTGTAGATTGCTTGTACCAATGTTTTTTCGATATTAAAGCAGTTTTCTTGAAGTTATAACAAGAAGTTTCAAGGTTCGGTTTTATTATGAAACACAGTGTATTTAGCACATTGATTTGTTTTCTACAAGTTTTTGTGTAACATTACATGAAATGTGGTGATAAAAAAAATTCTCTGCCCCCATCCCTACTTTTTGCTAGCTGTAACCAGAAGCACAGAAATTTTCTGGGCCTAATTTAAACAGACATTACGATCACGTGGGCACGTAACTGTTATTTAGGCATAAAAGTGTTACCCGCAAAAAAGTAACAACAGAACTTCTGAAATATGTTGATGTCTGATGTATAGCAGCATTTAACATAACATGAGATCAGAAATGACTATCTATCATTATCACAAAGACATGCATGTCTGACTATTTTAAATCAACACAGTAAATTTTCAGTAAGAAGCATGGATTTTTGTGAAGAATATGATTAACCGAATGGCAGTTGCACTTTAACTCACTTTCAGCAAAAAAACTGATGAAGTAATGCCGATTTTAAAGATCAAAATAAAGATTAGAATAATAATCCAAATGTTAATCTGGGTTACTACACCACTATAATACAATACCTGTTGAACTAGCTTTATATCCAAAATGGAGGATTTTAGAAACCAGTCCAGTCAGCAGTTAACAGAATCTAAAGGCGAAAAAAACAAACCGAGCTACTTACTATGACACCACATCGTGAATCAGAGCCAGCAAGGTTCAAACTAAGAACATGCATAAACAGCAGTGCAGCAGACAATATGTCCTGTTAAGCACGACACGAGCAATAAATAAGACAGCATCAACAACGGTCGAAAGACTAGCCCAGGTAGCCCTGTGCATAACAGCTGCCAGCAACACAAACAGTATACAGCGAACAAGTTACAGTCGCTATTTCATTGCTTCAAGGACACATGAAATCAACGAACTCTAGATGCCCGCAGAAACAAAAGAGATCAAAACAAACACAACCAGGTCAACGTTCAAGACCGGATACACAAGAATCGAGGTGTATCCATGCACGAAACTGTCGAGGTGTTAGAATGACCGAAATGCAACATAAAGTTTGTACAACTTTTGGCTAACCAGAAGAACCGTTTGACGACAGCTCGTAGAACAAGATGTATGCCTCCGAAGTGACGACACTAGACTCGGACGTGGAACTGACTCTGCCAACGACAAACGACAAACATTCCACACACAGCATACAAGTCACAGCTGTAGACATTTTACACAATGTATAAATGAGTAAACTTCACAGGCACGAACATGCTTTTCCCATTCACTGACAGCAGTATCGATAATGTTCTGCTCCAGACTTCCTGAATTCATAAACATTTCTGAACGTCATCTGGTAGTCACACAGCTCTATGACAGTCAAACCTTGTAATCGACTAGCAGTTGGGGGCCACAGATCTAGACAGATGCAATTTATTGATTTTTTTTATTTCAACATGTATTTTGCTTCGTCTGCTTTCCCTAGTAGTGCAGAAGCAGACGTTGAATGAGGTGGAAACTCAAACAGTCATTTAATAACCATTTGTGTCAAAAATATTAGTGTCAAAAATTATTATAATCTGATAATCTTTCTTCAAATTATGACCGATAATGCTGGGGATTCTTTTTCACATTTTCTTTGTATATTTCAACGCATATTTTGCTTGGTCTGCTTACTCTGGGTAGTACTGATGTAGACATTGGGTGAAGTAGGAAAATGAGGGCAAGTTGTGTCGGAATATTCACACCGAAAATTATTAGAATCTGATAATTTTTTCAAGTTACAATAAAAAATGTCGGGAATGTTTTTTTGAAACACACTGTACATCCATGCATCAATTTCAATGGAGGTATTGTTCAGGGCAGTGGTGTGGTGCTGGTCTTAGCCTTGTTTACATCACTCATCATCACCAATTTATTTTACAATTATCACCGCTGCCTGTTTTTCTCAACTAAGCAAACTAGATGAGCAGTTACGGTGACTGTAACCATGCATATTAAAAACCATCTACTGGATCGCTAATCTTTACAAGACAATCAGTCAACCAAGCAGGTTTATAGTACTGAGACAGATGACACATACAAAAATACACACAAAAACATAAACTGATGAAGGCACCACACACTACTATTACATAGCCATCAACAAATTTAATCAGCACATATACTAACCGTTGGTCATTGAAATAATGCCATTGTCCAGTATAAGGGTTCTTTGCAGCTGCCGTGTAGTGGCCACCAGATGGCGTACCAGAGTGGTTTGACACAGCGTACAGATCATATGCCACCGATCCGGCAGCTGAACAAATGCAAAAACACAAAGATGATTAAAATGAAAAACACTGAGTACTGAATACAAGAAATCTGAGCTAATGCTCATGAGACGCACGAGAAAGGTTATATGATAAACAGCAGTTTCTGTTCGCAGGTAATCTTGGTCTATCTCTATCCATTTCATCGCAATTCACTCTCTTGCAGCCAAAAATCACCAATAAATCACTATAAAGCAATATTTTTAGGGTTCAAGGTCATTCAAGGTTTTTGATGTTGGCATTCCTAAGAAGCTCATCACCAGTACTTGTTATGATAAGCAGCATGCCTGTGCTTATCTGCAACCATCTTCCTGCTAGACAAGCCAACAGCAGATAAATAACCACTTTTTACAGGGGTACCATCTTTAACACCTGCTTGCACAGGCCTCGTTGAACCCAGAGGGTGCAGACTTGGACTGCTAAAATCTACATTCAATGCTGAAAATTTCACACACAGGTTGTCTTGGTCTGTCTCCAGCCATTTTGGCGCAATTCACTCTTGAAATGCGTGTAGCAGCCCAAAATTGAGAAAAAAGTAACTAAAACTCCCTATTTGGGGGGTTCAAGGTCATTCAAGGTCATCGATGTTTACATTTCTAAGAAGTTCGTCGCCAGTGCTTGTTATGATAAACAGCATGTCTGCAACCATTTTCACGTTAGACGAGCCAATAGCGATAGAATAACGCCTTTTTAAAGGGGATGCCCCTATTTTGTCCCCTTCACCTATCAACATGAAATTCTGACACGAAATACTAGAGACTCTAGGCTATCATATAGTGAAAACCCAATCTCTCTATCTCACCTGAGCTTAAATTGGTACAGGATTGTGACGGACAGATGAACAGAATTACAGTAACTAATACGTGCTATAGCTATGCTAGCTCTCATGCATAAAAACAAAGCACACACAATTGGTTTTCTGTTAACTAGACCATTTTTTCTACAGTTCGCCCCCTGGTTAAACTGGCTAGGGGCCCCAAAACAAAACTTTTCGGAACTGTCATCGCAGCATTATTTGTTGGTTGAATGCCTTTGCCCAACCAACAGTGATGGCATGTAAATCAAATTTTAACAACACGTTAATTTTTCTAACACATCACATTCAGGCTACAAACAAAAGTAACCAGGTATAGTTAATTACAGACTTACACATCACATTTACCTTTTTCTGAAGAGAACTTTCGAAGGTCAAGATTTTTTGTAGGACATTTTACTTCAGTGGACAGTTTTGACCTGAAGGCATAGTCTTGACTAAATCTCTTCAGATCTACAACAACTTGTGTCAAGGAACAATGCATCCAACAGGCAAGTGCACTGCACTCACTGTTACTGTAGAATGTAATGACAACAAAGTTACTGAAGATGGAAAAATAAGTGAGCTTATTATCATTATTATCATGTGTGAGACTGTGAGAATTAATCATAATTACTACTAAAAACATTTATAAACGGAGCTCCAAGAATGTGGTCTTGAGACAATGGTTTTAGTTTCGAGCCCTCTGGTCTTGATCTTCTGAGTCTTCTTCTCGAGATAATAGGACCTGGTCTTATATCAATAATTCAATAGTCTATGGTCTTCAACAGAAGTCTGCCAATATATAGCTGATCGAATTGTGGTACCAGTACATTCTTTCCAGCTTTAAACTTCATGCTCCTACTCACTAAACTGCTAAATGATTCTACTTCTGTACAACAATGTAATAAACAGGTATGAAATAACAGGTATAGTATAACAAGTATGAAATAGTCGCTCAGTGTCTCAAACTAGTGGGCTCACGAATTTGCAATCATTTCAAATGCCCACAGGTTGGACATCTCAAAAGATACGTATGATAAGTATCTGCGGGAACTTCTGTATTGAAAGACGTTTCGTGCACTTCTGCCGCTTCCGACATCGAGCGCATGTCTAACAACAAGCCATGCAGTCAGCATCAGCCATCTTTTTTCTACTTAACTGACGAGTTAAGCTCATTTAATATTCGTTGTTTACGCACAGAAATTCTGTTCGACATCAGCAAAATATGAAACAGTGATTAGGATTCTTATTTAAAAAAAACACACTTCACTCAGTAGATATGTTATGAATGAAAATACAATAAAGTACAATATTAATAATTTATAGTGTACTATTGATGTATAGTTTCAGAAAAAAGACTGACACTCAATTCAACTGTCAATTCGTTTTGTCACAGAAAAAATGAGACAAAAATGAGTTAGAATAGGCATGCTATTAGACAGTGGCTGAAAAAAATGAAAGATTCTATGAATTTTGATTCAAACGGTAGATTGTTCCAAGCAGATCACTGAAAAAAAAACATATAACATGACAACAGCTCAGCAAAATCAAAACATTCATTTTATATAAGACAGAAATCCAAGCTATTACTATTTCAGTGTTATTTGCCTATAACATTTACGGGAAAATAAAAACAACAAATTGCATCAGAAGTCAGCAGAAATCTCACAAATAAAAATGTGTGCTGCTGATGCACTGCGGTATATGATAACAAAGTTGCAGCAAAGAAAAACAAAAAAAAATAAACAAAACATCACTGTCACTGACCGGCCTCTCATCTCCTTCTAACGTTTCCTCCTGAGTGAAGAGCTCAAAGCAATCCTGCAGACTCACTGACGACATGCCACGACCCTACAACACATCTCACCAGCTCAACTCATTTCATCGAGAAAAAAAACTAAACAAAAACTAAAACAATAAGCCATACCATAACATACAATACATACACCACTTTACATCACTCTTACACCACCCGGACACACATCAATCTATGTCTTGGGACGAAGACCATTGTCTCGACACCACATCCCTGAATCTCTGTTTGCAGATGCCTTTAATAGTAAAGGAACTGTTACGTTTTTCTTCCGCAGTACCGCATGTGAGAACAGAACAGTATGCCATCACACCTGCAGCAACTACTCAGCTATAACAACTTCAGATGCCAGCTGAAAACATACTTGTTCTGCCAGTGACGAACCACAGCACAGCGCCACACTGTGATGTTTATATGACTTTGTTTGCACTAAACAATAATCTTACTTACTTCTATTAGTTAGTACTGCACACTGTAATAAGTCAACTGCTAGCATATGCTGTTCTACAGCCTAGACAACCTTCCTGTCATGCAACAGCATCAAAGGACTGTAGGACAACTTTTTTATATACCATAATGAGTAACAATTTTAAAAATCTTCCACAGAATACAGACGAAAGTGTAATCACAAATGGTTGGACCGCATACTAAAGCATAACGGAATGCTGCATGATATAATTATTAGTGGGAAAAATGTAAAAAAAGACAAGGCGAAGAAGATGATAAAGATAGTAAAAGACAATATTTATCTGACGCGAAGAAAGCAGCTAAACCCAGTGTTTGATAATTTTTAGAAAAGACTGCCATAAACCTGCTGAATGAGCAGATTACTGAAAGAAAGAATACAGAAGCACTTAGCACATCCACATGCACGAGTCAATCAACTAGATTAAGCAGGCATCACACGTTACCTTTGGTATCGGCAAAGACAGGTCGAGAAACGGGTCAAATGTGTTTGACACATATCCACAAGCAAGACAGGTCAGTGCACTCTTTAGCTGCCCAACGAATACATCTAACAACACAATGCAATACATGGTACAACAGAATGCATACAAATAAATACATATACACAGTACTCAACAATAACCAGTAAATATGTCACTTTGTACAACTCTTTTTCTCCCATAATTTAATATATACTATATTGTCACACCGGAAAACTGAGCAACAGACCAAAGCATAACTATATCAGACAAAAAACTTAGGCAATGTAATATACCAAAATCTATTTCATGCACATGGCGCACAGCACAGCAAAAAACCAAAAAAAACTACTCAATGACTACTAAGCTACTAATATCATGATATTATCTAACATGTGCAAATAGAAATGACAATAAATATTACTGAAAAATATCCTGATACTGCATGAAAATTGCAATGATGTCTGATTTTAACTAAAATTATGAAAAGAAGCATTATTAATGCAGGAGAGAGATACCGGGTATGAAATTTGAGGCAGTAGTTTCCTACCTACAATCTTGCTGTTCTCATATGCCAGATACTTCTTCCATGAATCTCGTGCTTTCTCAGATGCACTGCAATCAATATATACAATCATCTTCATCCGGTTCTTGGCACAGTAAGTAGCCGATGTGCCAAGAAAACAAATGTAGACTTCCACCGAAGTCGAAATGTTAAAGTACTTGAACTTTTTTGGTCGTAGCTGATAAATTTTACTCGTAAAGTATGTTCGACCAAATAAATTTATTCGCCAAGAATGCACTGGATTTTTCCGTTTTCTAAATCTAGTCAAAGCCACATTATGCCACACTGAAAGTAAATCAGCTGAAGCTAGAATGGAATTTGCTAATGTACCATCACAGATTGAAAATTGCAATAAATTTATTATAATTTAAATTCACTACACATCACGTAAATAAACGATGCTACAAAATATAACTACAAACTAGTGAGTGAGTGAGTAGCGAATCATTTTACACAGAAATTAAATTTTTACAACTACGGCAATAACCTAAAATCCAGCCAAAATATGACGGGAGAAAATTTTAACCAGACATGTGGCAACACTTAAAGATTTCAGTCAGAACTAAATTCCTGTACAACCCTAGTTTACACTAGTAAAAGAAGATCTATCAAATGCGAATGTACCAAATAAAACAAAATGCAAGAATGTTGCTGCGGACTTTAGAAGTTGAAAGTATAGCACGATGTCATGCCTGATTGTCTCAACATCGCTGGAGCTGTCAATGTGACGTTTCTTGTTCTTGTCTCTAACGCGGTTCAAATCATCCTGCAGGCCTTCCAGCAACGATATCAGAAACTCCTGAGCATCCTGCTGGCTACACAAACATCACCACGGAAAATAAACACTAAAATCACCGCATCACTTCATGCCAAAACCGAATCCTTGCAAATCTAAAGAAATATGAAATATGATCAACAGCAAAGACAGATTTTGACCAGATTTGAAAAAAATAACAGATTTCGGTCTGGATTCTGCCACAGCCCTAGCTTACACTAGTACAAGAGTACTGAGGTGCTTGCTAGTAAATACTTAAATCACATTCAAATCTGAGTGGATCTAGGTCCATTCTGCATTAAACTGTTACACAAGTTTAGCGGTCTTGGCAGATAGTAGAAGATCACAGAGAACATGAGTCACAAGTGAGCGAGTAAGGTTTAACGTCCCACCCGACACGGTATAGGTCATTTCGAGGACCGCCTTTCCAGGCGGAATGCAAACAAACACATAATAATGGAACGGTAAGTTTAACCTTTACAGAAACACAAAACACAAGATACAAAAAAACAAGCTAAACCCAAAACTGTAAGAACTCCATTATACGTGTTCTTACAATTTTAGGTTTAGCTTGTTTTTTTGTATCTTGTGTTTTGTGCAGAGTATCTACAAAGCAAAGGGTGTGAAACAAATAATATATTACTCCAAGAATCAGCAAATGAACACCAGGAGACAGTGACTCACTTGTAGCCACCGAAGCGTCGAGCAAATCTTGAAACCTCACTCTTAAAATCTGTTGGTGAGACAAAGTCCTGACCGTTCCACATGGACTGCATCAGGCGAGCAAATGCTGCAACATTTCACGACGACACAAGCGGAATAGACACAACAATCATCTGCAGGAGACACATTCACATTAATGCCAGTGTTCCAGCATTATATAATAAGCTCTGCCAAGGAGGTTATGTTTTTGCCAGAGTTTGTCTGTCTGTCTCTGTGTTAGCAAGATAACTCAAAAAGTTATAGATCTTTCTTAAATTTTCTGGGAATGTCGAGATTGGCAAAAACTACAAGTGATTCAATTTTGAGGGTGATCTGGAAGGAATCCTGGATTCTGGATCACTTTGAAAATTTCGTTAACATTGCTTTCAATGGGGCATAAGGGAAACAGCTGCCAAACTGAATACGGTGCTACCACCTGGTGAACAACATGGCGTTGGCGGAGGTCTGCGGTCTCTGACTGGTATTTCTAGTTAATTATGTAGACAACTTAAAAAGCACTACATCACAGTAAGTCACAATGTGCCACAATCTCATCAATCAACAACCAAACAAAAATGTCTTCAGCAGCTGCTTAAACTGTTCAAGGACAACATCGGTTTGTCTCAAATGAACTGGAAGACAGTTTTGGGCCCACAGCTGTAAGTTGCTTAGTTGTTATATGACAATGAATGTCCTCAACCCTGCAGAACTCAAACTGGCAAGGCACACTGATCTTCAATTCAAAGGCCAGTTGACAGTCGATGGCCAGGTAAGCTGGGCCATGCTGGGCAGTGACAAATAGACCAGAGTATATGAAGTCGGAGATGTTCAAGGGCACCTTGAGTCCAAAGCACTTCACTCAACTTACTTTCTGACTGTCATATGACCTTGCAGTTCAAAGGCTCAAACAATCTTCACCTAACTACCATTATTAAAGTATAAAACATCCTAAAAATGAGTACTCTTTTGGTTTTACATAAACTGATTATCACAGTAAACAACAGCACAGTAACAAAAAAACACTGACCAGTGAACACTCTGACATAAAACCATCAAAATGATTCAAAAATACACATCCTGCTACTATTATAGTGTTGAATCTTACATCTTCATTTGCTCTACAACGAAATATCCACTTTTCACTTATGACAGATTCTGTCAGGTCTGCAATGGGTAAAATCTTGCAAAACAGCAAGTATTTAGATTAAGGTAAAGAATAAAATAAAGGGTCCATGAATAAGAGCGGACAAACAAATACAACTACATCTGCTGTCTGTTGCATCGTGTAAGCAGAAGTATTCCACTTACAGAGAAAAAGATCGCCTTTCATACGGCTGGTATCACGGTTGATCTCTCTTTCATATTCAGACGACGAAATACAGAATTCCAGCAGAGGTCGAGAGTTGGAGAGGCACTGAAGTACACTGTTCATAAAACACTGCACACATACGACACATCACACATACGACACATCACAATGTCCGTTACTGATGTGAAAATTTACAACAATTATTATATACACTGGCTAAGCTGACAACTAACCAACAGCAAAAGCACGTTGATATTCAGTAATGCAGATACTGCACTGCCCAACTGCAACAGCTTGTAGTTTATTATAACAGTCAAATCGATTATATGGTACAATTATAACAAAATGATATTTAAAAAATTAACAAAAATTGATGTTCTCTGCGGAGTGCACAACGAAACCAAAATAACATCAACTTCAGTAACGTCAAACCATGGCAAAAATGCAAATGCATAATACATAATCATTCCTTAATAAGTTATTAAGTTAATTATTAATTTATATCCATGCAAAATAAAATTCTATTAGTAATCAGAAACCAAACAGTAATCAAAACAACAAAGTGTTGTAAAAATGACAAGGACATATTACAACAATAAACTAAGTCTCAAGCTTACGCTTCATTAGCACCATAGGAACATTGTAGGAACAGTGCAACATGCAATGCTTGCTTCTTGTTCAAACACTTCATTGCTGTAAATGGGCCATTGTTATTGCAATAAATGCAACTACCATACTGCATTTAAACTGTTACAATAACTTATTAAACAAATACTTACAGTGTTACCCAAATTCCTGAGACCTGTGCGTCCTTTATCTGTATTGGCATTTAGATTGCCCTGTGCATAATTCAAACACAGTTCAGAAATGTATGTTAAAGCAAAATATAAAAATTTACTAATTATTCAACAATCTCCCACATATTAATTATGATAAAATTAATGAAAAAGACAACATAAGGTACATGAGATTATGTCATGAAGAAAATAAATCATATATAGTGTGAAACGTAACTCAGAGAAAATTAGCCCTGAAAGCTCACACTGTAAATAGCAGAGCAGAGAGATAGATATAATGAACTTCTAACTTTAAATATCTCATGACCTTACAATGAATCAGGTCATAATACATAGTGCATACTGTCACAGTTTATCAGACACCCACCTTTACCTTCACAGAACACATCAAATTTCAATCAAATCCCAAAAACTTTCTGTTGATAGATGGAAAACAGGACCAGCTTTATTAGGTCGAATCAGGAAAAGGAATCTACCTAAAAAGTAAAAGTAACTCCTCCCACTAAAGTGCCATTCCATACTCTACTCTTAACAGTGTGATGAACCCTGTCAAGTCTACTCACCAGTATCCACTCAGCATGAAAAAATATCCTGCATTACATGCAAGATCTGTGAACCGAGGTCTGTTGTCACTGCCATCATGGCATGTAGCAAATTTAAAGAGCTGCACGGGGACAAATTTTGTCCCCATACTCGACCGTCCCCATGGTTATCGTCCTCATCCCTACCCCATCCCCAC